>Ga0116228_10002462_pt1 | contig 16030 bp, 13 predicted proteins | sample S1TSphfallax_2_FD_89694 | JGI IMG/M metagenome (GOLD analysis project Ga0116228, IMG submission 89694) | Host-associated microbial communities from peat moss isolated from Minnesota, USA - S1T2_Fc - Sphagnum fallax MG | ecosystem: Host-associated > Plants > Peat moss > Unclassified | place...
AGAGAACAATGGGCTCTGGGATGTCGTCGATGTCGCTTGTTCTCATCAACTTGGCGGCGACCATGGAGAGGGCGGATGAGTCCCTGTTACCAGCTGTGTACAAGGAAGTGTCGGAAGCTTTCCATCTGAGTCCTTCGCAGTTGGGTGTGCTGACGTTCGTCCGTATCCTTGTGCAGGCGCTGTGTTCTCCTCTGGCCGGCCTGTTAGCGGTGCGCTACAATCGATCGTCGGTGATCGGGCTCGGGACACTGCTTTGGGCGTTTTCCACAGCGGCGCTCGCAGTCGCGGTGAGCTTCACTCAGTGCACGGTCTCTCGGGCTGTGAACGGAGTTGGACTTGCTATCGTCATCCCTGCTTTGCAGTCCTTCATTGCTGATTCTTATTTGGAAGAGGGCAGGGGTGTTGGCTTTGGATTGTTGAACTTGGTGGGTGCCATAGGGGGAATAGCAGGTAGCTTAACCGCTACGCTGATGGCAGGCCATACTTACTTTGGAGTGCCGGGTTGGCGGACGGCGTTCCTTGTGGGTGCGGTGGCCAGCACTGTCATAGGTTGCCTGGTGCATACCCAAGTCCGGGATCCATCTGCTCCAACAGCTCCAGCTCCAACTAGTCTTTCTTGTCAAGATTCACATCAAAGGTGCACTAACTACTACCATAGCAGTTGTTTCTACAGATCTCTTTCTTTCTGACTTCCTCCATGTGCAGGCTTTTTTTATCCCACCCCCCATGATTGCTGCTGCACTGGCACATGATGTATCTCTTTAGTACATTTTTCCATTAGTCTGCTGTGATCATAGTCATTTCACAGCTCTACCGGACTCATCATGCAGGGAAATCTGTCCCTTTTTTAAACGAGAACATATGTTCCCAGAGTTCCTAACATGATTAATTACATATTTTCAACCCACTTGTAGCTCTCCAATTGAAAGCAACTGGACTTGCAGCATAAAGCAAGGTCCTATGTCAGTGCCTTTCCATTGGGCTGTTGTATGTGTTGTGATCACAGCAGCCAAATGGAAAGAGATCCTTTTAGACTTAAAGTCCTGAAATTAGACTGTTTTGTTTACAGTAATATTAAGGACAGTGAAGAAAACACCAGAATGAGCATTCGGAGTGCATGGCGTGAATCATCTGTTGCTATGAAGGCGGTGCTGAAAGTACCTACATTTCAGGTTATCATACTCCAGGGGCTTTTCGGAACCTTGGCAGGGGTAGCACAGGTCTTTTTCACCATGTGGCTTGAACTTATCGGTGCGCAGTTCAAACCTTCTCTCTTTGTCTCTAGTATCTCTCGAATTTATTTTTTCTCTCAGACATGATCGATCATCGCGGTGTGCTTCCAATTGGGGAATTTGAAACTGCAAGCTGGGGATCATCAAAACATTGTCAAGGTGCACGCACAGTACAAAACAGAATCTTACATTGATATGATTGCAGCCTGCAATGTTCACCTGCATGACATGGGGTGATCATGATGGTCCCACAGGTTTCAGCCACAAGGCTACAGCAAGTCTACTGGGAGTCTTCTACATTGGAGCAGCCATAGGAGTTCTGTTGGGTGGTTGGATGGGAGACAAGATAGAGCGCATTCTTCCAGGCAAGGGACGAATAATGTGTGCCCAATTCTCCTCGTTCATGGCTGTTCCCACCTCATTCTTCCTGCTCGTTCTTCTTCCCCAGGATGCCCATAAGTGGGCATTGTTTGCAGAGATATTTCTGTTGATGGGACTCACCATCACCTGGTGTCAATCATGTGCCAACAACCCCATTTTTGCTGAAGTTGTCCCGGAGCGCTACAGGACGATGGTCTATGCGTTCGATCGTGCCATTGAGTTATCTTTCGGAGCACTGGCAGCTCCTGCAGTGGGAATACTGGCGGAGCGAGTGTTCGGGTATGACATAAGCAGCTCAGGTATCATCATTCCTGACTCTGGCTCTCCTGCTGAGGCACTTGCGCTCTCTCGTGGCGTGTTCTGGGTCATTGTCATCCCCTCTGCAATCTGCTCTTTGCTCTACACATTCTTGTATTTCACATATGTCAAGGATCGCGCTGAAGCTCGTGCCTATGATCACTCCTGCTGCATCAAATACTCCAATTTGAGCTGCGATTCACGAGTATAACAACATGGTCGATTCTGTCTGTTGCCTACAATGCATGACAATGCTAGCTAGCCCAGGTTCAGGGTTTACGTTTATGACCCACTAGCCCTGGGGTTCATTAGCTACTAAACAGCTATAAGCTAGCAGCAGGTAAAGCTGGTGCAAATGCAATGCATTTTTCTTGAATCTTCTTTATGGAGAGCCAAAAGCAAGCAAAAGATTAACTTCAAAACCAGCAACTCACCATGTGCAGCTCTAGTGTGATCATGAGCTACCTAGGAGTGAGCTGACAAGAATCATAAGACAAGATTGATCATCAACTTGCTTGTGTATATTAGAACATGTAAATTGTAATTATATTGCATGCACCATTTTTTATGCAATTTAGAGACTAACAGTTCCTTATTGTATTTTCAGTACTAGAATCCAAATCTCAACTCTCTCTCTCTCTCTCTCAAAGTAAAGAACTTTTAAAATTTCATCTTTGTACTTGAATGCATCTCGCAAGGTAGAACTTCACGTTTCAAATTTCAGGGATCTTACGAAAGCCATTAATATTCCCCAATGTGTGCATCAAAAATTTGAGTGATCCTAAAGATAAAAGGCTTGTGTATTACCTATCCCTAGAAGGGGTAGCCACCTAATCTTAGACCTCAAAAACTGATAATCGTCTTTGAGTTTTTTTAACATCATGATCGATTCTCATATTTTGCATTTTGTTAATTTATAGGATGATTCTCAAATGACTGGTTGTCAGTAAAGTGAGAATCTCAAGAGCAGGTATCAGCTCAGGTATGACCTTTGGATGATACCTGGTCAGTTCTTTGCAGGAGAATTGACTGATACCTAGCCTAGCTCTGAACACTTGTTCCATACCCGCCTAATATTGGTTCTTACCATGTTGTGTGGGTGCTAATTCCCCCAAGGCCATCTACTGAACTGGAACTAAGATAATTCTAATTTACTTTTCCAAACCAGAATTGGAGGTTTTTCATACAAGTCAAGAACTGCTCAACACTTTGAATGAGCTAACTCCACCTCATGTAATGTGCTCTACCCCATCTGACAAATTGAAACCAGCCACTGTTAAAATAGGAAATGTTCCGTGAAGTTCTCAAAAAATGAACTCAGAGTGTGCATAGTAACATCTGGTGAATCATTCCTCCAAATGTGAGATCAATTTAAAACTTTTCTATGTTCTCTCCATACAACTGGAATCCACACTAAGGGTTAGTGTGGATATTTTTATTCCATTTACCCCTCAGGTCAGAGAAAATAAAAATAGATTGAAAAGTGAACCAAATTGGTCTTCCCTGACATTTAGGTGTTAACCATCTCTTCGTTTGGGGGTTTAAAGGGGCCCTTGAGGTTGAAGGTCTAGGGCCCCATAATTCAAGAATGCCCTGGCTGAAAGGGCATTAACCCTTGATGTTCCTTTACTTTTTAAAATACATACATCGCAGGTACCCTCCAGGTATCATGATTAAAAAATTAAAAAAAGTCACATGGGCATTTCAAAAAGTGAAATGGGTTTAGGGTTTAGGGTGAAAAACCCATCTTTTCAAAATACCCAAAGAGGTGGGCATTCTTCAAATGCATGCTTGTGGATACTAACACTACCACAAATTGTGGAGTGTTTTATGAAATGTGGATAGGCAACATAATGCATTTGAATGTATAAAAGAAAACAGCTACAGAGTTCAACTACACTGTTTTAGGAGCAAATCACCCTTAGTGGCTTGCAATGAGGCAGTAACCAAATCCGCCCCTCATTTTGGGAATGTCCCCCACATATGGACTTTAGCCATAGTAAAGCACTAGGAAAAAGTTATCATGAACCTAAACATTCAAAGATCAAGAGGCTTAAAAGGGGGGAGGTTTCTTAAGGCTGCTCCTTAAGTGTGAGAGGGAACTTATGCCTATACACATAAGCATAAGTTCCTTCTAACACTTAAAAAGTAGGTGCAATATCCCTCCCCTTTTCTACTGGGATGGATATTGAGAGATATAAGTTGCCCTCCAAACAGACTAGGCAATTGCTCTATAGTGCTTTACAAAGATATTGAGTATTAAAATAGGAAATGTTCCATGGGTGGATTGGGTGGTTCCATTTGTCTTGTTTATCTTGAGAGGCCAATTATATCCAGAGAAAAAAAGAAAAGTCTTATACAACTTAGAGTGTTTAATTTCAGAGTTTGGATTGGGAATATCTTATCTTCACCTTATTGTCACTGTAGCTCCCTCTTAGATTACAAGTACCAACTTTGCTCAAGTGTTTGTTTTAGTTTTGATGAATTGCATATTCTAATACCTAAATAGATTTGGCATTAATTTTTTTCAAAAATTGTTGAAATTTTTAGAAATTTATTGGCCCAATAGCCAAAATTTGGAAAATTCAAAATGTTTGTTGCTGAATGTTTTGGAAACCTAAGGAGATCACCATGGATTGCTACTTTGCCCAACAAGTCATCGCGATTCAAAAAGCTTTTGAAACAATCTAGCAAAAGAACAACAACAATTTATTGTAACACCCTTTCTTCTTCGGTATGACTTAATTTACTGCATTACCCCTTCTTCTTTTGTATGGCTTAGTTTACCACAACACCCCTTTTTCTTCTATATGGCCTAGTTTACCGCAACACTTGTTCTTCTTATGTATGGCTTTTCTTCTCCCTCCCTTTTTGGGGAGATTTATTTTTGGGCTACATTTGATTTTTGAGGAAACATATAATAAGAATTAGCATGACATTGGGTGATCAACAGGTGAACGTCTTCCCCTCATCCCTTTCTTCTAATATTTCCCCTCATTTCATGGCTCTTTTATATGTGCATGTTTTTATTTTTTTAACTTCTTGTGTGCTTATGACCTTGAGGGGTTTATGCTTGGGTCCATAAAATAGGTAAACCATTTCTTTTAAAACATGGAATTGTGACCCTATTGATGTAGCTAATCACTTTTGGAGATGGGTACAAAGAAGATGAACTTTGTGCAATTAAGTCAACTTATTGGCCATAAGACTGGGCACATCTCTGTCTTCCTTCCACATCACCTCTCAAGGAGAAGACTAAACCATCTAATCATATCATAATTAAGGGCAAGGGAATGGCTATTCAGAGTTCAACAATTGTTTTTTTTTTGTTAAATCTGGGGTAATGAGCAGTGTCACAAAGTATAATGGTAGTTGATGTAGAAATAGCCTATGGAGGAGCGCAATATCTTTTTTTTTGAGTTGGGTGGGTAGGAGTGAGTTTTGTTTTGATTGAACTGTAGGTGCCAAGCAATTATTTGGAATAAGTACAAGATTGGAAAAGAAGGTAGATGAGGATTGGCCTATTGTTGCAGAATCCTTGGAAGATATTTGGACTACTTTGCTTGCATGGAAGGATGCCATTGTGAATTTGACAACAAATGATCGTATACTGAATTATATAGAATTTCATGTGACGACTTTGCTCAATACATTATGTGAGCATAGGTGATGTAAATTCATATCAGTTGCCAAATGCAAAGGGTTATATCAATTTTTTTTTCACATTGTTAATTGAATTGATGAATTTTTTCACTTAAAATTTCTTCTCTTCTTAGATTTAAACACCGAATCATGCCACATAGAGTTGCATGAAATGTTTTTGCTCATGAAGAGTTTTCAATGGTCCATTTGATTATTTGCTTATGAGAATGATAAGTATTTGTGAAATTCATGCATGTAATTGCATGCAAGATATTTTGTGTTTGTCTACATGAAAGTTGATGTGATGTTAATTTGTGTGTATACATCATGTTGCATTATATCATGGGTATAATTGATGAACATAAGCAATGTAAACATGATCAAATTCTTTTAGCCAAGTTGGATAGTCTGACCTTTGATTCATGTGTCAATTTTAGTCTATTAAAGTTTTATAATACTTTTACACACAGACACATATATATGTATTGCACCTAGTGTTTTTAAAGTTTAAAATCTATTATGTGGGATTGTGGGTGGGTGTAGCGTGAAATATTTCATATGTTTGGAGATGTTTTGGAGATTAGTTATAAAGGAGAAATGTCTGATAGTGGCTATTGCATTGACAAATAACATTGTTGTTTGGCTAATGAGGAAAGGCCTAGACTTTTACAAGTGAAGGAACTTCTATAATTCAAGAGTTGTCCCACCCATTATGGCAGTTTGTGCTTAAGAGTTAGCAAATCAAGGATGACCACTCTATTTTCCCTACATGCAAATGGTATGTGATGTTTAGTTAGTTTTTAGTTTTTGAAAATGCATCGTAGAGGCATCCCTTTACATAGATCCTTTTTTGGAACTACAAATTGATGGTGGCTTGATTTAAGTTCTTTCATTTTTTATTATAGTAATTTTTACATTTAAATTTTTCATCTTGTGGCATTAGAATTGGCCTAGATTAGATGAATGGGAAAATACTATTGTAAAGTGGAAAAAAGTTTTTGTTTATAATTTCTCGATACTACTACATAAGCATTGCTACAACCGGCAATAATTCCCTCAATTGTAACTTTTTCTATTGAGGTTGATTTTTTGTTTTCCAACTTGTGAAAGCTAGTGAAATTAATTGAGACATATTTGTTATTAACATGGGTGTTCTTTTTTCAAGAGTTTTGCTTCAGAAACTAGCACTAATACCAAGTATTAACAATGAAAACAAGCAAGTAGGAGACACAAACTTTTATGTACATGAAATTGTGTGAGCTGTTAACATCATGATTTTCATTCATGGTGCGACAAATTTCTTATTTTTAGATAACTATGGGTCCTGCTAATGCTTTTGTCTCTTGGGATAGTTTATAGGACCAATTACACTAATGGGCAACTATATTTAAGATAGTATATGACATAAACCAACAATGGCCAAAGTGCAATTGCCTTGTAGGTATGATACAAAGCCATGAAACTTTTACCTATATATGAATGTTTTATGTTTCCTAGCTAACTATTTTAGTCCTCTTGTCCTACTAATAGGTGTATAACTCGTAGTTATAATTAATGTTGTGACTATATTTGCTTGTTGTAGACATTCTTCCATTATTGCCAATGTTGTTTCTATTGGATTTGTCTATATTTTTATTTCATTATGTTTTTCATTGTTTAGTGTGACATTGAATAAGGAAGTGGTTGCATTTGCCTTCATTATAACACGTTAAGATATATTTTTTGATGATCAATAGCCATTGTTGCAGAAGCAAGTTTAGGTTGGACCAGTTGAACAAACTTGATTAGTTAAAAAAATGTACCGTTTGATGTCTAGCACAATTTTCAAAAGTTGTCCCAAATTGAAAACATACTTAGTTTCCAGAACTTGAGCACTAATGTCTGTCAAAATCTCTTCCAAAGTCTTCTTTGGTGTTATTGTTTGTGAAATCAACTAAACAAGTTGCTTACTTGTAGTTGGTTGATTTACTAGTTCTAGTAAATTTCAAACCTCAAACTTCAAACCAATTCAAATGAAGTGATCCATTTAAATTGATGAATATTTGTGACGTTAAATCACTTCCTTGTAACTCTCTAATATTATGAACAAAGGAATCACATAATTATTCCTTTGATTGTTAATCAGTTGTTGTTTTTGCTTTCACTGGTTCATGTTTTTTAAACACTTATTGTTCTAGTGCTTAGTTACATGTCATGATAATAACAACTACATTGACTAATATTGTATTATCAAGTTTAAGGTTTTTTCTATTACAATGGTAATAATGGTTGGCTTAGTTTGAAACATGTTCTAAATTTATGGGTAAAAACATAGTAAAGGAACCACATGACTAAGGTCGAAGTCCAAAGACTGCATTTTACATGTGTCCTACATGTATTGGTATATTAAATATCTAAATTGTATTTTAAATGTAATATCTAGGATTGGATATTAATATTGAGACCAAACATGACTCATTATAATATAAAAAATATATATTTTGCATGAAGACCTAAATTATAATCAAATGTATTTTTTTTAAAAACCATGATGACAAATTTTAACTTTTTTGACTTTTAAAAATGTTCATAATCAAAATCAACAACATCCATTAGAATGATTCAATACATGTGCATTTAAAAATATAAACATATGTGGCCCTTCTTATGAAATATATTAAAGCTGATAATAAATTTGAAAGCATTTGATGAAGGTTTGAATAACAAAAAACATGTTCACATTTCCTAGTGTAGTGTTATATATATAAACCCAAATTTACCAATGACCTTAAATTTGACGTATCATTTTTCATGAAAATGCAAAATTGCCTTCCCTTAAACAATAAAAAACATTTTATCTTTCAAGAAGTTTTTATAATTTTATGTTTTTGAAGGTGATAAACATGTTTAAATGCAAACAAAGCACACCCAACTAAAGGCAATTTAGGGCATGTTTTTTAAAAAAATTCATATTGGGCCCTTTGGTTCATCCATATATGGTTTTCTATAAATTTGGAGCATGAATGGTTAAGTTTAGCATATGATTAAAGATGAGTGAAATGAAAAACAATATTCAACTATACTTTCCACTACTTTATGACCACTAAAACAATTGGGAATCACACAAAATTCTTTGGGATGAAATTTCATTAATAATAAAACATGGTGCAACAAACCTAATTACATCTTGATGTTTCAAACTTTTATAATGATTTTTCAAAGTTGAAAATTGCAAAAATTAAAGATAGTCAACACAATCCTTAGTACATTATACTGTGAATGTATCTTTCTGCCTTTTTAGGATAATCAAGTGCATGATGTTCAAAGCTAGAACAAATAATATAAGGATATCTTAATGGCATTCTAATTGGCTTGATAAGTTGTGTAATCATTTCAACCACCGGTTTGGTAACTTTAGTGGATACAATAAATATTGTCGATTATTTTTTTTTCTTGTTATGACACGTTTCTTTTGCATGATCTGTTTTTCCATGGTTTGAACATGTTAACTGGTGCTTAACAATTGTGTAAATGACTATGGGCTATGTAACTGGTTTAAACTCTGGTTGAATTATCAAAGCATTATAATTTGTTATAACCTTTCCATTTTCCTCACAAATCACTACAACTTTCTTATGTTTGGTCAGGGTATCTTTCGTCATACCTATTATTGCCAATCTAAGGTAGGGTTGTAAACATGTTCTAAAAATAATAGTAATGAAAACATCAGTAGCTTTCACATATAAACAATTAGCTAGTTTAAGCAAACTTTTACCCATTCGCTAATTTCTTGCTAGAGATTTTTACATATAAATTTTTTCGTCATTCTTCATAATCCAAAAGTGCTTGCAAAATGTTTGCTCAAGCTCATGAAATGTGAAGTTAGGATGATCTTGTATAAAGTTCTCACCCCATTTTGAGATGTTGTCTCATAAAAGAAAACCAAACATGTTGATGATATCCACCTCCATAGTCTCACCATTGGCTCAAATTACTTTCTTGAAAACTTTAATGTGAACATCATGATTAGTATCCTTCACATATGTGGGATATTACAGCTTTTGATATGGCAATTTATTGGTTGGTTCGGATTGAGTTGGAACTGATTGATACCATGGTGACAAAAATATCCTTGGATCGGGTGCTTGCCATCCATAAAATCCAATAGGTGGATTAAGTGGCGGTCCTCCAAGTGAGTTTCAATCAAGTGATCTTCCTCTTGGCGATCCTCCATTAGGCAGACCTCTAGGTGATTCTCCACTCGAATGTGGATATGAATTTGGTTTTATGGGTTCCTGGAATGAAACATCATTACCATAGACAAATAGTCTAGTGGTAACATGTACATTAATAGCTAGCGTTACTACCGTTGTTTGTTGAAGATGTACATTTCTCATGATAAAAATCGGTTATTTTAATCTAAAACTTGGAATTCTAGCAAGATATTGGTTTTGCACCAATTACTCAATAGGTGGCATTAATTCTGGTTGAATAACATTAGTTACATCTCCCTTCTTTTTCCCAAAAATCAATGGATCAGGTGTCACAACCCTAGCCTTGGGCTCGCAACTTAGGCACGAGGCATGGAAAGGTGTGGGTTGAGAATGCAACCTTGGAGTCACATTTACACTCCTAGAGTGCAAAAGAGTGTGAGGGAATGAACCCCCTCATTCCCAAGTGGATTCCCACTTTGGAAATTGGAATCCTTATGGAGTTTTGAATTTTCAAAAAATAAGTTTAGGGGTCAAAATTCATTGGATTGAAAATTTCATTATACCATTGGAAAGCCCTTGAGACATAAATGTATAAAATGAGCTCGCATGATCCATTTGAATACTTATAACACGAATTGTGGTCATAACAAAGGCCGAGAATCAAAGTGTCAATTTGACTATTGACCATTAAAAGTCAAGAATTGCCTTAATTTTTATGTGCACAAGTGGTGTGCTACATATCTTGCAAAGCTATTAGTGAAGGCTATAACTTTGTTTTAAAACTCACCTCAATTGGAAGTTTACACAAGAAATTATGGGCCTCTAAAATGGCGAGAATCCCAATTTCAAGAATTTCGGGACTAACAACTTAGGAGTCCCAAGAAAAATGACATTTGAATGTAGACCCCATGGCCAGTCATAAAGAATACTATAAAGGAGAAGGTGGTGGGCTTCCCGCAAGTTTGGGTCATGGTGAGTCTTGTGAGTCCCTTTATGCTTGTGGTTCGTCCATGCACCAAAAGTGTTATAACTATGCACTAACCAATTTGTTGTTTGGTTTGTGTAGGTCCATATGAATAATTGACCCGCTTGTCATTCGTCCTAATCCCCATCCCTGAGCTCCAACACGCCCTTCTTACCCCTTAAGTGTTATGAGCTAGGGAGTGTACCCCAACTCTTTCTTTTATTGTTTTCATTTTCAAACTCACATTTGAGTCTTTCAAAGAGTTTGAGGGTGCATCATCATGTCCTTTGATTCCCAAATAATACATTGAATACATGTTAAAATCCATAAATACAAAATATGAAACTATATTATACCACATCGGGTATAGTATAATTGTAGTTTACATTGTTATCAGTGGTATAACAAGTTATGACCAACTTAACTGTTGACTAACCGGTATTGGGTTGGTAACCAAATTCAATTGTATCTAGGTTTGTTGTTTAGGTACACCAACATGTGTCGTTAGTGTGTTTAGTACTATAGACTCTAAAGAAGTTGTAAGTTTTTCTCTCATCAATTACTTTGGGAATGTAGTAACCGGGGGTTGTAGATTGCCATCTCTGTCCCGTAGAAATTATTTCATCAACATGTCAAACAAGTTCAATGCTTTGTCCACCTGATTGTGCATTTGACCTTCGTTGTTGGGATGATTGTTGGGGTGCCAAAACTTGATTAGTTGAAAGTACTTGTGGTTCCTTTCTTTCCTCCTACTTTGTACGTATCTGATGGAAAGGTATTTTTGTCATAAGAAGTTATTGAGGCTCATTGATGGGAACTTCAATCGATTGTACTCCTCAGCTTGAAAATGTGGTTGTTCTTATGACTAAATTGCCTCACAAATAAGTTGTTATGGTGTTTTAATTATAATTGCCTTCTAAGGCCCCTTGTGACTACTTTTAACATTTTACATAAATCATTAATTCAAATTTTCTTTTGGTCAATAGGTTGTTAAGGAAATTATCATAAATCAACATGCAAACCCAAAGAAATTCTTGATTACTACACTATTAAGAAATGTGTCCCTATTCACCATGTGTTTCACTGGAATTTTGGGTGAAATTGGACAAAATCACTATGGTTAAACATGTCAATCTTCTAATGAATAGGACTAGTGGTTATGGACAGTTGACCTATTTTATTGTTGGCTAGTAAAACAAGGGACAACTAAATAAAATCTAACTTTAGTGAAATATTATGCCTAGCAATTAAATGAAGTTGTGTCATTAGTGATTTTTGTTAGCTTTTTCACCACATGGTTCATTGATTTTGGAGGGTCTTTTCACCCTTTTGGTTGGTGAAATTTAAGGGGCTAATTGACCTCATGGTAAATTAATGTAAGGTTCTTAAATTAGCTTTTGGTTGTTTTACACAACATATTAAAATCACCTTGTGCCCAATTTAAGTTTAGGAGATTCTATCCAATTTAAGGTCACCATTACATTCAACTTGTTCACCTTCATGTTTCATTGAATGCATCTAGTAATTTAGTCATGGACAAGGATTCAAACAAATTTTCCTAATTACACAAATAAAAAAAACTACAAAGCACATAATGCATGATATTCATAAATTTATAGGCCTAATACTACTAAACTAAAGTTCATGGACAAGCTTGTTGGTCAATTGGTGCAACATGGCACACATTAGCCATAACAACTAGCTATACCTATCAATGGCACCTCCATTTTAAGTTGTTGCAATGTGAACTTATCACTTGTATTTGTAATGGACATTGGCCTTCAGAATCTTGCTAGACCTACACATGCACATCCCTGTTAATATGAACGGAAGGCATCAACATATTTGGCCACATGTTCCTAGCGATGTTTACACCTTCTAGTGGATATTACATGTGGATTATTTATCCCCACAACAATTGTGACACCCTGGAAATTACTTTTCAACCCTTTGTACCACAAGATTGTCAGTCACCAATACTAGGAATCCAAACAACCCAAAACTCCAGTTTTCTTGCAAACTAATTACCCCAATTTTGCCAGAAGTTGAGTCAAACTGGGTGCTTGACCCATGTCTTGGAAATCAAATGCTACCTCTATATCCAACTACACAAATACCAACATTGTGAAATATGTAATGAGGGGATGGGATCAGATATAATAAAAATTTAATTGCCGATTTCTTTAACTTTTGAATGCAAAAAAATGTAGAACAAAGGAAAGTTGAGCAAATATTACCCAATGCAAGTTCATGTATGGCCAATGATCTTTGACAAGGAGAAAATCATAACATCACTATCCACATCCTTTGTGATGGGAGTAAAGAGGGGCCAAGAGTAGGCATGATGATGCTGTGCAACAATGTTAGGATTATTTTATACCTCTTGGATATTTGTTTAAGGATTATTAGGTGATGAAATCAATTTGATCACTCTACCTCCTTGAAATATGGTTGAGTTGTGATCAAGCTCACCAACCCATTGGTAATTTGGTGTCTTAAACATTTCTGTCAATTGTTTCTAGTGCACAAGGTAAAGGCACCACACCATTATCCTCTCGAATATATTGTAGAGTGCTTGAAAAAAATTTACATGAAAACACAAAGCACAAGCAAAGAAGGTACCATTTTCTGTGGCCACCATGATTGAACAACAACATTCATAACTAAGGTACACTAGAAGATAGATATTTATATGTATTAGATAGATTTGCATAGTTTATGCATATATTTGGACAATGCTGAAAAGGTTCACCTAATAGCAAAAAATAGACGATACAATGTTTGAAACATTCTAATGTTGGAGAGTAATGTTAAATACAACATCATTGATGAGCTAGTGTTAGCTAATTTTGAGCATGATGTAACATACCTCTATCACAACATTTGTTGTTAATGCATGAAGTTCCTGAATGAGCATTATAAGAACAAGTGTGGAATAGTCGTAAAATTGGTCAAGCCATAATCAGTTGTTCATTATGTACATGTGGGTATCACAATTGTTCCCATATGTGGATGTTGTGCCTCCAATAGTCTTCAAATATCATTGGATTTCAATTGCACATGAATAGGAACCCCATTGTACAACTTAAGTTCACAAAAGGATAGTGAACAAATAGATGTTTCACACATGAAATTCCCCATGTTTTATGTTATAGACAATGTGGGAGACTAATATGGAAATAATGGAAATTCACATTATTATCTTCACCTTCTTGAATGAGACCTCTTAGTGGCATAATTAAACCCCTTAAAATGTTAAATTTGGATTCCAAATACGATAATTTAGTCTAAGCTTGGGATATTTTTAATGTTTAGAAGGAATTTGGGGGTTTTTTCCATGCTACCAACAATCTTTTTTTTGGGGGGGGGGCAAAAATGACGCAACCTCAAGTCCCAAACTAGGCCCAAGGTGGCCTAGCTTCAAGAATGCAGAAGTTTGGGGACTTGAGGGTCCGCTCCTAGCACTCAGCACTAAAAGGGGTAGAGGGGTGTGCTGAGGCTCCGGGATAGATTAGGAAGAGGGACAAACTACTTATTTACTCGGTCCTGCATCCAAAACCAACCACAAGTTGGGTAGAACTCATTCTACACCCTTTTGGTGTTGGGGCAAGCCACGGGTGACCTTGGACTCACTTGACTCACCACGGCCCGGACTCGGGGGAAACCACCACCTTCCCCCATATAATATTCTCTGCAACTTTCCGCACGCTCCGCGCACGTGATGAGCTCTCCTCTGTCTGGATGCATATCAAAGAAGCTCACGATTTTCTAGCCCAAATTCAACACTCTTTAGCTTTTTCTTGAGCGCTTCTTGATGGTGAAGATGGAAATCTACTCTGATTCAGAGGATCAGTAGATCTCCAAGCTGAGCGAGTCCTCTTTGATTGCTTACAAGATACGGAAAGTGGGGCGCGGCGCACGTTTAGGGCTTGGAAAATTCAAAAGTATCAAATCGAGCTCTGGAGGCGACGACGGTGCCAAAACTTTCCCACCGACAAGCAAGGAGGCCTCGTCGGCCACCGACGGATCCTCCGATCCGCCAATGCAAGGCTCCTGCAAAGCTCTAGCCGTGCCGAGCACACTCCTCCTGGAAAGCTTGCTTAGTGAAAAAGGAAAGAACGTAGGACAAACGCCGGCGGATTCGACTGCACTCAGCGAATCGGAGAGATGCCAATCTCCAAGCAAGGACGCACAAGCGACCACTGCATGGAGTGATGGAAAATCGTGTGAAGGGCCCCTCCAACGGCCATCTCCGCCGATCAAACATCGGGAGGTCTCAACACAATTCGCAAAGATCGTAGCCGGGGCATCTGGAAGCTCCTCTCAACCTTAGGTACCTCCAAAGAACTCTCTCCCCCTTCCCCGCATTTCGGAACTGTTCTTTGTAGTGGTGGGCCAAGGACCGAGCTCGGTGAACTTGGGCGCTGCCGCCGAAAGGCGGGAAGTGCGAGGGCCTCTTAACCGCCAGAAAAGAAGATCCAAGCAAGAAAACCGAGTCAAGAAGGAGTTTGAACACCTTCTCAACCACTCCCCCCAACCCAGCTCTGATCATGCGTCCAAGCAGCGGACCAGGAACGACCGCCCCCATGGGAGTGGACCCCCAAGGCCCATCACCGGTAGATTATAGTCTGGAACTAGAAGCGGAGTTCCCACAAGATATGGTGATCGAAATGCAAGGCAATGTTGCCAAAAAAGCTCGCAGAACTATAATCGGACGCACCTTGGGGGGGAGAGCAACATTCAAAGCTTTGCACGAATGTTTGAAGTTCCACTTGTCGGTGTTCTACACCTCAACCACACTTCTGACACGGGGCTACTTCCTGATCCTCTTCGAGAATGAGGAAGGAGCCATTTCAACAAGGAAACTAACAACAGTAGAATGGAGCGGGCTCGGCCTCTCTTTCTCAAGATTCTCGCCAGACTTTGATGCAAACCGTAAGGAGTGGAAGCACTTTTGACGCATACGATAAAGGTAAAATTCCCAGACTTACATGAGCAGTTCTGGAATGAAAAAGCCCTTACCATCATGGCGAGCAAGCTTGGTGAGGTCCTGGACATCGAAGCCGTCGATTCATACATCAAGAGGCCGGCAGGCCCCATGGTAACGATAGAGGTCCAGGTCATCTTCAAGCTCGTGGGATTCATCAGAATCCCATCCATGGCGGAAGGAGCAACAACCACAAATACAATACGACAAAAGATTCTCTACTCTGGCCTTCCAAACCAGGGCAGGAAGTGTCGCAAATTCGGGCACCACACTAGAGCATGCAACTCGAGCCAAACCAGACCCTGAGATGGACCAACACAACATAACCCTCCCT
>Ga0116228_10002464_pt1 | contig 16028 bp, 8 predicted proteins | sample S1TSphfallax_2_FD_89694 | JGI IMG/M metagenome (GOLD analysis project Ga0116228, IMG submission 89694) | Host-associated microbial communities from peat moss isolated from Minnesota, USA - S1T2_Fc - Sphagnum fallax MG | ecosystem: Host-associated > Plants > Peat moss > Unclassified | place: USA...
ACACTTTTTTTGTCTTCACAGAATCTGTCATTTGAATTGTAGTACAAAAAAATCAGCTTCTATTGCATGACTCTTGGGGACAAAGGGTAGAAAGAAAGTTTGGTTTTTAATTAGATGGCACTTCTCTTGAGATCTCAATGAAAATTGTAAAGATTGCAAATTCCTTGAATATCTTCTCTGCATGTTTCATGTATGTTAGTTTGAAGGTCCTACATCATACATGGTTTTTGTAATTGCCATTGCGCATCCTGCTTAAGCTTTTTGTAGCTGAAGCTCCTGAGAGTCAGAGACAAGTCTTTGGTCTCCTAATAGTGTAAGGTATTGAGTTGTTCAGCTTTCAAGCTTTGAATTAGTGGATTGATAGCTCTCTAGTTCACCTGTCTTCAAGGTTATCTCTGTATTTGGTTGTACTTCAAATCTTATTGTAATTTGTTGGCAAGAAACATAGATTTCTGAAATATGTCAATTAGGGAAATGCCAACTTCTTCACAATTTCAGCTTAGTTCCTCCAATAGACATTGTTAGCTGTTTGCTTTTCCTGCCACTTACATAAAAAATGTTTCACACCATATCTTGATGTCAGAGTGTACTAGCTAGATTCAATTGAAACTCAAGTTCCAAGACAAATTGGCAGCTCTCATCTTGTCTACAACAATCACCATGTTGATATGGACATTCTTCTGTCATGGTTGGTGAAAAGGTTTCTTTTGTCACCTCACTTGTATGAACCTGTGGCTGTGTATTGTATAGTCCCTAATGTTCAACTTGCTGGAGTTTACAAATAGTGAGGCCGAAGTTTTTCAGACCCTTATGGACAATTGGCTAGAATGTAGTATATACAAACTCCATGTGGGAGATAGTCCTGGGTAGCTAGCTAGCTAGCACACTCTGAGTTTCACTGGCAGGGACAACTCCACATACCCAAGACATTCCTCCATGTAATCCATGCCTTCAAGGTCTGTTTCTCCATGTACTCCATGGCTGCAAGCCAGCAGTGCTGAGATGTGGGAATTCCCTATACCAAGGTAGGCCCCTAGGTGTTCCTAAGTAACCTCCTTACTAACACCTAGGTATCTCTTAATGTAGGAAATCCCTAGCTAGCTCCCTTAGAAATAGGCCCTCTGTAGTTCCTAGGTATCCCTTATGTATCCCCTAACGTCAGAAGTCCCTAGGTAGCCCCCCCTATGTAGGCCCTAACCTTCAAAAGGGAGGTTGAGTTGATAGAGTGAGGCCCAAAGGGAAAATCACTTTATGGATAATTTTAATATTGGGTTTCATCTTGCCATTCTAAGTAGGTAAGAGGTAAGAAAAGAGAGGCTAGTACTAGGTAAATAAATGGCTTCTACATGTGTGAGGCTGTTTTACCAGTGTTGGGCAGATACTTGGTTTGGAGGGTTAGAACCACTAGCCTAGTTTCCATTACAGTTAGGAAAGGCTGAATCAAAATTGAGACCGACTTTTGGAAGTAGTTCCAGGATTGGAATCAAAATTTATATTTTTGAAGAACCAGAATCGAATTCTCAGTTCCACTTATGTTTGGAACCAAAACTGAAACTGGAACCAAGATTTTTGAACCAAAAAAAAGTGGGAAAAAAGACTAGACCGAGGGCTAACTGGATTCGAGTCCCTGTTACTCAGAACTGGATCAGAACTGAGTTTGACTTTCAGAACCAAAACCAGAACTGAAATCAAAAATTAATGTTTTTAACCAATCGGACCCAAAACTAGATTCCCAGTTCCACTTAGGTGTGGAACCAGAACCAGTCTAATTTAGAACCAGAGCCAGAGGTTATTGATAAAAGTAAAGAACCAGCCAAAGCTGATATTTACTACTTACTTACATACAACCTACCTTACTACCTACCTACTAACAACCTCCATTTCTTTAGTATGTAGGGTGATTATTAGTAAGTAGGTAGCACCCTTTTTTTTTGGTGAAATTTTGTGAGGAGGCGGATTTCTTTTCTAAATGGCAAAAGAAAAGTTTCTTTAGAATTTTGTAGTTACAAAATTTCAAGATTTAAAAAAATCTATTAAGTTTCAGTAGGTACTAGGTAGCAAACAACATAGAAGGATGCTTAAATTCTTTGCTTTCATATTTTGTTTATAGCCATGCTTGGCTCAATTGCCTTAGATGATTGCCACTTTAGCCACATAAAAAAGTTGGAAGGGGGGAAAAAAAAAGTACTGGTAGGCAGTGTTTTCTTGGCGCAAGTTTTCATCACCCTGTGACCAAAAAACATCCAGTGCTACTCCTACAAAGAAAAAAAAGCGCCAAATGGTCAAGGAAAAACATTCTGAAATTGTCATATTTAGACAATAGGTTCTTCCATCAGGTTGCCAAAATATAGCAGGATCTTCAAAGTTTTCTACTTTGATTTGTGACCTATAGCCAAATTTGGCAGTTCCTCTGGTGGATGATCTCGAGTGTGGCGACATCACAAATTTGAAAACAAGAAATTTAAAGAAAAAACCCTAATGGTAGGTAGTAAAAAAGAAAAGAAAAAAGCAACTGAGCTAACTGCCATGGTTAGCTAGTGAACTGGGACCCAACAGAAAACTGTTTTCCTGACCATTAATCATTCATCCTTAATGCTATGCTGGTTGGGTGCTGATTCACTCTGGCCCTGCAGTCAATCCAGCTGATGACCAGGTAGCGCTGAGGTGACGAAAGCAGCAAGGAGCAGTGATTGATTGTTCATCATCCTCATCCACTGCCATGACTAGGTTAGGTGAAGATTGATAGAAGACAAACATGTATGTGTTTGTTCATCTGATGATGATCAGCTTGTATCCCACTCTTCCCTTGTATAGGTACTTCTTGTTAAGATCAATGCACATCCGTTTGTGGCTTAAGTGGATGCATTTTTCTTCGTCTTCTTGTTCACAGTTTTGCACCATTTTTTGGGTTTGACCCATCTCTCTCTGTCTTTGGGGATTTCTCTCCATTTCGGTGATTGAAACACAGTTTAGTACCATATTTGGTGTTGACCCCTGTCTGTGTCTTTGGGGATTTCTCTACATTTCGGTGATTGAAAGTGCCATAGATAGCTATGCGGTTTCTTTGCAGGGTGGGATGTTTTTTCAGGATGTCCGCGGAGACGTAATCTATGGGGCACGATTCAAGAACGTTGTAAGACAGAATAGAGTGTCACGCAAATGGAGCTGCTGCCGCTGCTGCAAGGTCGATGTTTCAACCCGGGTTATCAAGAGCGAGAGCTTTCAAGATTGACAATCCTTGGGATAATGCCTTAACAGCAAGTAATGCAATAGAAGCTTTGAGGTTTAGTGTTTTTGTGTTAAGAAGGTTTTCCAAAGGGAGTAGTTTTTGAGATTTTTCTTATTTGGAGAAGCCATCTTTCAAAGATGATGTTAAGGTTGACAGTGGATTACAAGGCTTTACATTTGGTGTTGACGGTTTAGGAAAAGCGTGGTAGTTGAGTTTTCATCATTTTAGAGGTATCCATCTCCACAGATGGTGACGGTCAATCTAGGTTTTGCACATTACTGGCTAGACCACGTGTATGGTGCTCTCATGCACCGGTTGAGACTGGCACCACCCTTCTTCTCTAAGGGGTGGGGGGGGCCTCAGTTGGAGCTGCTGGAGCAGCTAATCCGGCAGAACATCTCACAGGGTCTGGTCCAGGTCTCCTCCCAGCATTGGCCCCCTCCCAGCATCCGACCAGCTTGGAAGACCTTGTGGGAGTCTAGAAATGCCTGTCTCCAAGAGGGCACATTCCTCACCCCCTGTGATGCAATGCTCCGGGAAGTTTTGCCTTGTGAGAGCCACATCGCCCGGGTGCGGATGCTCAGTCCTCGCCACACCCCTGCCCACCAGACTGCATGTGTTGTGCATTTGGCTGGTGTGTATGTAATTTTTAAAACCCTCTGCCTCTTTTCTGTCTTCCTCTGTCTGTGGAAACTATTCCAGGAAAATTTGGCAGAATGAATTGGATGTGTGTAATCTTTTCTTGGTGTGAGGTTTATGTTGTGTTGCTGTTTGTTGTGTATCCTGATGGTCATACTTGTAATGCATGTTTCTCATTACATTACAGGGTACATGAGAAACATCATTATGTGTTATTACGGTTGATCTGAAGAGTGCCTGTGATGCAAGGAAGGAATTGTGTGGAGACAGTATCTCTTACTTCAGACTCTTAGTTTTATGAAGTTTGGAGGTTAAAAGCCACAAATGATCTTGAAAGATACATTGTTTACTGTACATTGTGAATCCAAGACTGAAATCCTGTGAAAGATTAAGCTGATGTGTCAATCTTGATGGGCATTCCCATCTTTGGAGGGTTTTCTCCTTCTTGAAAAGAGAGGATTGAATGAGATTGCAATCTTGCAATGCAGGCACAGGGGATCATGGTTTTGAAAGACGATTGCGGTTGGGGGCACCTTTGTTGAAACAAAATATTGCCACCATGGTTTTGGAAAGGTGAGTTATCTCTCTTGACTTACTGTGTTACCTTAGCTTGTCCGTGTAGAATGTAATATAAGGTTAGAAATAGGAAGAAATAGGTTAGAAATCCTGATCAGAAGGATTTGTATTTTTCACCAGTTCAAAAAAATGCAACAGGTAAACTGAAAATTTGAAGAGTTTTTGGGAATAGATTCCATTGTTTGCAGTTTTCAGGTTCTGTTTAGGTATGAGTCATCTCAAAGATTAATTCTTTTTTTTCTGGAGCACAGCTGTGGTTGATTCCATCAAATGCTTGCAGGCATATGGATCTTACACTATGGGACGAGGGTTTGGTACTCCTCACAGTCTTTTTTTTTGTTTTGGGTGCAGCCCCTTCTATGGTAAGAGAAGACCACCTTTGCAATCAGGGTCAAGGCTGTTATGTGTGAGTGACTTGCTGTTGCTGGGAAGAGCAACAATTGAAGAAGCACGTACACTTTTGTATTGGATGCAGAATGAGATAGGATTTAACAAGCTTGGTGTTTGTGGGCTAAGCATGGGTAATCCACTTTCTTCTGTCTCAGTTGTGTTTTAGCATCCAGTAGCATAGTCAACTGCTCATCAACAAGCTTGGCCTTGCACTGAAAGAGATTAAAAGGCAGAATAGACTTCAAAAACCCTAACATGCAACTTTTGCCAAGTCTGGTTTCAGGAGGAGTGCATGCTGCCATGGTGGGGTCTTTGCATCCTACACCGGTGGCCATTCTTCCATTCTTAACACCCCATTCAGCAGCTGTTGCCTTCTGTGAGGGCATATTACAACATGGAACTGCATGGGAAGTGCTTATGCGTGATAAATTACTCTCTGGATCTATGACTCGAGAACAAGTAGTCGAGCGGATGCGCACAGTCTTGGCACTCACAGATGTGACTCGTTTTCCTCTTCCCAAGAACCCTAGTGCCGTCATCTTTGTGGCTGCCACAGTAAGCCTTCTCTCATTTGTGCATGATTATATGTTGTTATTTGTGATTATCTAGAATTGTTCATATACAGTAATGCAATGCTGAATGCAAATGTTAATGTAATGTAGTATTCAGCGTACCATCCCGTGTAGGTTGTGCAGGTTGTGCTACTATGAAGTTATGAATTCTTAGGTCTGCAGTTCTGCTATGTGTGATGCTTAGGATGATGGCTATGTGCCGGACCATTCAGCACTTAAACTGCAAAAGGCATGGCCAGGGTCAGAGGTCCGCTGGGTGAGAGGTGGGCATGTCTCTTCCTACTTGCTTCACAACAAGACTTTCCAAACAGCCATTCGGGATGGGCTTGATCGTTTGGAATGACCAAATCTGCAGCCAAATGTAAATAATTATTTTCTAGAGATTGTGTCTTTGATCTGTCCTGCAATCTTCCAAGAAGTTCAAATTTGAACTATTGTTTTAGAATGTGGCTCCTTACAGGACACTTGAACATCTGATCAACACTCTGGTGGGGAGCTTGTGGTTCAGTGGAATTGACCCAGTGTTCTCTGTGTATTGGTGATTATGGCCTTGATGAGGAATTGCAATTCTGGCTAATCTTCATTTCTTCTTTGGATCCAGCTACCATGTTGAAGTTGTAGACCCCTTGATCAAGTTGTATGTGTAGCTGACCAGAATTTCATTGGAACATCTTGCCAGTAAAGAAGGCCTGACTTGTCTTGTGGCCCTGTGACTGATAGATGTCCTTCTGCATATTGCGCACATGCCATAGAACTTCAAGATTAACCATGACCTTTTATCTTCCATGTGCAAAAAGATATCATTTCTCCCTGCTGTGCATCTTTTTTCCAAGGAAATATGAGAAAGATTTGGGGCTGCTGTCTGCTGCAGCAGACAAGGATAGCACACAGTCTTCTCCACTTTGGTTCAATGTGGCAAGGGAGCAGCTTGGTACGATGTTGTTTTCTTCTATTGCACATAGATAGGCATTGGTCATGATGAGCTCACTTGTCAACATGAGCTGAGGGTTGGTGGAAACCCTGAATTTATTAGGCACACAAAGCTGATCAAGAGAGCAAACTGAAAGGACTTGGGGAATGGGTTGGCTACGGATTTTGAAGAATCCCCAAGGCTCTCACCTAGTTTCTAAAACATTTGTTAGGATCTTCTGCTAGTGAGCAAAAAGGCTGGCATATACCTGTATGTCTTAATATGGTGACCTGCAACTAGACACTGGAAGATAGCATAGTCTTGTTGGGTTGTAAGACTGTCACTGTCCTGCAATTGCATTTTTGTACTAGGGTGATGGTTGGTACAACCAGATCATGTGCTAGAATCATCATTTGTCAAAACTCATGTTGGGTAGGATCTTACTAAATTTTTCACCTCCAGTCAGGTTGGGTTATTGTCAAATGGATTCAACAAATACAGGGATTGCATCTAAGACAAAGCAAAAATGAATGCAGTCATATCAACAGTGGATCTATTGTGGAAGATTGGAATTCAAGTGAATGTTTTTTGTGGCAGTTTGAAAACTTAGGATTCAAGGTAGAACTAACGTGTTGGGATGAACTCTGAATAGGAGGATACAACTAAGGTTTCAATCCTCATCAAAGTTGTACCAAACTTAATGGGGGTTCACAATGTCTGTAGCAAACTCACATTCATACTCCTATATCTGCAACCATATCATCTTCCCTATACTACAAAATTTTGCAGGGACATGGGTTGTAGCTCATGATATGAGACTGTAGGATTAAAACTATTGTAAACATGACAAACAATATTGAATGATAACACGAGAAAAAGGTGAAAGGAACAAGAAAGCACTTAAAGCAAGAACAAGATCACCAATAAATAACAACTAGATGTGAGGTTGGGCAGTGAATTTGCAAGGAGTGGAAATTAGGTGGAAGATAACCTTCATGTTTTCTATTTAATTTAGAATGAATGAAGTTTACATGGCTTGCATATGTTTTAATGCATCTTTAGGGAACCTTCTAGACCTTCATTGTCTCAAGATTTGTTAATGAAAGTATGCAAGAAACTATTGATTGGTTTGTGCAGATAGCCAAAGCATTTAAGAACAAACTAATTTCATCGGTGTTAATTTCAATAACTTATTTTGTATGCATGGCTTAATAACGAGGGGCTTTAAGCATTTCAATTGAGCAGGGAAGAATATTTGCTTTGTTGGATTAGTAATGATGATATCCAAAAGAGTATAAACCCCCCATCTTTACAAAGGGCAATGTCAACACCCAATTGGGTGAGTCAAAATGTTGATGGGGGAAATAAATGCATTTGTTTGTGAATGTTTGAAAACCATTTTCTTGAAAAACAGAAGAATGGAAGCAAAAACATTATGTGTCCTATCATCATGGTCAAATTGAATAAAATGAATACAAATAGATTCTGGGTTGATTATAAGCACATTAAAGAAGACTATTTATTAATGGATGGAGCAGCTGATGGAAAGGTAATAGAAAATTTGTACCACACAAAAGATGTCAATATCAGGATAGTTATTAGCCAAGCGCCCCAACTAGACTCAAAAATGAAAAGATAAGTTCAATGATTATAAAATGCCAAATAAAAGACTATATTTAGTAAGATGTGGTGGTGAAAGTTCTAATTTGGTGTCCTAATTATACAACCATTTCACCAATGTGATATCTAAATGAAAGGATACAAACACAATTTAAGATAGGAGATTTTGATGTGCTGCTTCTTACTGTTGTTGAGAGAACAGAGGTAGCATTTAGGTCACAATCTACATACCCATGTTGGCCACATGTTGCGCAGGTATATAGTTTGTTTGCTGATATGTAACACGGTATCGGTAATAGGTTGCAAATGTGGTAACAATAGTCGCATTCATCCACTTAAGGTGACTCATTAGAAAGTGGTGGGTTAGCTAGTTAGGAGGTGTTAGTGGCAATAGCAGAGAATTGGTTGCAAAGGGCAACATAAATTATGTACCCAAAATTTTTATAGTTATAAAAAATAACCTTGACCAAAAAAAATCACATTTCATTATTAAGTAAAGGTGTATTTCAATTATTATTCATTTGTATGTCACTTTCATGTTTTTTCAAGTCATTTAAAAATAAGGTTAAGCAACAGAAACATTGGTTACATTTTTAAAAAGTGCTTTTGAATATTCTATATACACTAGATTCATCTCGAGTCATTTCAAATGTTCCAACAATATTTTCAAAATGTGTGTAAACACATTAAACACTTTCAACATTAGTTCAATTGTTTACGATTATATGTGATTGCGATTGTATTTAAGTCTAGTAACAATATATTTGGAACTAGTTTAGGTGAAACAAGTGTAAGGTTTGTTAGTGATCATTACCGTTACAATTTGATCATCCACCAACTCCATGTGACAATTATAAAAACATACCATAACTACTTAACTACCTCACTCCTTTCACCAACCCACCTACATGAATATTAAAAAACAAATTAACATATGCTCCTCATAATTAAAATTTTATATTTTGGTTGAATTTAACTCGACAAAATTATGAAAAGAATTTCAATTGAATATGACTTTCATTCAATGTATTTGAAATCGGAATGAACTTGCTCATGGTATATGAAAACACAATGATATCCTTTCATAATCTCAATGAATATAATATATAGCATATTATAAGACATAAAATGCATGAATTGATATGTACAATCATAATTCATCAAATAAAACATCTCTTGACTATAACTGAAATACATCTTCCACATTGATTTATAAAAGTACCAAGTCAAATTGAAGATTAAAAGTACAACAAATGCTATGGACAGATTTGTTTTGTGTGGTGTTAACTGTTAATCCCAAATTGATCAAGTGATAACGGAACCCCATGATCCATAAAATCATTGAAAGTATGAAGTGCAATTGAATGAACAATAAAATGTGTTCTCAGACTCCCATTACATGGATTTGATGAACATTAAAAACAAACAAATTTCAATATCTTGAGTTGTTTGATAGTGTGTGTGGTTTTGCAAAATGTAGAAACATAATTCATAAACTTGTTGATAACCATATCCAAAACCATACCACAAGCAACTTTTGCTAAGTTTCAAGATATTCCATACAAAAAGGAAATGAATCCTTTTAGCAGGATGAAGGTTGAAAAGGTCGTAGATGTTTATGCCAAGAAAAAACAGCATGCACAACGTGTGAACCAGTTTCATATAGAAAGAACTATAGTTTAATGAAAACACTTACAATTTGGTTGTCTTAAAAGGAGGACAAAAAGGAAGAGCACAATGCCAAAGTTTGTGCCTAAAGAAAATGTTCATCGTCGTAGGATTTCTCATCCCCTTGTTGCCCGCACACAATGGATGGAATTCCAAATGCCATTGAAAAAACAAAATGACAAAAGGCAAGTTGCAAAATTCAAGGGATTTGTCCGCTACTATTTGCCACTTCACATCTTAAGCTCAAATCGATAGATGGTTTTCCACATGTTCAGGATTTTAAAAAGAAATTGTGACAAGTTGCAAAATATGTCGTCTACATCCATAGACTACAACATACTTTACACTTTGGTGTGCCTTGCACAATGAAATACTTTGGAGTCATTAATCCCTAGATTGGATTCCATGGAATTTGGAATTGTTTTTCATTAGCATGAGCAAATGTTATGGAAGACATCTGCTGAATATGGAACCTGGGCAATGAAGCCCCAAAGCATAAGAGACTATTCGACATCCTATTAGATGCAGTGTACATGCCAAAATAAGTATGTTCACCAGTTGTGACGATAAAATAATAAAAAACAATTTGTAGTGAGACATGGGCACATGGTTTTCTTATTCTTAGCTACACCAAATCCTGTGGTACACAAGGTTATTTGTGAAAACATCAACCATAGAGTGGTTTGGAGTTTTGACAGAAGACAAATGGATCAATCACATAATGTGAAATGTGAAAATCAAAGGATTTGTGGACATTAGAAACCACATACACATCTATTACCATAGTAACTCAGTTCGACATTAATTAAATTTATTATTATTATTTTAAATTATTTTGATAAATATTGGTTAGCTATGCCGATTTTTTTTTAATAGAAATATGTTGCTTTTTCATTGTGTTATTTTTGCCCCATTCAAGGGGTCTTGTTTAATACTTTGACAAAGAAATCAAATGTCTGTACATGAAAAAGCCACCAACTTTATGAGACAGAGAATAACACAACTTTTTCATTGTCCTAAAAGTAGACTACCCAATCTCTTAACTTTTTGAAAGTGCAATTGGCACAAGTTTCTAGCTAATTAACGCTCAACCTTTGTTGAGTATAAAACCAATTTAAAAATGAGTGTCCAATTGAGTTTTTGAGAATGAATTAAATATTTGACAATGAGCTATCAAAGTGACCTAAATACTATGGCATCTATTTGAAGCTGGAAACACTCATGTTGTGCTATGGAAAATGGCCAATAAGATGTCAAAACAATACAAATTGAATCATCTTTCATAAAGTAAAGTGATCAGATTAGTGAACTTTTAACATCCACTATACACCTATCTTATTGGGAACACATTATTTAGTTGGGGACTTGCTTCCAAGTTCAGAATTTTTTTTGCAATGAGCCTCTTTGATTGGCCCATAACAAAAAAAAGTTCTGAAAGAAGTATTCACCCCAAACATAGAAAAATGTAAGTCTCTATGTCCGCCCAACTCTATAGGTTCCAAGAGGATGATGACATTGGGCAAAGCTATAGGACAAAGTGAGGTGCTATTGGGAACATGTTGGGAAACATATTGGGAAATTGGGGAACATGTTGAAAACCCAGTGAGAACTTGATGACAACACCTTGGGAACAACAAAAAAATCCCAACACAGGCACTTTGGCCAGTATGCCTATTATCTTCAAATAGACATGCAGCTCCTGATTTTGTGAGTGTGAAACAATTAGCTTCTTCTCAAAGTATGACCATGAGATCAAATAATTATTTTGAATGCCTTTTTTTAAAAACCCCAAAGAAGTCACTTAACAAATCATGATTTTCCCAGCCTGCTCTGTGGTCTGAAGCAATTTTGTTTTTTAGGCGAATTTTCTCACTGTGGTGACCAAAAATAATCCAGTGTGAATTCTACTACAGGATCTCTTAGGGAAAACCGCACAAGTTTGTCATATTTTGATGCAAAAAAAGTTAGAAGTTGCCAGATTTAGACAATGAGTTCCTGCAGGTCCCAGAACTAGGCATGATTCTCAAAAACTCCTACCTCCTGTGGCACTTTTTCAAGCTTCTTCTTAAGTCACACAGCCAGCCATTTGCTGGTTCCACTTTTGGCGCAACCAGTGTCACTTGTAGTGCAGCGGCGAATCGATAGTGAAGAACAAGTGAGAGATGCGAATCAATCAATGGTGGGGGAAAACTGGTTACACTCTAGAGCAGGCCTTGATAAAACCCATTCCTACGGTACTCACTAATAGAACAGAGTGTTTTTAGGTGGAACTGACTGTACCATAGTGCATAATTTTGTAAATCATGTATGACTTTATTTATATACAAAACCCCCAAACCTAGAGAGGATACAAAGGAACAAAACAAAAGGACTAGAATCGATGCAAGTTGACTACTAGCTAGGGGTTTGAGAATAAGGAGACATGGAAAGGTCCTCAACTCAGCTACCAACTCTTTGCAGCAAATCAGCAGTGGGGATGGATGGTGGGTCTTGAAGTGGGGGAAGTTGAGTGGTTAAGCCTACCACTATCCTTTGACTTAAAGTGAAGGATACTTTCATTTATTTTTTAATGTTATGGATACTTTTGGTGAAAAAAAGTAACAGAAAAAGGGCAGCACCCTTTGGCCTTCTTAGGCTCCAAACAACATTGGCACAATCGTGTAAAAAATCATTTGCTTCTTTGCATAAATAGCTAAAGATCTCAATCATCAAAGGGAGGAACTGATTAGCAAGGTGCCAGTCCAAGTAATTTCTTTTCTTTGTTTGAATTGTTTTTGATGCTGCAATTCCTTGAATTGACCATGATTGAAGAAGTAGATCCATTCATATTGGGTCAACTATGATGATGTCAACCAAATACAAACCCTATCTTTGGTGAGCACCATGTCAATTCATTAACAAAAGGAATTGAGTGTTGTCAAAAGAAAGAATATGAAACTATTCTGGTACAATATGGAACTATTCCCATACCATACTCAAGCCCATAAAATGATAAGATGTGAGCTCAATGAACATCAAGCAACTCTCCAAAAAATTACACTTTACAAAAGGTATGATGATGTAAGCACTGTGAGATAGAATCCTAAAATCAAATCACTTATTGTCTGATAAGTTGTTCAAAAGGAGAAAGGTATGTGCATGTTGAGTCCAATAGTAAGTCACAAGTTACTATGAAGTGTTATTGAAAGGGAAAAATGTTATGTCAATTCAAGCTAAAGCCTCTAGGAGGAAAGGACATTTGTCTATCAAAATCTTGATAGTTATATTAGAAGTTTCAAGGGCCCAATTAAATAAGTTGTTGGGGCTATGGTAGTTGTGGAAATGAGTCCAATGGTCTATCAAGGATTTGCTTTGGAATCATTATAAATTGAATAATCCATTCATTTTTCCTTTTATTTGTTTTAGTTTTCACTCTAGTCATTTTCGTATTTTTTAATCTTTAATTTGGGTCAGTTCTATTTCATATAACATCATGCAAAAATAAATAAAAAATAGTGTGTCTAGAGGGCATGATGTCAAGCACAAGTTTTCCTCCGGCAACAATGGGGCATTTAAAAAACAAAACACACATTATGGCAAGCATTTTGCTTTTTTGAAATGCATTGTTTCTGTTTTTCATTTTTTCCATGATCCCTAGTGTTTTACCCATGGCAATGGCAGCCCCTTGAGGAGGTGTTTATTTTGGGGATGCCCCACTTCAATGGTGTTGCCCTACACTATTTTCGTCAATTTTGTTTTAATTTCCAACATTTCAAGTTGGAAGGTTGGTTGGGTTGTTCTCTCTCCTATCCCCCCAAACCAAAAAGGAAATCCCCCTAAAAAAATTCATTCACTTCTATTATAGGTTAATTGAACTACTTTTACAACATGAACAATCCAAAATCCAAGTTTCTTATATACATTTGTAATTGGATGTGTGATGACATGGAATGTTAAGCACATAGAAAATTCTTTGGGTGTATTTGAAGGGCACCTTGTATCCCAAAATATCCCCCTTAAAAAAGAAGAGAGAATTTATGTGTAAAGTAAAGCCCCAAGATTGGAGTTTTACCAAGGGTGTTCCCAAATTTCGGTAAAGCCCCAATCTATGGGTTTTACCTCATGTAAAAAATTGAGGCGCTTTATTTAATGCCAGTGAGGAGCACGATAGAAAACAAAAAATCCCATTTGAAAATGAAAAATCTTACTAAAAAATATAATTATTTCCCATTTTTCAAACCAAATTATTTTCTATATAAAAAATAGTTTAACATTATGAATTTTCACCAAGTATTTTACTCCTATTATTTAGAGGGGGGGGGGGGAGGCGCTTATGTACCTTCATAAGGTACCTCACACTTTTAAATAATCAACATAAGATATTTCCTACTCATAATTAAAACCTCTTGAGTTTTTGGTATTGTAAATGGAAGGCACCTTATTTGACATAATTACACATTAGCCATGAGTAGACATTTTGAAAAATGAAACATTGCAACATGTGTTATGTCTTTTAGTTTTTTTATTGCACGATATCCAATTGGTGCTCAAATCAATACCCATTGGAAATCCAATCTTCTCTCTTGTTGAGAAATCCTTTCCAGAAGCACCATTCTTTGCTTGCTTCCATATTATCTTCCTCACCCCATATTTGCAACATTTGATTGATGACTGTATTTGACTATGCATGAAATAAACAAATAATATTCATGAACACATTTCCTTGATTCCATGTTCTATAGTTCCAAAATTCATAAAAACCTTGTCAGATTTTCCTATTGTATTAAGAAAGCACATTATCCAAGGTAATTTTGCTTACACAAAGGGTGGGATTACATTTTTCAAAATGTGTGCTTTTATTTTCTTTGTGTATTTCCCATGATGTATGTTGGATATCATGAAAAATAAATACAAATTGGACAAGTCTTTATGCATAGTAAAGCCCATAACCTTTGGCTTTACCTATCACTTAACATCTCATCAAAAATGCGATTACCATGGAGAGAAACTAGCATGTCCAAGCAAGACATTATTATAAACTTATTAGACTCTCCACTAATCATCTAACTATAATCCTGATGAGCACAATTGATTGATTCTGTGTTTTTCTTCTCACCAAATACATTCTAATATATCATCACATTTGGACTCTAGTAAAAGTAGAAATGCCTACCATGTGCAAAAGATAAGACATTGTGAAAATATTAATATGTTTTCTTTTGGAAAGAAAAGAAAGAGAAATCCAAAAAGGAAGAATCTTCAAATTTTGGGTGCAAATTGTGCCTTCATCACTAGTTAAATAATTGCATATATTATTTAATATATTTAGATTCCATTAATTATTAGTGGTAGCTAAAAACCTCAGCCATGGGCTTTATTGTGTGTGAAGATGTATAAAATTATTTTTTTCCCATGATACCAGGCAAATATTTGCACAATGCTTGGAGGTTAATCATCAAGAATCATGGGAAATTTTTAAAAAGGAAGGTGGGCTTTTCAAAAATTGAAATACCCACAAGAGTGAGCACTTTGATTTTTGAAACACCTACCCATCCCTCACAAATGAAAAGTTATGATGAGGAACATACCTTCCAACTACTCAAAAAAAATCTCGCAAGGTCTTTAGTCTTTACATACCCAATGAAACCCATAAGTGGGAATGTATAACTTTATACTATTAACAAAAATAAAAAATACAACAATTTTAGTTGGATTTTTTCAATGAAAATTTGCATATGCAATTATTAAAACATAATACATCATGTTTATAAAATTTTGACACAATTTGTTTATTTTTTTTGTCTCCTAACATTGACACATTTAACCTTCAAGAATACATTTAGGTGATATAATAACTTGTTTTTGTGAAAAAAATTGTTGGAAATCATACTTCTAATTCAATTATAATTGGGCAAGGTGTTGATTTTATTTATTCATAGAATTGAAATAGTTATTTATTAATAAAAATGGTATAATGTTGTCAAATGGGATGTATAAAACAAGTTTTATAATGTGATTAATGTGCATATATTTATTAAAAAGTTATGAAGCAATTTGATATTCATTATTGTTTTATTTTATGTTATTTTCAAGCCTAATTCAACTAAACATAATTTTTAGAAAATTTCAAAGTAAATGAGTATTAAGTTGTAATACTTTTAATAGTTTATGTAAATCCAAGTTTCATTCCTTTTGTGTGCAACTACCATTGTGCTTTTGGGGTTTCTTTTGATTATCATGGTCTTGGTTCCTCTTGATTGTTGTGTTTTCTTTTTTTTCTTGATCATTGTATTAAAATGTCATTATAACATAATATCAAATGATTGATCAATGTGCTTCACTAGCATTTAACCTTGAACACATTGTTAAAATGTTGTAAAAACACATATACATGGAAGGGGCAAGTTTGTGATGCTTGTTTTTCATGTTCTTGGTTCTTCTTGGT
>Ga0116228_10002465_pt1 | contig 16025 bp, 15 predicted proteins | sample S1TSphfallax_2_FD_89694 | JGI IMG/M metagenome (GOLD analysis project Ga0116228, IMG submission 89694) | Host-associated microbial communities from peat moss isolated from Minnesota, USA - S1T2_Fc - Sphagnum fallax MG | ecosystem: Host-associated > Plants > Peat moss > Unclassified | place...
ATAAAATCATGTTTCACCATCACATGAATCATCTTTAAAAATTGGAATTCAAGCTCAAAATCGATCTACGGGGTCAGGACCAGTTCTTTGATCTTGTCAGAACCCCTGGTCAAGAGTCTATATACCATTACCCACTACTGGGTTTGTTTCTTTGAAACAAAGAGAACTACCCAACACTGGAAACAACTACCTTGGATTAGCCACCAACCCGCCTCACTCAATAAGGAGGTGAAGGTACCAGTGTGTTGTGTGCATATCAGAAATGCCATAAAACCCACCCAAGTATATCTTATACCCACTGTTCTCACAAAATCAGAAAACTGGTAACCAATGTTCTCCAAAAAAAAGAAAAAGGAAAGAACCGACCAGAAATCTGCAGTTCTTTGCCAGTTCTTTCACAACTCGTCATACAATTTAATCCATTTGCTGGAAACTTTTTATTACACTACAGAAGCTGAAACCTTTTATTACACTATGAAATAGCCAAGAAGCCCCTCCAAAAATCATACTCAATTTTGTGTACATATATATATGGTAATAATGTACCCATGGTCAACCAACACATGGCGAGTATGGATAAATCAAACCAACCACACATGGTGAATGTGGTTAAGTGAACCCACAAAGTGGATGGTCAACACATCACAAAGGATTCAATATAATGTCAAGGAAAATATCAGCCATGCACAAACACAAGTGCAATGAAGCAAATGGTGAATAAAGAATGCCATTGCATGTAAGTGAAACAATTTTCAAATTTTGCAATCAAAATAGTTTAGTGGGATTTTTTGCACACCTATGCAAATCTCTGATGACCCATGATACTCGTGTGGCAACCTGCTGCCGCACCCAACTGCTGCACCCAAGAGCTGCTGCACATAGTACATAGTATTCCAACAAATCCAGCTGAGTATTCCTCTGCACACTGAACTTCTCCAAGTATTATGCAGAGTTTTGAAATGCAACAACAGTGGAAAACTGTATGGAACAGTGACACTCCATTGTACAGAAAAGTAACACTTGATTGTATAGAAAAGCAACAAGAAGGGCTCATTGTCAGCCCCCAATTGTTGCATCAATCAACTCTCTGTTTACTATGAATTTGGCAGATGAAGTTTGCACTAAAAGCTTTAGTCCGTTGGCAATATCTACTGCAGTCAGTAAATGAGAAATCTCAGCCTGATACAATAAGAAGCAAGAGAAAACTGGCTCACCTGTGAAATCTTGTTTGCTGTTGAAGTCGCAAGGTCATGCTGCCACCGGTCCTTCTTTTGAATCTCTGATGGTGCTTGCTTACAGCATCTGTCTGATATTCCTCTTCTCTTCACATTTTCCCTTTTCTTTTTCCTCCATGGGACAGAACTTTGGAAGATCTCATTGAAAACTCTGTGGCAGAGGTTCCAATGCAAGAACCATTGCAAAATCTCATGGTCCAGATTTGCATCACACTGTTTCCTGCTGCCACAAGAGCATCATGCCAAAGCTCCCCATACATACATTTCATGCACATTGCAACTCGATTCCCATGGTCAACATATGATTGAGCATCTGGCCATCTATCAATTTCTGACATTAAAATACTCGGAAGCAATCAGAACTCTTTTGCAGCCCTCTTGCATTTGCAACCTGATAAAAATGCAGTCCTAGAAGGTGCAGAATGATGAAATCTAACAACCTATCAGTAACCCAAGATCTGTTCCTTCATCAACATCAGCCCACTCCATGGTTCTTTGTCCAAGTACAAAACTTGTTCTGCACCAGGTATTCCATGTAAATCACACAATGAATTGTGCATTTTCATTTAGACGAGTGCTAAAGCACTGTTATCCATTTTTCCCTCACCAACAGGTTCAAATTTTGCCTTTGTCACAATTGACAAAAATCATCTTCCAAGTTGTGTACTCTCATCAGAGCTTGCATATCGAAGCTCCTGAAATTGACTGAATCTGTGTCAGATCTCTAAAGAACCATGTCCATGGAGTTGGCTGGGTTCAGGGTTTAGGGTTTAATAACTACACTTGCCATATCAAGTGTAGTTTTGTACTTGAATTTTGGCAGTCACCATTATCATAGCTTTACAAAGTCTCACCTCACATCCACATTGTGGAAAGAAAATGGTTTGACAAAAACTCGATGTGGGTACATGTTCCAAGACTTTGACAAGACCCATCACTGTTGTGCCAGGCCAACTGACATTCAGGAGGTGAAGTGAAGTGAAGCCAAACTAATTTAGAGTTCCTCTGCATTCGGAGGAACCACAAAAGCAAGGAATTTTGTCATCTGCCTCATCGTAATTAAACTTGTAGTCATACGTGATCTCCTCGCAAGCAAATATGTCCCTCTTTGCAAAGAAGACCACCTGCCCCACCACCACATTGCCAAACTCCAATTTCAGGAAACCATGTATGTGCCTCAAAAGAATGGCAGCCATTCATTTAAGCAAGCTCCTTACAATGAATGAGGGTTTAGGGTTGTGTTCTCCAACAGTTCAACAAAAATACCATCACCACATTCGAGTGCCATAACAACCTGACAATCAAATAAGTCACAAGGGTGGTGATACCTATACCTTTTTCAGATTGTCAACACAGATCACCTTTGCAACACAATTGGGCTGCACAAGTACCCACGCAAACCCATAGAGGTAAGTAAGTAGTCACTTTCAATCTATAGCCTTACATGATGAGTTCATCACTTTTCTCTGCTCCCAACAAGTTCTATGTATCCACTGTAAGCACCAAGGAAAAAACCCTAAACCCTATACCCAAGGGAAAAACTGCTACATTTTGTTTTTGACCTTGATGCAGGAATTTATTACCGAGCATGAATGGTTGACAAAGCGTGCAATGCCTCCCTTGCGAGTGGCATCAATAATTTGATCAAAATCTATTCGGAAGAGGTAACATGCACCCTGATATTGCAACCGCTTTCCAGAGTGGTACTCAACCTCCCGCTTGTCGGCAACCCGTGATCCGACAATCTCCCCTATGTACTCCACAACCTGGTAACATGACAAACAATTATAAGATGATGTATGTCTACTTGTATGCCAGATTTTGGGGCTCAAACTACTGTTGCAGCATGTGTAGAATTTTTGCTGAAAGTTTAAACTTTTGGTGACTATCTCTGAAATTGAACTCTGGTCCAAGATTCCAGCCATATGCTCTTCAGCAGGATCTTTCTAGATCTGGCAGAAATGGCACATCTTGTGCTACAACTGGAGGCTGCAGGAAAACTTCATTCCCCCAAACCTTTGACAGAAAATTCACAACTGATCTAGAATAGAAGCAGCAGCTGCTTCTTACCACTTCACCCTCAGCAATGAACTTCTTTGTGTAGAGTCCAAGGGCATGAATTCCTGACTTATATACAGCAAGCCGCGTCCACCCTTTCTTCTGTTTGAATCTCAAATATTCCTGCAATTTCAAGAAAGGATACAAAGGCAACTGATTTAGTACCCCAGTGATTGATTCTTTCCATAACACAGGAATAATGATTCTGGTCAGCATCTAAACCTGTGCTTTCAGAGAAATAAGGGACTTATACATCCTGTATATCTAGCTAGCATGTTTGGTCAATCTGCAACAACCAAGATGGGCTGCCTATTCCCCCCCAATTCATTGTCACCACACAACTTTAACAAACAACCTGAAACCCTAAACACAATTTTCCCTCCTCAATGATATCATCAGAAGCATAATTCAGAGTTTCTCAAGGCCAAAAACATGTAAAAGGGGATGCTGTCAAAAGGAGCTACAGACAGACCCAATGATCACACTTCATGACTGGAGGTCAAAGGAGCTACAGAAATACCCAACAATCACACATCATGACTGAGGGTCAAAGGAGCTACTACGGACATACCCGACAATCACACTTCATGACTGAGGGTCAAAGGAGCTGCTACAGACAAGCGATGATAACTGAGGGTCAAAAGAGCTAACTACAGACATACCCGATGATCCCGATGATCACACTTCATGACTGAGTTTGCAGGCTTGATAAATCGTCGTGTGGATGACTTGCGATCCTTGATGTGCAGCCATGCTGCAACTTGTTCAGGTGTGACAGTGGTGTTCCCTGCTAGATTTAGCTGGTACCGCAACTTGGCTCTTTCTTCCAAAGATTGTCTCCCCTTGTAGGCCTGCAAGTGCTCTAAGGACATAATGGTCAGACTACTACTTTGCTGTTTGCAAGTGTGTCCCAAGTACCAAAGAGGTCAGTGAACAGAGTTCAGTACCTCAGCAAAAGCAATAATGTGAGATCAGGAACTAGCAGGTTTTTAGGGTTTAAGGTTTTTTGGCAAGGATCAGCCTTAGTGAAAGATATGGCCAGCTCAAAGTTGCACTGTTATTTCTTGTGTAGGTTCAATGCACAAACTGCTTGGAAAATTACCTCTGTGCGTGCACATGTTTCTCGAGCAGTGACAGGCTGGGAATCCTTGACTTCAGCAGCAGTGCCATCCACCATATCCTTTCCACCACTGCCATGCTGCAAGCATCTGCCAAAAAAGCCCACTTGGTCGCTTCCATCCTGTACTGTCTCGCTCTGTAACAAACCCTGCAGGACAAAACAAATCGCATATGTATGTCAAACTTTGATGGATCACATGAAACCATCTTATGCAAACATACCTGCTGTCTTCCCTGACATTGTATAACTGTAATCCATTGTTTCTTTCACTAACCATGAACATGCAATTTGGTGTTCATTGGGTTCAAGATGATAGAGAAGCAAATGTAGATTTCCATGGAGACATGTGAACCAACTTGCCAATAAAAAAGAAGGGGTTTTCCCCATGACCTTACCTTCTCATGAGCACACCAAGGATGAAAACGAACAGAACATTTTGGTACACGGCACTGGATGCAGGATCCACCTTTGCGCTTACAGATGGAGCAGAGCTGCAAGATGGAGGAAACCAAATATTTTTAGAAACCCTAAACTGACATGCAAATTTTTAGCTTCTAGCAAAAGAAGAGGCATGTTTTTCACACTGGTAAATCGACCCCCTGTGAGTGAAAGAATCCAGACTTTCAGTTCAGAAGTACAAAGTACAGATGTGCTCTTAGCACCCTAGCATCAAATCTAGAGTTCTATTTTGCACCACAGCAATTGTCAAGCTGCTTTAGAACAGGAGACAACACAGGAACTTGATCCTTCATGTGAGAGATCACAAAAGTGGGCAAAGGCTTACCAGTTTCCTGCGAGCAACAGAAACACCTGAGACATCAAAAACCCCCATTGTCCCCATATTGAGGCAGCGGGTGCCAGGCATCCAGAGTGTGCACACCATGTGTGCCCATTGTTTGGCTGCTGGATCGGCAGCTGCAGCTCGAACTGTATTATCAGATCTCCATGTATCATCCGGCCATTGATCTGTGTTGCTTTCAGTGGTTAAGCTGTGGACATCTGGATGACTACTAGAAATCTTGCAGTCGTCTGGCTTTGAACTACCACATGTCCTGCAGAAAGACCCATCCTTTGCTGTCTTGCTGCAGCCACATGATTCACAGCTGGCTCTGTTCCCAAAGACTTTGCCTGTTACAACAACTGATGCATCCTCTAGTGACTCAGGCCTGCCATTTGCCAAAGAATGTCCCTCCATCTCTTTTGTGTGCACATCCAATGCCCTTCTCTCCCTTGCACTTTCAATATAACCCCATGCCTGCAGCAGTCCATTGACGAAACCTCGAGATTTCTTAACACGGGTCATTGCTCCACCACCAAAACCACAGAGCACACAAACCTGCACACAACACAGCCACTATTAGTTAACAAAACATGAGTAAACAGTTCTAGACTGCAGTACACGAAACTTCTTTGACCCTACAAAACCATAGACCACATAAGCGGATGCAATAATGCATTCATTCTGAAATGCTCCCCTTTTCTTGAAGATGAAACCCAAAGATAGTGCCCCAAAGCAAATGTGTGCTCACCGGATTGACCACACTAAACTTGCATGTTCTACAAAACCAGGGACCTTTTGGGATCTTGGATACCCCATAACATGCCTGATGAACCTGTCAGTCCAAAACAGAAACAGGAGATCTGATCAGGATAAAATCACACTGACAAACCTAATCACCACAGTGGTTGAGCCAGCCAGATTTGCAAACCTTCTGCAGACAAAGTGCCAACCCAAATCCAGTCTTCAAACACAACTCTGGATTTCAGCACAAATCAAGACTCAAAACAACCAATAGCCTACTCTGACCTTGACATCCAGCATCAATCGTCAATGAGGAGAAACAATCTCCTTTAGAAAAGGCCTAAGAAGAAGAAGCAGTTGGTTGGGCATCACCTTCACGGCACAGCGACCACAGGACAGAAGCCTGTTGAAGCAGTCAGTCATAGATGTACCACTGCAAACATCACAGCCTATATGTTGACCAGCATTGGCAAAACCAGAGGCTTCTGCTCCTTTGCTCTTCTGTAAAGCAGAAGTCTTGTCTCCACATTCCAGGGGTGGACATTTGCCCTTTTTTGCAGCCTTTGCACTGTTCAAAGGGCTCTCAAGCTTTGACTTCTTCAGCTTGTATTTGTGGGGAGAAGGCACATCAAAACTGCAACACCGACCAACCAACTGACCACTTTCAGCAAAGCAATTGTCCAGATAAGAAAACTATCAGGGTTTAGGGCTTAGGGTTTAGACCCTGTCTCAAACCCACAGAATACTGCATGTCAAGTTACCTCTCAGGAATTTTGTCCTTCATGTCCATGTTCCCCTTCTTGATCTTCAGTCTCTTGGCAGTGACATCAAAACCTTCAGATGACTCACGAGCTCTCTTCAGCAAAGGTGATCTCTCATGATCTGCAGTAACACCTTTTGCTTGAATCTCCTTTGGTGTTCTTGGATGCCTGGCCACATGCTGTACCACCTTGTTGACCTTTGCACTCTTGGGATCCGCAAGTACTTCTTTCATTTGACTCCACTTCACACCCACTTTGCTAGAGTAACCCAGCTTTCTTGATGGCACGATGTCAGAAGCAGCATCATTATAAAAACCGGGCCTTGGAATCCCAGTGCCTACTTCTGGACGGAATGTCACACATTTCACATCCACAACACAAGAAGCATTTTGATGATGAACTTGTGCTGAGCTCTCTCCTCCTTCTGCAACTGCAGATTCATTACCGAGATCTGACTGGGCATCTTCGCTCCTATGCCACTCAACATTCCTTCGCCTTGGTGGGTTTGTCCTGATGGACCGCCCACTTCGAGGGATGGTATCTACGCTCTCCTGGAAGGTGGTGGGTGGTGATGACGTATCATGCTTGTGAGCTTCCAGCAAATGTATGCCCTCTTCAACAAAATCAAAAACCTCTGCCCCTTGCCCAGGCAGCTGGTTACTCTTGCCGCTTAACTCCAACAGACTCCGAACTTTCCGAGCCTCCTCCTTATGCAAGATTCTCAAACCCTTGATCACCTTTTTTGGGTCCTTCAGCGGAAGTTGGGGGACTTTCTCTTGGTCAACATGGGTGACGGGTTTGGTAGCCATATCCACTTGTAGTGAATCTCCCTTCTTGTGGGCTCTAACATCAGCAGCTCCCTTCAGAGCCTCTCTAACTGTTGTCCTAGACTTAGAGGAGGGTATGGCTTCAGCAGGCTGCTTCAGTATGTCACTCAAAGACACCATCCGTCCATTTCGGGGACTTGGGCATCTGTTTGGTATCCTGACACTCCTGAAATTCTCTGTCACGTGATGGGACAATACATGATTTGTTTGTGCCTTGGTCGTGACAGCAGGAGTGTTAGATCCTGAATCCCTCTTCTTCAGGAAAGACACTTTTGTTGTGTCAGAGTTGTCTAACGACGACACTTGAGCCAGCTTCTCTACAGGAGCAAGAATCCCTGAGCCACCATCTATCCCTGAGTGTTTACTGGGGCCGAGATTTGTGCGCAGAGCTCTTTTTGCTTTCTGCCGATTCACCCCTTGAGGCACTCGTAACAAAACCGTTTCATTCTTGCGCTGGGGCACCTGAGTAGTGCCTTCTCCTTCACCATTTGTGACTGTTTCAACAGTGCGTTCTTTACCTTGAGCAACTGACGCACTTGAATGGTTGTCACTCCCAAGCGGAACCCTCCGCCATTTCAATGCCTCCTTCTCTGTGGGGATTTTCAATGCTATTCCTCCTCCCTGAATCTCACCTGACTGATCAGGCCTGACATCCGATTCCACAATCTTGTTGCCTACCTCTGGCTTCTCCACCTGTTCCTCCTCGGCTTCAACATTATACTCTGATAATGCCATGGTTTTTGCTTTCTTGGACTCTCCTGCACCAACATCAGAATCTAGCCGCTTCCATTTCATAGTGCGACGCCGTTTCTTCTCCCTGGTATTTACAACTGCTTCAGGTTCAGTTTCCTCCTCCTCCTCCTCTTCAACTTCCTCTGTCTCATGCCATGCACCTCTGGACCTCTGAATGCCCCTCTTCATCAGAGGCCTTGTCACGACATTGGTTGAAGGGCATCCTAGAGAAGAGGGGGATTCATGTTTACTGAGATCTCCTGGCATTGAGATGGGGTCTGCAGTTGCAACGCCCATATCAACACCATCAGAGGAAGAGCATTTGCCTATTCCAGAGCCCTCATCAAGCACCCCATTGGGTCCAAGCGATTTACTGAGGGACTGACCCACCAGCATATTGTTACAGTCTTCTGCTGCTTTCTCATTCCCTTCATCAGAAAGCCCGCTCAAGACATTTTCTGAGCTCTTGGAACAAACATCCGATGGAGCATTCAGCACTCTCAAGCTGCCCGCAATGTCTGATGTACCCTTTGCTGCGGTATCTGATAACAGATCTTCATTCAGAGGAACCTGTGATTTGCCTGCTCCTCCAGTACTCTCATCAAGCTGCTGCTCCTTTTGTTCCTCACCAGTTGCTGAGAATGGGTGGTGGCCATTGTGCTCTCTCAAGCTCTGCTTGGTTGTCTTTCCTACCTTGGCAAAAGCAATCTCAGCATTTGGGGCAGAAGAAGAATTCACTTGTTGCTCCTGGGAGCCATCAATCAGCGTCTGTCTGACTGTCTCCACCTTCATTGCATTGAGGCCCTTCTCTTTCAGGCAGACTTGGCCTGCAAGCCTGGAACACAGAAATGCAACAGATATGTATCAGCAGGATGCCTGCTCAGCTGTGCAGCTATGCAACCTGAAGTGTAGAAAAAACTACAGGTATAGGTCGGAGGATCAGCCATATCTCGAGCAGATATAAACCCAATGGTGGGTGTTGCAAAGCTATTAATCTGCTTCAAACTTAGGGCAGACAACAAGTCTCCAAGAAGCCATGTCCTGAGTTTTGATTACATTTTCCAGAAGCAACCAGAAAACTGAGTCATGATATGAGCTAATACCTGACAGGTTAGACCCATAGAAAACTTAGAACAAGACTTCAAAGCAAAACCCATCCTTCCTGGTGCTAAGATCCTCACCTTGGAACTGCTCTTCCCCTTGAGCACAGACTAGCCTTTCGGCACTTCAAGCAAGTGCACTCTATGTCTTCCTTTGATCCAGTTGCTAGGTCAGGCTTCCCTTGAGCTAGAGTGTCGCTTCCCTCTCCACCCCGGGAATTCACCAGTGCTGCTTCTACAACTGCAGACAAAAGGAGCTATTTAGAAACCACATTCTGTCAGAATCTGTATCAACAGTTTTCAAGCACTGTTGTTGGTACATGACTGCCAGTCAGTCATGCTTTTTGCCTTGCCTGAAAAAGAGTTGATAGAAAGGGAAAGTGCACCTTTAGGAGGTTGTGAACAGAGCTCATCATGTCCAGAACCGCTTGCTTTTGCAAAACCCTCACAAAGCTCATTACCATGTAATTGTGAAGACTTCAGTTTGGGGGCCCATCCGGGGTTTGTAGCACCTTCCAGCTGTGGTACCCCCTCTACTGACCAGCCTTGCTTGTCCATCGCTACCTGTTGCTGCTGCTGCTGAGGTACCTCCCACCTCTTTCCACCCATGCTTCCAGCACATTCCTGCAATGCTTCTGATGAAGGTTGTGCAAATTTTCTTCCATTTGCCACATCATGATTCACATTGCTCTCCTCAAGGGGAGACTTTTGCAGAGACATATTATGACTAACCAAGGGTGGTGGTCCATGCTGTTGGTCTCCCATACTTGCAGCATTGCTCAGTATTGTCTGCTGCTGGTAATGGCCAGTGGCTACAGATTTGCCCAGCAGTCCAAGACCTGAGGACGTTGGATCCAGTTGACTATCATTCTGCCCTGAACAATTATTCACTGGATGAGGTCCTCCTCTTGTTGGGAAGGATGATGGCCTTGCATTGGAAGGGAAGTTCTCACCACCCACCCTTCCATGTGTGCTGGCCTGATCACTTGGAACAGAAGCTGGGCTCCCAGAACCCATGGGTCTATATCCAAATGACAATTGTATAGCATTCTCGAGAAGCCGTTTTCCTGTCTTATTACTTAGCTGCATCAATGCACCTGAACTTAGTTTATCTAATGTGGTTCCATTCTCTAAAGTAACACTTCTTCTCAAGCGATCGGCATGTGGTAAATAGTTCCAAGCCGAGACATCAATTCCCTTTTCTTTATTCGCTACACTATCCATGCCTGTAGCCAGCTTGTTCAATTGAGGACTGCTGCAATCAAGCGCTTGAGGAGGAAACTTCATTTGCACGTGTTCAGCATTACTTTCTAGATGCTGGGTAGGGTACGTATTGACTAATTGCCTCACGGACTGCATCAATGGAACATTCATGCCACCCCTGTCTACTTCCCCATTCAACCCATTCAAAGGAGATGAGTCCAATCTGCCTCCTCCTCTGGGTCCTTCATACCCAGGCGGAAGATTTCTGTTGGTCAAATGTTGATGCTCACCAACATGCCCAGCAATATCAGAAAATCTTCTGGAAGTTGAATTCTGTATGTCCAACACTGCCAGAACCAATCAAAGTCAGGATAAGAAAACAGTTCCAGTACTGGTCTCTGACTGAAATACCCAATCTTACAGATCTTTCTGGGTGTTCCTCTTTTCTTTCTACCCAGCATACTGGCAGTAACGAGAAGACTCAGCCATGCAACCTTGAAAAACCTAAAAGAAAACAGGATCACAAAAAAGAACAAAAAGAGGGAGGGAAAAAAAAACCCAAAAAGAAAAGAGGAAGGAAAAAGAGCTTGATGAAGTTGCAGAGAAATCTCCACAACAACAATTTGAGGTAACACAACAATGAGTGCAGTCATAACCTCATGAGAGTCACTCACAAAGTGACAGACCATCACCTTCATCATGAATGGCAGTGACGAGCTGCCATGACTACCCACCGATTTCATCAGCTCCCAACAGTGGGTGTAGATAAGCATATAGTAATCTTCCCAAAAACTTGGGCAAACCATTATACACAATCTGCATCCTGAGTTTCTGTTGCCTTTCCGAAGCAATGGGAAGACTCAGACATAATGTTGGCTTGCACTCAAGAGACATTGCTAATCAAAAAAGTCAATAGTATCCTCATTCAAGCTGCAACAAGCTTCTGAAGGAAAAGCTTAGCATGTCCCTGTATATGCAAGCATCTATGCCTAAAAGACAGAGGCCTACATAGAGGGTAGTTGTTGGGGCCTCCTGCCCTGAACATATCCTTTAGGCACACCACTGGTGACTACTTGGATGCAGAACATCTGCTAAAGCCTCTAGCAAAAAGCTTGATGAAGTTGCAGAGAAATCTCCACAACAACAATTAAAGGTAACACAACAATGAGTGCAGTCATAACCTCACGAGAGTCACTCACAAAGTAACAGACCATCAACTTCATCATGAACGGCAGTGATGAGCTGCCATGACTCGGAAAAAGAGGAAGGAAAAAGAGTGAACCAAAACAGAGAACTTTTGGAAGCTCGATCGTTTTCAGGACAAAATGAAATGTTCTGAAGTGTACCTCTCTGCACAACTTGATCAAAGAGAAGAGCCTTATGGCGCTCAACTGCTGAGGCAGGCAGAGAAGCCAAAGAGGCCACAAATGAATCCGCAGCTGGCTGTGTCTGTTGCTGAGAAGGTTGACCAAGCCTCAATTCAAAACTAGACAAGGAGCTCTCTTTCTCCTTGAGCCGTGGTGGCTCTTGCCCATCATCCCATCTGTTAGGTGGATAATGTGGCCCATTTGTGGTTTTCCCACCACACAACTGGTGTGCTGGAGGCACAATACCTCGCTGATGTCTGTCATTGATAAAATTGATGTACTCATTCATTGGCATCCCTCCTGACACAGAGGAGTTGTGGAACAACTGATTGTTGCCAGGGTTCACCCCCTGATTCCTTGATTTGCCCTGCTGCTGCACAGCAGCAGCAGGATCTGAAAACATTTGGCCTGATCCAAACTGCACACCCATATTGGCCACCGGGTATCCTGCCCTACCAAAGTTTTTCAGCAATGTCTCCCTTGCTTCAAGACTACTGACATGGTGAGGTCCAGCATTTGATGGATAATTCATGTTTGAGACTTCTTGACTTGTGGCATGCAACATTGAACTGTTTCCAGAGGCGAGCGAGGCATCCCAGACCTGGGTCATTCGGCTTTTCAGAACTGATAGCTTCCCACCACTCGACACATCAACCTCCTTTTGCCAACTTTGTGTCAAAACAGAATTGTACTTTGCCTGTCCTGCCTCCAACGGATCTAGGTCACTCCAATCCCAGCCCACATTGTCATCTGGCACCTTCACCTGCAGCCCAAAATTGCTTAGTAGAAGTCACTGAAGCAGAACATTCTTCTCTACCTGAGCAAAGATCAGGAGCAGTGCATTACTAAACAAAGATTGTAGATGCAAACATATGCTTGTGAGCTTGGGCATTATCTCTAGAGGAGAAATGTCAGTGGTTAAACACATCAAGAAAGTTGCGTGCTGCGTACTGACCCCATATTGGCAGAAGAACAGTTTTCTCCACTGCACCAAGTTCTCACCACTTTCCATAAAAACTGCTTCACCAGGATTTATGACACCGTGTATGCCTGCATGCTGCAAACACATCAAAAGTCAAAGGGACAAGCTCCAATGTACGATCTCCATTTTACAAGTTTCAATGTACAATCTCCATTCAAACACACAGATCCTCCAAAAACTCAAATCAGAAACACATGTAAAACTAGTCATGACTTGCTTGATTGCAAGTGCCAGATACCTACCTGAGTGAATTTTGACACAGACATATGCACGTTGTGGCAACTGCAGATGACTCCCAGTCGCCCAGCACCTGTCAAGCATAACTCTCCATCTGCAATCCCACTCACAGATTTTAGTCTGTGTGCTCAATGGGCCTTCAAACATTGTGACCTGGCAATCCAGGATCAGTGCCACATCCAGCAGTCCAATGTATGCAAAATGTCTTGTCACCCACCAAAGAGAATAATTCTCAGACTTCTTGGCATGCACATTGAAAAGCACTGGCAACAAAATTTCTGAAGAAAGAACTGATCAAACATGAGCTTTTGGTTGAGGTGCTCCTAAGACTCACTCAGATACACCCCTGAAGAATTTGGGCAGAAGACTCGTGGCCACCCCCCTACAGAAGCTGAACCCGAAGTGGATGGGAGATGGTTGGCTCGGGGAGGTGCTGCCATATCTGGAACACTTGGAACAGTTCTTTGCAGATCAGAATTAGCAGAAAGGAAAGATGCTGCTTGTACACTTTGACACCGTGGCCTCTGCTGCTGCTGGCTTACAACCTCGGCCAGCCACTGTGGAGATGGGGTCTGTCGGCTTGCATCCCCTCCTTGCTCATGTGGCCCCCCTCCACAAGTGAAATTCAAATTTGGCTTTACAAGACCCAGAGGACCACCAGATGTCCTTGCTACATTTGAGTCCATGTTGTTCTTCTGCACTGCTGCTACAAACTGACCACTGGACAAAATACTTCCATCATGCCCCTGTCCAGACTGAGGTGCTGCATCTGCTGCCACAGTGCTTGACTTTCCCATCCTGCTGTTCATTCGACTGGAGGATGGAGCATTATGATTGATCGCAGCAGGCCATCCTCCGTATCCTGTGAGGTTCAAAGAGTTCATGTGACAAAGCTGAGGATTGGAGCCCATGTAAGGTGACCGGGAAGAAGAACTGATGGAGGATGCATGGTCACGTAACTGCTGTTGCTGCTGCGCTGCCCCGGAGACTAATGCTAAAAGCTCTGATCGTAACCTGTTTGTACTTGGTCCTTGGCCTCCAAAATTCGACTGATTGAGAGTAGTAGTGCCTGCAGCCTCTTGCCGGATCGTGCGCTCAATGACACAAACCTCCTGAGCCACCTGTGCCACATAGGGCTGGGAATTCTGCCCAGGACTCATATCAAACTGTGCATAAACCCCCCAACAGAATATTCCCAAGACAGATTAGATGCCCTTCTGTAAATTCCAACATGAGTGACATTTGATGCATGCTGGGACCCAATTGCCTGCTCCAGATCAACAAACTTGCAACAAATGTGACATATTTCGATCACAAAACAAACTCCAATTACAACTGTTGAAGCACTCTGCAACCTCTCTCCTCTTCAGAGCCTCTTCAGAGGAGGACTGTTGCTCTCATGATGGTGTTGGTTCCATCTTGTGGGTGCAAACCATGAAGATGAAATCAAAGATACTGCAATGTATCACTACCTAGTATCACAAAAAACAGCCAAGAATGTTTTGTAGACCTGCTAGAGAAAAGTTCAATGCAGATACCCATCATATTGGTCTCCTCTCATTGATCCTCTTTCCTTGCCACTGACATCTTGACCCTAGTAGAGATGAAGCTCAGCAGAAGCTCAACCCCAAGTCCCCTACTCATCAAACGATAATATTCTTGTCCCTGCACAGTTGAGTCGAGTCAAGACTTGTACCTGATTCAATGATGCAGGAAAATGTCCAGGCTGTGCAGAGCTCCTGTTCAAGGACGCTGCTGCCTTCCACACGTCATCCATTGCTGGTCACAAAAACTATTGCTATGACCTAACCCACTACCACAACCATTGCATCAGCAGGGGCCGAAGGTGGAGGAGGCAGGCCCCTGGACCTGGACTCAACTCCTCTCTAGATTTGCTCTCTATGCAGACACCGCCTGACAGTCTCCTACTGCAAATGAATTGTGCTACCTCAAGGCTATCCCAGCAAAAGCTTGGACTCCCTTTCAGCTTACTTCTGGTAGAGCATCATCAAGACCATGTCTGCTCCATTTCCTAGTATCATCCTGTCACAAGCATCGACCGCCACCAGCATCAATTGTCTGCGGCCTGATCAGAATAGCTCTCCAATTTTGGCCTGATTGAAACTTGCCTCTCTGTCTGTCTGTTTGTCTCTGTGTGTTTGTGATCTGGATGGCACAAGCGTTACTCAGGGCGCTTGACATCAAAATCTACACTAGTGCCACCGAACAAACGCTCTCTTCTCCATCCCGGCATGCAGACACATATGTACAGGACAGAATCTGCGACAGACCCAAAGACCCATTCGCCTCCCAAGTGCTACAAAACAGCCACAAAGCTCAACATCATGCACCTCTCCTTCTGAGTACTCTTTCTCTCATCCTCATTTCAACACACACACACACACACACAACGCTCTACTCTCCTCTCCTCTCCTCTCCTCTATTCTCTCCTCTCCAGCACATGCACATACGCGCGACACAATCCCACACACTGTTCTTCTTTCTCGGACAGACTTTCTTCTTCCCTACAGATCTGATTCTACTACTACTACTCTCCTCCTCCAACCACACAGACACACACACACACAAAACAAACACGAAACAGTTTCAAAACTAAAGCAGAATTCCAAAAACAACCCTCTTCTCTCTCTCTCTCTCTCTACCCCCACAGTCCTTCCCCCGCCCTCTTCTTCTCTCTCACCCAAAGTCCTTCTTCTTCTTCTTCTCTCCCTCTACGCACTCACCCACCCACCAAACCCACCCACCAAGCAACTTCCCAGCACCACTGTATGTATCTTCCTTCCTTTGCGGTGCGGCACAAAAGCGAAGAAACACACGAAACTGGGGGACCAAATTCCACTGGGATTTCAAAGGCTTGTCG
>Ga0116228_10002467_pt1 | contig 16021 bp, 14 predicted proteins | sample S1TSphfallax_2_FD_89694 | JGI IMG/M metagenome (GOLD analysis project Ga0116228, IMG submission 89694) | Host-associated microbial communities from peat moss isolated from Minnesota, USA - S1T2_Fc - Sphagnum fallax MG | ecosystem: Host-associated > Plants > Peat moss > Unclassified | place...
ATGTTGTGAATTACATCTATAGATCAACAAACAAGAAACATATAGAAATAGATAGATAGATCCAAGGTCTAGCTAGTTACTAGAAACTAGAAGCTAGCTTTTGTTCCATGAATAAGCTCAATGAAAGCAGAAATGATGAGTAGTGCAGATAGAGAAGCTAGGCAAATAAATGAACACAACTCAAACAATCATCTGGGCACCACCTCAAACATTGGAAAAATAGTTGGAGTGTTGCTCACAATTGCACTCGTAACTCTATAGCTCTGATGCAATGAAAAACTGCTGCTAGTAAGGATTGCATTCCAATCAAATAGAGAAGACACCATTAGAACTTCAGAGCATCTTAAGTGGTGCTCAGTGCATGAAGTTCCAAAAATATTTCTCACACTCAATTATAGTTATTTACTTTTTCCCAATCCCGCCCATAAAACTAAAACTGTGACTCCAAATTGGTGGGAAGCTACTAAGAGCAAACCACCTGACCAATCATTATGATTGGCCAATCAGAAACAGGGAACAGCAGTCAGATCATATTCATTTCTGGCATATGTTCGGCTTTGCTGTGCCTTGTAACAGCCTCAGCAAGCTGCTCAAGAATGCTGGGCCAAAACCATTTTACTGAACCAAACCGGCATGGATTGACTTTTCTTCATTCAATTTTCTTTTGGAGGGCTATATACTGACAGACGCAGTGATAGGCACAGTGACCGACCGAGAGATCCCAGAACCAATTCTGCCAACTAGCTACCAGTATTTCTGTGAATTTTTTTTCGCCTTTCTTTGCGCCCGAGCTTGTCGCCGAGCCAGCCGACGAAGAGCTGCTCGATCACCACCAACGCATTGACCTTGGCAGGCAGCGTTAAACCTAGTATCGCGACATAGATTGTGGTAACTGTATGTCTCGCATCTGATTTCATCTCCAATTCTTCGAGCGTCATAGGCATCAACTAAGAAGCCCATTCCGGCCGTGACAATCGCCATGAAATGGTACCATTGCAGCTTCAAGTCTGTCAACACCTTCTGCAATGCCATGGCAGCTGGCGCCTACCAAATTCAGATTCTTGTCCTCAAATTAACAACTAGCCTCAGAGTCTTGGTAGAAAAACCACCAAAAAATCTTGAAAATCATGCCAAACTTTTGTTGCAAATTTGCTCATCATCAGCACACATGATGAATTTCTGATCTACAACGCCTCAACGATCTTCACTTGACCCCAAAACATGGATTGCAACAGCAGAAGGAACTTCAAAGAGTTCATAAAGCTACTCGGGTTCTTGGAAAAGTACCTTACAAGAACTCGATCAACAACAGGCCCAGATCAGATCCGATCAAGTACTCGAGCATCTGATGGCCATAACATCCTCAGTTTCAATGCTCTATTAGCCGCTTCCCTTAAAACTCCTAACAATTATAGGCAAAGAGCTCAGAAGCAGGGAACCGAGCAGACGCGGCGGCAAGCGATGGATCATCAGACCCCAACACTTCAATCTCCCCAATTAACACGTTTCATCGAGCTACATATAAGATCCTGTTCATCAGCTCGAAAGACCGGTTAGACTGTAGAAATTCGTCTCAAGATCTCCGCTACAAATGATGCTGGGCAGATTGTCGAAAATCCCAAGAACAGTTTCATGATTTCATCTTGAGCTTTTAAAGCTATAATTTCTGACTAGTGACAGAAGCCACAAGTGAGTTGAACAAACTTAGGGGCCCCAAAAAATTAGGAAAGAAGGAAAGCAGAAGAGAGAAGCCACACATAAACACACATTCAAGGACGAGGGAGAGAGATGAATCGTGAGAGATAAGAACCAAAGAGGCAGAGCTCGGGGAGAGAGCGCGTCAGACGGAACGGCGAAGGTCGTGGGCGGCCACTAGCGACAAACGGTGAGTTCAATAAATGGCAACCCGCGGTTTCCAGGCAAGCGAGAGACGTTTACCGAGGGCGGCGGGTAAATAGGTACTAGGTACTTTGCGGGTATTAGATGTTGTTTGTAACCCTGGTTCTGGTTTTTTCACAGTCTCAAAGAACCTGCTGTTTTTGTGAAAGGACCGGCAAAGAACCACCACTGATTTCTTACCAATCCATTCATTATTATTTATGTCTTTTTGAGGAGGGCGGTTATCAAGGTTTTTTTCAATTTTTTGATATAAAGAACTTGGACAAATTTCCCCAAAAAATAGCAGAATTAGTTGACTTGGTAGAATGCTATTGTCAATGGCATCAGGACCCACCACACATCACTTCCACTTCATTTTCTATTGTTGAGGAGAAAGTTGCAACCTTGTTGCGACATGCCCAACAAGCTGTATTTTTGTCCTTGTTTGCTATCTAACTGTCCTTTGCTATGTGGATGTGATTCTATGTTCTCTATACCCTCTATCCCTCAAAGGATGAGCTTAGAATCTTGTCCTAAAATTGTTGTGGAATGTTCACCCATAACAATCTTAATTGTAGTAGCATACCATACTTGATTGAGCTAGCCCTATTCTCCTTCTCAATGCTCCTTTGAATTGTTTTTTCAACTTGGGTAAGTGTATCTTGGACCCACCTTACATCCTTTTCCTTTGCTTTCAATTTTCTGATTTTGGTTTTTACAACCTCTTTATCTAGTGCCTTTTGTTTCAATGCCACCAAATATTGGCATGATTATATGTAAATTGGACTAATGTACTAATGGCTTCTTGTCATTGGTTCTCCTTGTTGGTACTCATGCTAGTGACAATAAATTAATGTTGGAGCTTGTTAGGTTTGGCTTAGAACACTAAAATCATTTAATTTTAAGATTAGGATCTTCCAAATTCATCACCAATTTGTCATTTTCATGGTTGATTGTTAAGGCAACAAGGTTGTGTGAAATTTCTACAAAATAACGAGGTGTTGGTGAAGAATTGACAATTGTTGCAACCCCATTTTGGGTGAAGTGGGAGGATGAAACTCTCACTCCCAAAGTTGGGGATTTGGAGTCCTCTGGGACTCCCAAATGTTTAGAGTTCAACAGCAGAGACCAAAACACCTTGCATTGGGGTGTTTTTGGTGTCATTGGAAAGGTCTTGAAGTGTAGATGTCCAAAATGCCCTCGCATTGGTCATTTGGACGTCTGCATTGGTCATTTGGACGTCTGCAGCCCAAGTTATGGGCAAAAGAAGGGCCGGGAGTCAAACTGGTAGTTTGACTTCCGACCACTAAAAGTCGGGAATCGACCTCTTCTGGACATCCGAATTGGGAGTGCGACATGGCGTTGGAAAGCTCTTGAAGAGAGCTATAATTTTGGTTTAGACTTCGTTTTGATCAGACTTGGCAGTCGGGAGATATGAGCTCCCAAAGTCTCGGGATTCCAACCGGGACAGTTTCGGGACAATTTCGGGACTCCAACTTGGGAGTCCCGGGGAAAAAGAACCATTTGGATGTAGCCTCCGCGGAGTGGCGCAAAGAATACTATATGGGGGAAGGTGGTGGCTTCCCCCGAGTCCGGGCCGTGGTGAGTTTTGTGTGTCAAAGTGCCCGTGGCTTATCCCAACACCCAAGGGTGTTCCCGAATGCTAACTAACCCTCTTGTGGTTGGTTTTGGATGCAGATTCAAGCTTGATAATCTAGTCCCTCTTCCTAGTCTAGTCCCGGGACTTCTAGCACACCCCTCTACCCCTTTCTAGTGCTAGAAGTCGGGAGCGCTTCCAAGTTCCATATTTTCGCAATTCAACACACTTGGACCCTCAAGTGAGTTCAACAAGGAACTTAGGAGTGCGTCAACAACTTTAACTTCATTTTAAACGTCATTAAATTCATTTGTTACATTTGAAGGGTAATTTTTGTGATTTAAATTTCTTTTTATACTGAACTCTTCACTGAAAACAAATTTTTCGACCATGGCAATAGGATTCAATGGTCAAATGAATATTAAATTCCACAAATCTTCAACCATGATTTTTTTTTTTTTTTTTCAAGGATTGTTTTAAAAACTTATCCAACCATTACCAATATGGTTCAAAATAATTGTTTTTTGCCATAACAAAGTTTCGTTCCTTTTTAAATTCATTCTTGAATAATTTGAAACAAGTGACATCTAATTATTAAAGCACCTGTGAAAGTATGAAAATGTAAGGTAACCATGTCCAATTCAAATTGTGTAATTGCTCAAGTGCCTCTATTGTGACATGTGATGCATGCCAATCTAGAATTAGAAAGTGGCAATTTTTTTAAGAAACCTCCCTTGGTATAGATCTTCAAAAAAAGTTGATGACTAGTTGAACAAGTATGTTGTCATCCAAGATTTCTTCAACATGGCCATGGATGTTTTTAGTTTACACAACTTTATGTAATCTTCCAACATCCCTAAACCTTTAAAAATGTAAAAGGCAAATAAGGTTGCCCTTCTAACATTAACAACACAATTGACAATAAATTATTCCCAAGACTTGGGGATGGTGCTATAAACATCACATAAACCCTACCAAAAGTCAAGCATTAGATTATTGTCTTCCTTGAATCCTTTTCTTAGTTGAATTCTAAATGGGGTTTGGTGAGTATTTGTGTTGTATATACAACTTTTCCAAGTTGAAATAAAAGGTATGGCATGTTTGGCTAGTTAACCCTTTTGCCCTGAAAACTTCTAGCCCCTTTACAATATGTATTTTAAATTTTGAATGACATTTTTTGAATTAGTACTACCTACTAGCTTTTAGAATGCCATTGTGAAATGGCATGGGTCTAGTTTTTGTAACTTCAATTATTTTAAATTTGAGTTGTTGAAGGGTAATAAATAAATTGCCTTTTGCATGTTCAAAACCCAAATGACCATTGTTCCATACTTTTGTTTTGCTAACACACCTTGGGGGCCATTTTCTTGCTTCTAAATCTACCATTGAAATGATTTGAAAATGAATTTACAAGGTTGTTCCAATATTTATTATCATTTTTCAAATATAAGTGTCCCCTCTCCACTTCATCCATGACTTCATCTAGACATTGTTGATCTATCCATTTGCCTTGTTTAAATGTAATAAACAGTCTATTAATCTTGGTTAAATCATTTTGTTCTTATTATGGTAGGATGGGGTTGATGTCTATCTTGTGTGGTTGGTCTTGTTAGTTGTGAATGCCAATTCTCCTATGTTGTTGGGGTGGTAGGTTGGGGTTGCTAGTTTTCATGGTCTTCACAACTTTGATTTGAAACCTTGTTTTATCATTTTTTTGGCACATTAAGATGTGTTGCAAAGCAATTTTCCAATGGTCCAACTTAATACATAGTGGTACATACTTCAATGCCTTCTCTTGATATAGTAGAATCACCTTAGCCTTACTTTTGGTCCTAATACCTAGTCCCAATCTCCAAGCATTCAAAGGTGTTTGTTTAGGCCTTACAAGTGGTACAAATCAATGCTTCCTTAATGAAGACAAAAAGATTAAAAAGTGTGTTAGATATGGGTAATGTACTATTACATAACTTTTCACTTTTTCATAAGAAACAAATACTTCATAAAATTTAGTGAAATCCTTCCAATCTAACATGACATCAGTTATTGATGTGCAAGTAGTTGAATGTATTTCAAAATGACATATTATGATGGAAGAAAGGGAAATTTATGACTTGTGATACTACTAGAATGTGATTACACTTACATAAGATTGTTGATTGGTGAACCCAATGATAATGAAGGTCATTTGAAATTTTGATTAAGGTTTATTCTTGCATTACCTTTGGTATGCCACTTAAATCTGTCTTTTTTCACATCATTTTTATTTTTTCAAGTTGCATTATCTTTGGTATGCCACTCAAAATTACCTTCTTCTACACTATTTTTACATTTTCAAATTGCATTAGCTTTGGTATGCCACTCAAATTTGCCAAGCTTTGTGGGAATTTAGTGTTGCATTGTTGTTGTCAATTTATTTGCAGGTGAATAGGTATGTAAGTAGGCCACCTTTCTGGGTGGGTAAGTTGATACCCTTAATAAAGGAGGAAGTATCTTAGATAGGCAAATAGGTAGGTGGGTAAGTAGCGTACATAGGTAAATAAATATGTACACTAGGTAAGTTAGAAATTGAAACCCACCAAACTGCTTTCCCACCAACCCCCAACCCCCAACCCCAAAAGGAAAAAAGAAAGAAATATGAATGTTTGGGTAGGGAAGGAATGAGTCTTATGCATTCATGAGCAATTTTTAAATATCAGTTTTGGGCAATCTGACCTTAGGCTACCTGGGAGCTTGGACACGGTGCCTCAAGGCCTAGGCCACCATGACAAAATGACCATGGGCAATCCATGGCCTAGAACAAAATTGACCATATGTTACCTAGGGCCTAGGTAAAAATGGATCCTAGACTGCCTGTGGTCCCAAGACATGGAATATTTTAATTCAAACCCCAAGCCTAAGTCAATATTCCATGTCCTGAGATCTCAAGACATAAAATATTCTAGTTCCTACCCCCCAGCCAAAGTCTTGATGCCCCCTCCCCTCCCCAGTTTCATGGCGTTTTTGGAATTCCATAGACACACACAGCCCCAGTATTTTTCTGGAAGTACCCATCTTTCAAGTAACCTATCATTAAAACTTACACCTTCCTTACCCCATGCACAAATCAATCTTCCCACCAAAAGAACCACCATCCCAGCTCCTCTCCCATTGCAAGTATTGAAGTCAGGAAGTATTGTAGCTTTAAAATGAGATGTTGCCAGGCCTCAGGAGGTTGCTTGGGGTCCCATTTCTCATTTTTTCAAAGGTTCCATTTGCCAGACTTTTATGCCAGTTTTTCATGATCTTCTCCCACTTTGTCAACAGATCTTGCGCCTGTGGGTCAGTACTATATAAGGCTTGACACTTAATTTTCAACACACATCTTGATGAATAGTGATCAAAAGCAGCTCATAAAATTTACTCTTCTCTGTATGTCACAACTCTTTTCACACTCATATTGTGGGACCACATGAAAACTACATTGTTCCATAGGCTAGGCCGCTTACATGGAGAATCAACAAATTCTTTAGTTTCCTCAAGGGAACTTTAAATGGATGTCTCGTCAGGGCACTATGGAACTCCTATGGTAGGGTTACTGGCGCATGACTTTTGTGCTGTGTATTAGCCAATGAAAGGCCATATGTGCACAATTCTAGTACTAGTATGTTCAGCAAAGTTCTCATCCCAGTACACTATGGTGGCCACCAGAGCTATGATCATGGCAATCACAGTTCCTAGTGAAAGAATGCAGTCTATTATCAGAATCCGTATGCCCCTTCTTACTACCATAACATCCCTGACATGATCTATAAAATCGAATATATGATTCAGCGAAATATCATTCCATCTTGGTAATCCGAGAGCAATGTCTCCCCTCATCCACCTCTGATCTTGACTCAAGAACTGCGATGAAGTACCCCAGTATTGTTGCCAGAGAGCCCATAAAATGAACAGAACTGGTCCTGCATAGATCAAAACAAATCTCCAACTCGAATCTTCAGCTGTTATACAGTGCACTGAGGGTGTTCCGGGAGGATAAAACATAACAGATCTCGTAAAAGGCTGCATAAGAAGTTGAATCCCCGAACCAGCAGAAAAAAAAAGACTGTAAGACAATTCGGACTTAAAGCGATCTTGAGTCCATTGAGTAGACTGGCACATCTGAGAGACTTCGTCTTGCTGCTGGTCAGGGTGCAGGTAAACAATCAGAGGACGATGACAAGGCGCTGCCACAAAGTGACACCCAGTGTGAATGACGACTAGGATGCTGAACATCACTCCTTTGGTTTCTATGGGGCTCACTAGCAAACCCGTTTTAACCCAGACTATGGCAGCAATCACTAAAGAATCAATTTTTGCCATAATTCTGTTTTTCTTCTATTGTAGCTATTAAACTTCCCTAACTTTTGAAGGCATTGTAAACCATGGGTTCCCTTTTCCTAGTGGCATTTGGTAGCATTGGAAAGTTTTATTTCAGGACCAAATGTGAGTATGCAAATGCTGGAGAGGTATCATTTAACAATCTGTATGATGAATGTCGACCTCTTTGACTAGGCATACGGTGATACTAAAAACCTCACAAGATCATGTCACCCTCATACCATTGGTTTCCCCAATCATCTTCAAATGTGGCCTCACATTAATTATCACATAGTATGACATAGAATGGGTCACCATTCTCCAATTCATTTGATATTACAGCAAAGTTATCCCCCACCTTGAAACCTTTGCTGCTTCACTCTCAATATCCTCATCCATGTCAAATCCTTTTTATATTCAAGATTAGATTCTTCCATGTCTTATATAATGTCTCAAACCTACATGACAACCAAAGTCAAAATTAAAAAAAGGTGAATATTAAAAAATAGTAGTAATTTAAAAGTATTATTTATAAGGTAAGGGTTTTAAGATGTAGAAAGATATGTATATTTATGTGTGTGATGTATATGGGTTCCAGTGTACGAAGCTTCCTTGGCTGCACTTGTGATTTATTCTCACAAAAATCAAAGTTGTCATCCGTACATTCAAGGCAAAAACATGCAAGGTTTCTCCATTTCAATAGGGTGACATCTCTATGGGAGATTGAATCAACAAAATGAAAAGATTGTGTCCCTACAATGTTCTTACAATCCCACATTGCACTTTTAGATCTACATCCTCTGGTTTCACCAAATGAAAGAACCGAAATACTTGTCTTCTAGCATTAGGGTAGGCAGCATGTTTTTCCATTTGCTTACTCTCATAGAATGAGACCACATCGCTTGTGTTTTGAAGTCTTTTACCATGCATGTTCATTTGTTCTTTTCTAATTTCCTATTAAGGACCACACTTACACCATCATGCATTCCTTTCCCATGGCCAAAACCAAAATATGACCATATCATCCTACACCCATGTTGTAAATGTGTGGCATCCTTGGTTTTGATTGATACCTAAGGCAAAGACTTTCAAAAGTACCAATCAACCACATTATTTACCTTTTCATTAATCCCAAATTAATTAGTGATATTTGTCCTGAAAGTCCACAATTAACATTATGTAAATGAGATTGTAAATTCACCACAATTCAAAACTACAAAACACACCAAAAAGTTGTTTAGAATTTGGAAAAGAGGTTATAGATCACACCTTTTCAAATTTGGCATTAAAACTACTAAAATGACATTTCAAAAATCTAAACTTGCCACTAATTACTAAAGGAATATTAAAGGAATTCAAATTTACCAATAATTATATTTTAAAAATGTTTCTTAAAAATTCAAAGTTGCCATTGTTTACTAAAAATACATCTTTGGAATTTAAAAAAAATGGATGGTTCGAAGTCCTAGGATTCCATTACTTGGTAACATGGTACCAAGTCTGTCTAGATTTGAATTGTGTAACACAACCATCATACCACACAATGTGTTCATTTGGGTAGATCCCACATTCCATAAGATGGGTCTAGTGCAATTCAAAATAATGTTGCACAAATAAAATGTCATGTTCAGTGTCATTAGTTATATAGTGCCACTGCGAATCTTCCATTATAGGACAAAGAATTAATATCGCATGTCTATTACACTAGAAAATTGACAAGAGTCTGTTGAACCAAGAGCAAGACTACTAGGGCGCACATCATAGCAAAACTTGCAATCTAGGCCATGTTTTTATCACAATTTGCATGTTATTGAAACCCCACCTTAACTTGCCATCTCCACATGGTATGCACAAGTGTTCCATTCTTTTAATCTTGGCATGTAGTAAAGCTTAAGCTTTCCAAAAGCTCACAACCCAACTTGGCACGTTGGATGCTCCTTCATAAAACTAATGTAAAAATCTAGTTGATTAAAGCCCCAACAAGTACCAATTAAAGACAAAGGTCCCAAAAAGATGTTAATAAATGACAAAATGAACTAGTGGACATTAATGTTCTACACTTACCTCAAGTATTAAAGTACTATTGCAGCAAATAACAAAAAAGTTCTACAAGTAAATTAATGCCTCAACAAGTACCCTGGAGCAAATATCCATGGGAGGTAAATGAATTTTAAACTAGCCAAGTAGATATTAAGGTCCTACACTAAACTAAAGTATTGTAAATAACAGTAAAATTCCATGTAAAAGAAGGAGGCCTCAACAAGTACCTTAAACCAAGTCTACATGCAATTTAAATACATTGCAAAATGGACAAGTAGACATGAACGTCATACATTCACCTTATCCATTAAAGTACTTATGCACAAATAACATCAAAGTTCTACAAGTAAATAAAGGTCCCAGCAAGTACTAAGGACCAAGGTTTGCATGGGATGTAAATAGACTTCAAACTAAACAAGTGCACATGAAGCTTCAACACTTAAGTGAAGTGTTAAAGTAGTTTGGCCACAAATAACATGAAACATCTACAAGTAAACAAAGGTCCCAACAAGTACCAAAGAGCTAGGTCTACATGGATGTAAGTGCATTATGAATTATACAAGTAGACATGGAGGTCCTTCATTTACTTCAAGTAAACCAAGGCCCTAACAAGTACTTAAGCCCTAGGTCTCCAATAATTACATGTAGGCTGCACAACCAAACAACTATAGATGAAGCTTTTATAATTATGTCAACTACTAAGTTAATAATTTAGTAAGTAAGATCACATGATAGCAAGTAAATTAAGTCCTTAACAAGTACAAAGAACATGATTTTAAGCATATGTATGTAGATTATAGATGATAGTTATACATATGGGTATACATTCACATTTTGGCAGCTAATGCATCTATTCAAATCACAAAATTGCAAGAATTAAACTTCACACTTGGAAATGTACAACCCAAAGTTCATATTCCTAAAACTTCAATAAGGGAATTTTAAAATACTACATACAAAAGTACTTAAATTGTTGGACAAATACCTGTGATTCTTAAAGGTAGTGGGTGGGGTGTTTTTCAAAAGTCTTCACAAAAATTTGTTTCCTCTTAACATCTTTTATATTTGGTGAAATTGTAGATGTAGTATCCCACCATTTCTTGACAAGGTCAGAGCCTTATTCATCAAGTACATCACATTGCCTCTTTCAAAAAATCCCTCCCCAAATGTTATCCCCAGCCTACCCCACATAAATCTTTCTCACTATGGCTTTCCTTAAAGAATACATGTTGGCACTTATAGTCTTCAAAATGAAACTTTATGAAGCACCACTCTTGTGTGACACACCAACAAACAAAAGTGCATTTCAATAAATCAAGTTAATATTAGGCCTATTGGCAGACATATGGCCATAGGTGGATTTGACATTCTTGAAAACCCTAAGTGACCTATGGATGTCTTTCATTTCTTGCACAAAATTTGGCAAAACATCTTGAAGTTTATCATGTTCCCAAAATTTATCCAAAAGGGTGCAATCATGTTATTAGGACCCACTACAAGTGTAAAAATTGCTTCATTTTACATGTTTTTTCATGTAGTTTGACATTAAAATTAAAATTAAGAAAAATAATTATGCAATGATATGTATTAGATATATTTTTTATAACATACCTAAATTTCATAGATTTCCACCAATGGAAAAGGACTCGAAAGCATTTTTACAACTTTTTTTAATCCTAAAGATCAAGGTTTAGATGTTGGAGTTGGATCAAACAATTCTTGGAGTGTTGCATAATATTTTACTAATTTTATTGGGTTAGATTTATTATTTAGAAATATATTAGTAATTTTTATGGAAATATATAGTTTAAAGGGCTATGAGTAGATTGCACCAAACTTCTAACTATGGCTTCCAATAGAAGTAACATGAGAATAGAAAAGGACTTTGGGTCTTAGGAATTAATTACAAATTGTATGAAGTTTCCACAAAGTCTTTCAATTTGTTGGCCGTTTTGCCCATTATAATGCATGCTCAAGATCTGTTGGCAAAGTGGGAAAAGATAATGAAAAACTGGCATAAAAGTCTGGGAAATGGAACGTTTGAAAAAATGAGAAATGGGACCTGAGGACAGGAGAGGCCCAAGGGCTCTTTAACTTTCACTTTCCTCACATTGTCGATTTTGTTGAAATTTTGTTTTTGAAGTGGGGGTGTACTTTGTGACTGAAATAATCACGAGTATCATTCATCAGTTGTACTTAAGGACACTTTATCACTGTATGGAACTCTGATCAAAGCAACCCAAAGGAAACAGACCTTTACGACTGCAGAGTATGGGGCGGGGGTGAAACACTTTCTTTCACACCCCCCACCCCCCATACTCCCAAAATGTGTTTTGACTTGGTTCTGGAAGCTCCCTGTACCCTTCACTTTAGCACCATCTCAGTTGGCCAAACTACACTTTTGCTTAGATCAATTACACTTTCACTGTCAGACACAGCTGGAGTTCTGAAGTCATGTCAAAACTTAAAAAGACCATGCAGATTAGGGATGCATTAGGCAGTCCAGTCTCTAGTCTTGGGAGGATCTATCATCTGGATCCAATGTATCTCTTCTCTCTTTCTCTCTTGCTTTCTTTCTGTTGTGCTCCAGATATGAAGTTTTCTGAAGATATGATGTGGATTTGACTGATAATATTTTGGTACACATTTCTTAGATATTTCTCTCTGGCAAATATGTGCACAAAGTTGCATGGGGTTTTTTGTTTTCCAATTTTTGTGATTGGCCAAATTTGCGATCATCTATAAGAAAATTTAGCCAAATTTGGCAATAAGAAAATGTGAAACTAAAAAAGTCTAGCATCTTTTTAGATTTTTGGCTACTTGGTGCAACTTAGGATAGAATCTGGGGATTTTTTTTAAAAATAATTTTTCTTCTCAAAATTTAGAAAGCTATAAAACTCAGAAAACACCAAACTTTTATCAATTTTTGACCATTTGGCTAAAGTTTGCCAAAAATAAAAACCCTGGTACAAAACCCATAATTAAACTATTGATATTTGAGCCTGGGTAAATATGCCTATGGGCATGACAAAGTCGTGTATTGTTCTCCCAATTCCAGCATGAATGGCTTCTTATCACTAAAGGGGGACCACCTGCAAGCAGACATACATGACTGGAAAAATCAAAACCCATGACAATCGCAGAAAGCTAGATTCACTTCCAAATGTGCTCCAAAATCTGCCATTCATGTAAATATGGGGTGCTCACAATAGTGCAGGCAGCCTAATATGTCAAACCTAGCTTATAAGCTGCTTATGGTGACATTGGGAAAGTTATTTTCATATGTGGGTAGTGTGTACAAACCTGCAATTTTATCTTTATGTACCATCACAGTAGGGTTTGAATTCAAAGGACTCCATGTGCCCTTCACATATGAAAGATTGCTCGTGAACCTACCCTTCACAGTTGAGGAAAGTGTCCTTCACAATTGGAAGACTCGTTGGCACACTCTTTGCTAACTAAACAAATTGAGACCATTCATAACCAAGAAATATATAAGGTATTGTTGTGTGATATTAGTAGAAGTTTGAGTTGCTTATGTGATATACAAGTTAGTTCAAAGTTCAAACTTGTGAACATGTTCGAAGTTATTTGTAATAGGAAATCACCTGTCAAGCTTGGTATTTGAAAAGTTGTGCTTGTAATCAACATAACATTCATGAACATGATCAAATGACCAAGAGGAGTAAAAATTCAAAACATGATGTTGGATTTTAAGGATTGGTGTGGTTTGCCATCTATGCAAGGTGCAATAGATGGAATGTGGATATTTATTCCCAAACCTAACAATCCTTTTGCAAAAGATTATTATTTTCACATAATAGGATGGTATTTTATTGTCTACCAAACAATAGTTGATGCAAAAGAACATTTTACTAACCTTTATGTAAGGCTATTAGGTAGCATGAATGATTCTAGAATTTTACATAAATCAGGTATTTATCTACAAGTTCATTAGCATGGATAGAAGTAGTAAAGGATGTTTTAGCCAATATCTTTTGGGAGATAAAAGGATACCTTTTACTTTCATGGATAATGGTTCCACATAAAGAAGGTCATCACCTTTTGGTTCTTAAACAATTATACCCATGAAAGCACAAACGTGGCCATTCTATAATTGAAAATTCATTTGGAATATTGAAAAAAACATTTAGAAAGATTTTTGATAAAATAAAATAAAATATCACTTTAGTATTAAATATTGTCACATGTTTTGTTGTGCTTCACAATTTCAAATGTAAAGAAACAAACATTCAAGGATTTATGTATGTTCTAAAACTTGAAACAACACAAGACAATGAAGCAAGACAAATAGAATTCCAATTATGAATGTTGTAGAAATACGTGTGGAAATTAAAATTTAAAGGTGAAGAATGTTCAAGTGAAAAACATTGACATTGTTTGGCAATGTCATGTATCTTGGAGTGCAATGTAATGTAGTCAAGAATACATGTGCATCACTAAAATTGAGGTATCATCAATTGTTATCCTTTCAAAATTTGCATTACATTTTTGCAAGACATGTCTATTTGTAATTATATTCCATGGGATACATCTTTTTGATCTAATTCATCTTCTTTTGTATCCATTTCATCATCATGATGTGAAACGGCAAGTGGATTGGGTACCCTGAGGGCATTTGCTCCAAATGCTTGGCCCATCATTTGTACCAACCCTAATATTGTTTTCACCATGCTGCTTTGTGTTTTGTTGATCTCCCTATCTCAAACTTTGAAGTATTCAAGTTGTTTTTACAATAATGTCTTGTTGACATTCCGTTTTTTTTTTTTAAATTTCCAAATTCATCACATTGTGGATTCAATGAATTGATTCCCCAAAGGCTTTAAAACCTTTTTAGTGTAGCCTCCATTAGTGTGTTGAGTGACAAAAACCTTTCTATGTATTCTTGTATTACCAACTTGGCATCCATGTTTTGATCTTGTAAGCCTTGCATTGAATTGTTAGATGCTGTTGGGGCTTATGGTTTTGAACATTTTTTTTATTCTTTTGGCTTGCATTGTTATTTTGGCCTATGTTTTTGTTAATTATTGGTTCTTGAAATCCTTTACCATGAACTCTAGGTGCATTCTAAACATGCAAAAATAATAAAATAGTTGGAATTGATCCTTTATTCAATGTAGCATTGTTGAGGACTTTAAGTGTAGTTGGGCTCCTTTGGGAAGGTCTTGACAATTCAAAATATGACAAAAGAAAAATGGGGGTGTCATACGACTTGTTTTTGAAACTAACTACCATCATTAAAATGATTCGCATAAAAAATTGGATTTGGTCTATATTCCTTTCCCAAGTGAATAATGTTCATGATCATCAATGGCAATTGCAAAAGTTCAAATTCTTGACTCATGGAAAGGAAATTGGACACACACATCATCATGACCATCCATTAAATGCTTAAAATGTGATGGCTAGAAGATTGGCCAAGTTCTCATAAATGCATCAATCAATTCATAGACAATCCTATTGTACATCTTGGGCAAATTTATTGTAGCCCTATCTTGGGAGACACTTCCCAACAATCCTTGTTGTGTTCAGTCCCTAAAAGATAATCTCAAAAGGTTTTGTAGTTACCATAAATAAAAGACCATTTCTCTTTACATGTTGGTCCATTTTATATATGTGCATTGTACCCAAAATCCATAGTAGTTGTAAATTCTTTTTCCCATTTCAAAACAACACTTTCAGAGTAATCTCTTAAATCAATGACGTCCAATGAAGCTAGATGCTCCTCCCACTTTGCTTGGACCAAAGCTACAACTTCTTGATGTTCCCAATTTGGTATCAAGGTTTCTTGATAGCTTTCACAACTTGATCATTCTTGTTCATTTTTCTTTTGACCTTCCCTCTAACATTTGAAGTTTTTGGTTGAGAAATTGTGTCGTCATCACAAATTTCAACAATGTCTACGTAAATGCACAATTTCAACTCAAACCATCAAGATTGTGGAAACAAATTGAATCTATACATGCATGAAAATGATGAATCAAAATGAGATTATTAAAATCTGAAACATGTTGAAATTGTTCGCTTTTGTTGCCATCACATGCACCACAAAACATATCTATTAAACTTGCATCAAATGACAACAACAAAAAAGAATTGAAGACTGCTCAAGGATGTACCACAAAATGCAAAACGTGATTGAAAAAA
>Ga0116228_10002468_pt1 | contig 16020 bp, 18 predicted proteins | sample S1TSphfallax_2_FD_89694 | JGI IMG/M metagenome (GOLD analysis project Ga0116228, IMG submission 89694) | Host-associated microbial communities from peat moss isolated from Minnesota, USA - S1T2_Fc - Sphagnum fallax MG | ecosystem: Host-associated > Plants > Peat moss > Unclassified | place...
CCGCCGCGCGCGTCGCCGTCCATCTTGGTGAGGATCACGCCCGTGATCCCCAGGCGATCGTTGAAGCCCTTCGCGACGTTGGTCGCTTCTTGTCCCGTCATCGCGTCGGCGACGAACAGGATCTCTTTCGGATTGACCGCGGCCTTGATCCGGGCGAGCTCGTCCATGAGCTTCTCGTCGATCTGCAAGCGGCCGGCCGTGTCGATGATGACGGTCGGGATGCCGAGGCGCTTCGCTTCGGCGACGCCGTCGCGCGCGATCTTCACCGGGTCGCCGATGCCCTCGTCGAACACGGGCAGATCGATCTGGCGGCCGAGCGTCTTGAGCTGATCGATCGCGGCCGGACGATAGACGTCGGCGGCGACGAGCAGCGTGCGGCGGCCCTGTTCTTTCAAGCGCAACGCGAGCTTGCCGGTGTGCGTCGTCTTGCCCGAACCCTGCAGGCCGACCATCATGTAGACCGTCGGCGGCGCATCGGCGAACTGCAGTCGCGCTTCGGCTCCGCCGAGCAGCGTGACGAGTTCGTCGTGCACGATCTTGATGACCGATTGCCCCGGCGTGAGCGACTGCAACACGTCGGCGCCGACGGCGCGCTCCTTGATCGCGTTGACGAACTCCTTCGCAACCGAGAGGTTGACGTCGGCTTCGAGCAACGCGATGCGCACTTCGCGCAATACCTCAGCGACGTCCGTCTCGGTGAGACGGCCGCGATTCGACAACCGATCGAAAATCGCGCCGAGGCGCGTGCTGAGGGCTTCTAACATCGCTTACGCCTTGGGCGCGGTGGCCTCGATCTTGGCGACGGCGTCACCGACGGTCTTGATCTTCTCGGCTTCTTCGTCGGGGATGTCGATGCCGAACTCGGTCTCGAACGCCATCACGAGTTCGACCTGGTCGAGCGAGTCGGCGCCCAAGTCCTCGGTGATCGACGCTTCGGGCGTGACTTCGTTCTCTTCCACGCCGAGTTGCTCGACGATGATCTTCTTGACGCGGTCAAACGTATCGGTGGCCATTGGACTCCTTTTCGGTTCGGTTAATACATGAGCCCGCCGCCATCGACCACGATCGTTTGACCGGTGACATAGCGAGCGGCATCGGAGGTGAGAAACGTGACGACCCCGGCGACGTCGTCGGGCGTGCCCGGACGGCCGAGCGCGACCCCGCCGAGAAATGCGGCGCGCGCAGCGTCCGGCAAGTCGGCGGTCATCGCGGTCTCGATCAGACCCGGCGCCACGGCGTTCACCCGAACGTTCCGCGACCCGAGTTCCTTCGCCAAGGACCTCGTCAATCCAAGTAAGCCGGCTTTGGTCGCGGCGTAGGCGGTTTGGCCGGCGTTCCCGCTGATCCCGACGATCGACGAAACGAAGACGATCGCTCCGTTGCGTTGTTTGATCATGGGCTTGGCGACGGCCGCGCTGAGGGCGAACGCCGACTTGAGGTTGACGTCGAGTAAGCGGTCGAGATCGGCGGGCTTGAAGCGCAGGATCAGGCCGTCCTGACTCTGCCCGGCGTTGGCGACGACGGCGTCGAGCCGTCCGAAGCCGGCCACCACCGCGGCGACGGCGGCATCGAGCGCCGCCGAATCCGTGACGTCGACGGCGTGCACGACGGCGTGCGCGCCGGAGCGGGCTTCCGCCACGGCCGTCGCCGTCTCGCCGAGCGCGGCCGCGTCGCGGCCGAGCAGCGCGACGTCGTAGCCGTGCGCGGCCAAGTCGACCGCGATGGCGCGACCGATGCCGCGCGAGGCACCGGTGACGAGGGCGTAGCGTTCGGCCACGTCAGCCCGCGTCCGCAAGCAGGGCGCGGAGTTTTTCCACGCCCGCGAAGTCGGCGACGTGCATCGCCTTCGGTGCGCCGTTGACGCGTTTCATCATCGGTGCGAGCACGGGGCTCGCGCCGAACTCGACGATCAGATCGAGTCCCATCGCGACCATCGCGACCGCGGCTTCGTGCCAGAGCACCTCGTCGGTGACCGAACGGATCAGGTTTTCTTTGATGTGTTCCGCGGTCGCGTACGGCTTCGCGTCGACGTTGGAGATCACGGTGAAGCGCGGTTCGAGCACGGGTGCGTCGAGCACGGCGTGCGCGAATTCTTCGCGCGCCGGCTCCATCAGCGCCGAGTGCCACGCGCCGCTGACGTTGAGCGGGATCACGCGCTTCGCGCCGGCCTCGAGCGCGAGATCGCTCGCGACGCGCACCGCGGACTCATCGCCGCTGATCACGATCTGACCCGGCTGGTTGAAGTTCGCGAGTTGCACCCGGCCCGCGCCGCGATCGACCGCCGCACCGACCGCTTCGCGCAGCGGCGCGTCCTCGAGCCCGAGCACGGCGGCCATCGCACCGCGCGTCCGGGTCGCGGCGCGATGCATCGCGAGGCCGCGCCGGTTGACGAGCGCGAGCGCCGCTTCGAACGAGAGCGCGCCGGCCAGCGTGAGGCTGCAGAATTCACCGAACGAATGTCCCGCGCTCACCACGGGTTGGAGCACGTCGCCGACGGCGGCCGCGAGCGCGACGTTGGTGACGAAGATCGCCGGCTGGCTGTAGCGCGTCTCGCGCAATTTCTCTTCGGGTCCGTCGGTGCAGAGCGCGAGCAGATCGTAGTCGAGGATCGACACCGACTCGCGGAACAACGCTTCGGCCGCCGGCGAATGCTGCACGACGTCGACCCCCATGCCGACGACCTGCGAGCCCTGCCCGGGGAACACGACGCCGACCCTCATTGGTTGCCCGCGCTTCGCGAGCGCAACAGGAAGGCAGCGGCACGCGTGGCGCCTGCGCGGCCGGAACGCCGGCCGGCGATGTCCATCGCAGAACGCCGGATCATGCGGACCACTTCCAGGCCACGGCGCCCCACGAGAGGCCGCCGCCGAAGCCGACGAAGACGATCACGTCGCCGTCGCGGAGTTTGCCCGCGCCGTACGTCTCGGAGAGCGCGATCGGGATCGATGCGGAACTGGTGTTGCCGAAGCGGTCGACGGTGATGATGACCTTGTCGATCAGCACGTCGAGCATCTTCGCAGCCGCGTCGATGATGCGACGATTCGCTTGGTGCGGGATCACGTAGGCGATGTCGGAGCGCGTGAGGTTCGCTTTGGCGAGCACCGTATCGGTCGCGTCGATCATCTTGGTGACGGCGAAGCGAAAGACTTCGCGGCCCTTCATCACCATCTTGTTGCGCTTCGTCGCGATGCCCTCGGCCGTGAGCGGCTCCACGGTGCCACCCGAGGGGATGAGCAGCAACGATTGATCGCTGCCGTCGCTGCCGAGGTGCGAAGAGAGGAAGCACTCCTCGTCGGACGCCTCGAGCACCGCGGCGCCCGCGCCGTCGCCGAAGAGCACGGCCGTGCCGCGGTCGTCGTAGTTGGTGATCGACGAGAGTTTTTCGGCGCCCACCAACAGCACGCGCCGATAGACGCCGGCACGGATCAGGCTCGCCGCGACCGTGAGGCCGTAGATGAATCCGCTGCACGCGATCTCGATGTCGAACGCGGCGGCGCCGGCGATGCCGAGTTTTGCCGCGAGCACGCTCGCGGTCGCGGGAAACGGATAGTCGGGCGTCACCGTCGCGACGATCACGCAGGGGATCTCGGATGCGGCGAGGCCCGCCCGTTCGAGCGCCATGCGCGCCGCAGCCAATCCCATGTCGCTCGTCGTTTCATCATCACGGGCGATGTGGCGCTCCCGCATTCCGGTGCGGGAGACGATCCACTCGTCCGTGGTGTCGAGCATCTTCTCGAAGTCGGCGTTCGTCAGAATCCGTTCCGGGACGTAATGCCCGACACCGGCCATGCGAACGCCGGTGAGGCTAGTCGTGATTATGGCCGGCGTGGTCGCGTTCGTCGCGCGGCGCAATCACCTGACGGCCGTCGTACGTGCCGCAGAAATCGCACACGAAGTGGGGCCGCTTCGGCTGATGGCACTGCGGGCACTCCACCGTCGTGACGGGAGAGAGCTTCCAATTGGCAGCGCGCCGGCTACGGGTCTTCGAACGCGGGGTTTTCCACTTGAGATTCGCCATGATTGCCTTCCGTTGCCGGGCAGTCGCAACCGCCGCCCGGATTTTTGCTCCGTCCGCAGGTCGTGCACAACCCGCGGCACTCCTCGCTGCACACCAGCCCAATGGGCAGTGCGCTGGTCACCAGCTGCCGCACGAGGTCACTGACATCGAGGTTCGTGCCGTTCAGGACGTTGTTCTCGCCGAGCGGATCGTTCGTCGTGCCGGGCGGATCGAACCGCTCGTCGACGTCGATCTCGATCGGAACCGTCACGTCCTCGAGACACCGGACGCATTCCCCCGCGACGTCGACCGCCACCGCCCCATCGATCTGTACCCCACGATCGACGCGTTTCAGGTCCAGCTCGGCGTGAGCCGGATGCGGGAAGCGAAACTCGGCGAAGGCGGGGACCGCAATGGATTCGTCCAGCGACATCGGGCGACCAGCTAGGAGAAGGGGACCGATGTCGACGACCACGTGAGAACCCGTACCATAGAACGAGGCTCCCCGCGAGGGAAGCCCCATGCCAACCACGGTATTGTAGACGGCCCTCCTACCCTTGTCAAACGACGGCGATCGCGTGAAGGGGTGGCATGAACGTCACCGCGCTCACCAGCGCCCTCGCCGCCCCGCCCGCCGGCGGGGGAGCCCTCGCCCTCGCCGCCTCCGCGGTGCCCGCCACGGCCGCGCGCGATGCCGCCATGGCCGACTACGCCGGCGATCCGGCCGGCACGAACAGCCTGCAGACGATGGCCTCGCTCCTCGCGGGCCAGAGCCCGAGCGCCTCGATGCTCGCCGCCGCCTCGAGCGGCAGCAGCGCCGCGGCGAGCGCGAGCGACGTGGCGATCTCCGCCCCGCCGCTGCCGTCGGCGGTCGACCATGGTTCGCACGACGAGTCGCCGGTCCACGAGGACCTCGGGCTCGCCGACGACGCGTCGGCCGATCCGAGCCAGACGTCGATCTCGGCCTAGCCGGCCAACACCACACCGCACCGGAACGGAGGGACAGCATGGGATTCAACATCGGACAAGCGCTGCTCGGCGGCGCCGTGGGACTGCTCACGGGCGGCCCGATCGGGGCCGGCATCGGGGCGATGGCCGGCGGAGCGTCGGCCTCGACGCCGATCACCTCGGGGCTCTCGACGCTCACCGGCAACATCGGCAACACCGCTTCGGGCGCGTGGCAGAGTCAGATCCTCAGCCAACAGGATCAGATGAACTACCAGAACGCGGAGTATTCGCTCGCGATCAACCAGCAGGCGTCGCAATTCAACAACATGATGGACGAGAAGTCGGAGCTGATGCGCGAGAGCAACACGCTACGCGACGTCGCGATGCAGCAGAAAAAAGCCGACACCGAGATCACCAAGAAGTTCATCGAGTCGATCGGCTGATGCTGACGCTGCCCGTGCGGCGCGATCCGGCGCCGCTCGCCATCCGGACGACGGTGCTCCGCACCCGTCCGGTGGCGGGCGAATCGGCCGCCGAGACCACCGCCGCCGCCAAACCGCCGGCGACGCCCGACGATCCCGACATCATCCAGCAGCAGCAGGCCTTCGATCAGCTGATGCTCGCGAAAGCCGAGCAACAGCGCGAGGCCAACGTCATCCGCGACATGATGACGGCGCAGCTCAAGCGCGATGAGGACATCCTCAAGAAGTGGATCGAGATGATCTGATGGCCCGCGGGAGTCGGTCGCGAGAGATTGACAAGCGCGACCGGCCGCCCTACGATAACGTGCGTTCTTCCGGCGGACTTCCGCCGGACGCACGAGGGCCATTAGCTCAGCTGGTTAGAGCGCATGCTTGATAAGCATGAGGTCCCAAGTTCGAACCTTGGATGGCCCACCATGAACGAGCCCGAGAACCTCCTGTTTCTCGGGCGTTCGTGTTCTCGGGCGCCACGTTTCCGTCGGCTCAGAAGTAGCGCGCGACGCCCACGACGTTGCCGCCCGGATCCTCGATCATGGCGATTTCGCAGACGGTCGGAATCGTGACCGGCTCCATCACGACCTTGCCGCCCAAACCCGGCACGAGGGCGATGACGGCGTGGACGTCGTCGACGGCGACGGTGCACTCGAAGCCGATCGTCCGCACGCCGTCCACCAGGTCGCGACGCTCTTGCAGAGCCGCGCGCATCACGGGCGCGGTGGGCGCCTGGATCTGGAAGAACCCCGGCGGCCCCCACGGCGTGAACGTCCAGCCGAACAGCGTCGCGTAGAAGGCCTGCGACGCGGCGAGATCGTCGGCATTGATCGCGGCATGGGCGATCGCGCCGTGGGGTGGTGGAGGAGGTTGCGTTGCCATGCGACGATGGTGGCAGAATGCCGAGCGCGCGTCTTGCTGCATCGCGTCACAGCCTATCGCAATCGCGACAGGACGAGGGTCCGGTGCGCGTGTTTGCGCTCGACGTCGCGGGCGGCACGCTCGCGCCGCCGCAGCCGGCGGGCTGGGCGCACCTCGTCACGTTGCGATCCGGGGTGGCGACCGTCCGCAGCCGGCGCACGCGGTTGCTGCTCGAGCCGGACGTCGCCGCGTGGATTCCCGCGGGGAACGCCTACGCGCTCGATTTCGCGGCTCGCAGCGAATTGCGTGTGCTCTATCTCACCGCCGCGCCGGAGCGTCCGCTCGGCCCGGTCCGCACCACGCCGCTGCTCCACGGACTGATCGACCGCGCCGCTAGCGCGGGATTTCTGGATCCCGCCGAGCCACGGCACCGGCGTCTCCTCGCGGTCCTCGCCGATGAGATCGCCGCGCTCGCCCCGATCGCGGACCGCCGGGCGTTGACGAGTCCCCGCGCGACCGCACTGCAAGCGGCCGTGGCGCGCGGCCTCGCTGCATCCGATGAGTTTCCGCGCATGGCCGCGCTCGCTGCGGTCGCGGGCATGTCGCTTCGGACGTTCGAGCGCGCCTTCGCCCGCGAAACCGGGCTGGCGCCGGCGACCTGGTTCCGGCGCGCGCGGCTCGTGTCCGCGGCGATCGACGTGCGCGCCGGCGCATCGGTGACCGAGGCGGCGATGGCCGCCGGCTACGCCTCGGTCAGCGCGTTCATCGCGGCCTATCGCGCGGCGTTCGGGTCGACACCGGGCGGCTACCGCGCGAGGTCGCGCGTCACGCTTGACGCGCGCTAGGCCGAAGCGCTGACGTTGATGCCGCTGCCCGCAGGCCGGAGATCCGAGGGGAGCGGGCGGCTCAGCGTCGCGATGAGGTTATCTTCGTTCGTCTGACCCGTCTTCACGAGGGCCTCGAGCCCGCTCACGAGCCACGTCGAATCGGTTTGCGGAGTGTATTGGATATCGGCCGCCGAGGTCAGGGCCATCGCTGCTCCTCATGTGCGAATCGTCGATGACCACACGTGATTCACCGGTTCGGCGAAATGCCCTAGTCGCCGATGGAAGCGAGCCTATTCCTCTTCGCGGACGACGCGCAGCATGCGCAGGTACATGCGCGCGACGATCTCGGCGGCCTGGACCGGGTCGCTCGTCTCGAGCCCGCCGATGGCGGTGAGCGTCCGATCCGTCAGCGCGATCGCCTGCGACCGCAGGTCGGACTCGTCGTCGAACACCTCGACGTCGTGGACATCACCGTTGCCGTTTCCGTTCATGCCGCCGTCTCCGCGCCGCTCTCACCGAGTACCTTTATGAGGAAGGCATAGCGGTCGGCGGCTTCGTCGATCATTTTCGTCGTCGGCTTGCCGGCTCCATGGCCGGCCTTCGTCTCGATCCGGATCAGCACCGGGGCCGGACCGCCTTGCGCCGCTTGCAGGGCGGCCGCGAATTTGAACGAGTGCGCCGGGTAGACGCGGTCGTCGTGATCGGCCGTTTCGATCAGCGTCGCCGGGTAGTGCGTGCCCGCCCGCAGATTGTGCAGCGGCGAATAGGCGTAGAGATACGCGAAGCCGTCGGCATCGTCGGAGGATCCGTAGTCCGACGTCCACGCCCAGCCGATCGTGAACTTCTGGAAGCGGAGCATGTCGAGTACGCCGACGGCCGGGATCGCCGCCGCGAAGAGCTCGGGGCGTTGCGTCATGCACGCGCCGACCAGCAAGCCGCCGTTGCTGCCGCCGAAGATCGCGAGCTTCGGCGTGGATGTATATTCGTGCGCGATGAGATATTCGGCGGCCGCGATGAAGTCGTCGAAGACGTTCTGCTTGTGCTCTTTGGTGCCGGCGAGATGCCACGCTTCACCGTATTCGCCGCCACCGCGCAGGTTGGGCACGGCCCAGATTCCGCCGCGCTCGAGCCACACGAGAATCGCCGGTGAGAACGACGGCGTCAGCGAGATGTTGAACCCGCCGTAGCCGTAGAGAATCGTCGGTGCGGTACCGTCGCGCGGCACGCCCTTCTTCGCCGTGACGATCATCGGTACGCGCGTGCCGTCGCGGCTCGTGTAGAAGACTTGTTCGCTGACGTACTCGTCCGGATCGAACGACACCGTCGGTGCGAACACGAGCGTCGACGCGCCGGTCGAGAGGTCGAGCCGGTAGACCGACGACGGCCGCGTGTAACTCGCGTAGCTGTAGAACGTTTCCGTCGCGCGACGCTTCCCGCCGAAGCCGCTCGCGGTCCCGAGGCCCGGCAACGCGACGTCGCCGAGCACGCCGCCGTCGAGATGAACGCGCCGCACCACCGAGTGCGCGTCGTGCAAATATTCGAGCAACAGCGTGTCGCCGAAGAGCGCCGCGGCCTCGAGCAAGTCGTCGCTCTGCGCGACGACTTCGACCGGCGTGCGATCTTCCACGCTCAGCTTGACGATGCGTCCGCGCGGTGCATCGAGCGTGGTGCGAAAATAGAACGTGCTGCCGTCGTTTCCGAGGTAATCGTAGGACGCATCGCCCTTCGCCAAGAGCTCGACCACGTCGCCGCCCGTCGCGAGATCCTGCACGAAGATCCGATTGTTCGGATCGGTTCCCTGCGATGCGTCGATGAGCAACCAGCGTCCGTCTTCGCTCGTGATCGCGGAGAAGTTCCAGTCCGGATGATCGGGCCGCGCGTAGACGAGCACGTCGTCGCTCTGCGCCGTGCCGAGCGCGTGGAAGAACACGGTCTGATTGTAGTTCTCGTCTTTGAATTGGTTCTGCGGATCGGGTTCGGCGTAGCGGCTGTAGTAGAAGCCGCTGCCGTCGCGCCGCCACGATGCACCGGAGAATTTGCACCAGCGGATCTCGTCGGCCCGATCGACGCCGGTCGCCACCTCGCGCACGCGCCACACGAGCCAATCGGAACCCGACGCCGATGTCGCGTAGGCCATGAGCGTCCCATCATCGCTGAACGACGCGCCGCTGAGCGCGACGGTGCCGTCGGTCGAGAACGTGTTGGGGTCGAGCAGCACGCGCGCCTCGCCGCCCGGCCTCGCCGCGATGTAGAGCACACTCTGATTTTGCAGCCCGGTGTTCCGAGAGAACACGTACTCGTCGCCGACGCGCGTGGGCGTTCCGAAGCGCTCGTAGTTCCAGAGCTCGAGCAGGCGCCGGCGCACCGTGGCGCGCTCCGGGATGGCGTCGAGAAAACGTTCCGTCACGGCCACTTCCGCATCGATCCAGGCGCGGGTCTCGGGCGAGTCGAGATCCTCGAGGGCGCGATACGGATCGGGAACGGCGACTCCATGGTACGAATCGACGACGTCGCCCTGCGGCGCCGGCGGGTACGCGGTCGGAAGCGTGAGGTCTGGCATGCTGGGACGCCGGTTCGCGAAAAAGCCCAAAAGGGCTTTCGACGGCCGGGGATGCTCGGCACCCGCCGGCGCCGAAGTGACGAACCGCGCGGGGACGTAGCTCAGTTGGTAGAGCGCCTGCTTTGCAAGCAGGATGTCAGGGGTTCGAATCCCCTCGTCTCCACAAATGCCTTTTGCGCGGTCGCAGGCTGATCCGGGGACGAACCAGGAGGGAGGGTCGCTCATCCGGGGAAGCGCGCCGACCCTACGTCTCTTTTGAGGATCATCTCCGTTGATCGACTTCTCGCGCTTTGCGCATGACGGGAAGAGCGAGCACGTCCCCGCAGGGGAGTATTTCTTTCGAACCGGCGAGCACGGTGACGACATGTTCGTCGTCACGCGCGGCGAGGCGGAGATCATCGTCGGCGACACCCTCGTCGAAACCGTCATCGCGGGCGGCATCTTCGGCGAGATGGCGCTCATCGATCAGCGCGAACGCAGCGCCGACGTGATCGCGAAAACCGATACCGAGGTCGCCGTCATCGACGAGGACCGCTTTCGCCTGCTGGTCGCGACCGATCCGAGCTTCGCCCTCGAGGTCATGCGAATCATGGCCGATCGCCTGCGCCGCCTGGACGCGTTGCTCTAACACGTTCCGGCCGCCCGTTCCAACGACGGGCTCGCTTGGCTAGCGCTGGCCGGACGTGACATCCGGGTTAACCATTCGCTCAAGGGTCGTCTCTGGGAAACGGCCAAGCCGCAGCAACCGTCAAAATGCACGGTACGACGGAAAAGGCGACCGCTTGTATAGGTATGCGGCCGCCGGTTGCTTTTTCGGGGGCAGAACTTTCTGCCCCCGTGAGTGATGCTTTTTTGCCTATGACTTCGTGAGGCGCGGGCGTTTGCGATATCGGATTCTCTTCGGCACGCTTCTTCTTGGCGTTGCCCCATTGCTCGGCGGATGTGGCGGGGGTACGGCGACGCCGCAAACCTCGTCGACCGCGACACCGAGCAGCGTCACCTCGAGCGCGCCGATTGCGGCAAGCGGCGGCTCGGCCAGCGCGACGCTCGGCGCCGAGACGCTGACCGTCACCGCGCCGGCCGGTTCGCTCGCCGCTGCCGCGACCGTGAAGCTCACGCTCGAATCTCCGTCGTCCGTCAGCTCGACGTTCAGCGGTTCGCGTGCGACGAACTCGCGGTCGATCGATAGCGTACCGACCGGTGCCGTTCCGATCGCGGCCTTCATCATCGATGATGGCGGCGTCGCGCTGGAGCAACCGCTTCAGGTGACGATTACCGGATTGGCCGCGCCGGCCTCCGGCACGTCGGTCTTCATCTCCGGATACAACGCGAGCGCGTTCGACGACGTGGCTGCCGAGACGTATGCGAACGGCACGTACAGCACGTCGGCCAACGTACATTATCCCGGCATCACGCTCGCTTCGCAAACGCTCTACGTGCTCTACAGCGTGCCCACCGCCAAGGCCGCCACGCCGGCTGCCACGGTGACGGTCGCCGGGCCGGCGTCCGTCGGCGCGGGTGCCGTTGGAACGTACACTGCCAGCGAGACGACGCCGAACGGCTTCCCCTTCTTCGGTCACACGTTCGTCTTCGGCGTCAGTTCGCCGGCGCTCGGCACGATCGCGAGCAGCAGCAGCGGCGGCGCGCTCACCGGAGCGGCCATCGGCGGTGCCGGAAGCGTCACGGCGACCGACGCGGCGGTTTCGACATTCACCGGGAGCGAGAGCGTCGCCGTAACGAGCGCACGACCCGGCGTCACCGGACTTTCGGAACAGTACGTCGGCACGCTCACCGAAGTCGACGCGAACAACGCGATCGCCGGCGGCCCCGGCGCAACGCCGGCTCCGTCACAGACGCCCGTCTCGACGACGACATCCGCCAAGGCCACCGTCACGGTGACGTCGGCGGCCGACACCGCCGATACGACGAGCGCCGCCACCGCCGTCACGTTCACCGCGAACGAAACCGATGCGGCGTCGCTGAGCACGACATCGTCGACCACGACCTCGAACGTCGCCTATCAACAGCAGTCGAACGGCACGATCGATGTTCGGCTCCTCAAGACGGTCGCCGACGAGTCCACCGGCGTGATCTACGAACACGACTACGGCACGACCAACGGCCTCACCACGATTCTTCCCGAAACCGCCGGCACGTTCACCAACGACGCATCGGAAACGTACGAGGAAACCGACCCGGGTATCGGCGTCACGACGTCCGGACAACAAGTTACGACGACGACGACGATCAATCCGAACGGCTCGTACAGCTCGACGTTTCTCGACCCGAACGACGTCACCGGAACGCCGGTGGCCGATACGGCAACCGAGAACGCCGACTTCTCCGCGGTGTTGAACTACAACTCGATCGACAGCGAGTTCCAAATCGACTTCGCCGCTCCGGCGAGCGGATCGATCACGTTCACGCTGATCGATCCGAACTACTCACTCGACAACGCGTTGACCGTACCGTCGTATATCCCGGCGAGCGCGACGCAGCCGTCGTTGGAGACGGACACGATCACACCGAACGTGCCGCTCGCCGGTACGGCATGCACCAACGCATCGACGTACCCGACCGCGACCAGCGTCACGCAAGCGAAGACGATCGTCGACTCCGTCTTCGGCACGGTCGAGACGCGCACGACCACCTCGTACGACCTCGTCGGCGTCGGAACGGTCTGCACGGTCCTGAGCGACACGGTCAATTCCTATTACGACTACAGCAATCAGGAGGGCCCCGCGCTGATCGAGGGCGACGCCTCCTCCACGCCGCTGCTCACGACCACCGTGAGCGAAGCCCTCTCGTTGCAGACGACCAACGCCTCACAACTGCAATCCGTGCAGCGCTCGACGCAATCGATCGCACCGGCCACCATGCCGATCGCGGCCCTCGCCGTCCACGTTCAGCACATCGCTCATCAGCGCGCGATGGCGCGACTGCGAGCGTTCACCAAGCATGAGTCCTCGCTTCTCCGTGGAGGTTTGGCCAAGTGAGATCGCCCCGTATGATCGCCAAGCGAATTCTCGCGACGTCGCTGCTCGTCTCACTCGCCGCATGCGGCGGGGGAGGCGGCGGAACGCATGCGCTCGCTCCGGCGGCGCCCCTCAATTCGAATTCGACCTCGACCTCGACCTCGACGCGCGGCGTCACGGTCCTCAATGCATCGAAGACCTTCACGTCGGCGGCCACCTTCGTGAGTCCGGCGACGACCATCAGTTCGGTCGTGCTCCACGTCGTGCCGAACCTCCAAAATGCCGCCGGCTTGGTGCAATATGCGCAAGAAGCCAGCGACCCCAAGAGCGCGAACTATCGCCATTTCCTCACGGCATCGGATATCGGTAACCGCTTCGGCGCGTCGCAGAGCGACTACAATGCCGTCGCGAGCTATTTCGCATCGTACGGACTCAAAGTCGGCGGATGGCCACAGCGGCTCGCGCTCACCGTCGCCGGATCGCGCGCGAAGGTCGAGAAGGCCCTCGGCACGAGCTTCGGTTTCTACCGGACGTCGGACGGACACACGTTGCTCGCACCGCGCGGCACGGTCGAATTCTCACGCGCGATCCCGGTCGCGTCGCTCGCCAATGTCGTGGTCGATCCCAAGGCCCATTGGACGAACGCCGTCAAACTCGCCAACGCCCCGGCCCAAAACAACATCGCCGGTTACGCACCTCAGCAAATTGCAACCGGCTTCGATTTCAATTCCGCGTACGCGGCCGGGTACACGGGCAGCGGCGTGACCATCGGTATCATTGCGACGGGTCCGGCGATGAACGTCGACTTCACGACCTACAAGTCCCAATACGGCATCGCCGGCGCGGCGACGTTGAACTTCCCGCCGGTCTTCGGCACGCCCAGCAGCGTGAACAGCGCTGCGAACGCCGGCGGTTCGCCGCTCGGCACGCCACCGCCGGTCACGGCCCCGTGCACGGCGTCGAGCTCGCCGTTCGCGTCGCCGTCGGAATCGCCCACGTCGACGTGTAATCCGGAAGACCTCGAGGCGCAGATCGACACGGAACAAGCGGCCCTGGCGCGTGATGCGACGATCGACTTCTACCTGGCCTACGTGCCGGCTGAATGCGACACGCCGGGATCGGCGTCGTGCGCGCCCGATCCGACGACCGGTCTCGGATACGACTATCAGGGGTTGGACGAATCCGACGACGAGATCCAACAGATGATTGCCGACGACGCGGTCGATGTCGTGAGCGGGAGCTACGGCGGCCCGGAAATCCTCGAGAACGGCGATTACGTCCCGAATGACGTGGGCGGCTACGATCCGTCGGCACTCGTGCCCTCGGAGATGGCGGCACTCGCCGTGGAGGGCATCGCGGCGTTCTTCAGCAGTGGCGACCAGGGCGCGCAAACCTGCGCACCATACGCCCTCTCCTACGCGGCCGGATCCACGACGTGCGTCTCCTCACCATCGTCCGACGAAAACGTCACCGCCGTCGGCGGCGTCACGATCCCACTCAGCAACGCGGGACTGCTGGCCGGGCCGATCACCGGTTGGGGCGAACAGACGCAGACGGGCGGCGCGAGCGGCGGCGGCATCTCGTGCATCTCACCGCTGCCTCCGTGGCAAGTCCAGGCACCGTACGAGACGCTACCGTTGCTCACGACGGCATACAGCACGGCGTGCGGCTCGACCGGCGGCGGGCGTCTCCTCCCCGATATCTCGCTCGAGGCCGATCCGGAAACCGGCGTCGGTGTGGTCGCGAACGTCGCCTTCGGCGGCGTCACGCAGAACGTCTATGGGGGCACCAGCGTCGCCGCACCGGAGATGGCGGCGATGTGGGCCATCGTGCTCAGCGCATGTAGTAAATCGCCGAGCTGCGCGACCGCGACGGGTGCGAAACCATACCGGCTCGGCAACGCAGCACCGTTGCTCTGGAAAATCTATCAGACCCAAGCAACGTACGAGTCGTCGATCTACGACGTGACCTTCGGCGCCAACGCGATCGACCCGTGCGAGTACTCGGGCTCTCCGGGCTACGTCGGCTGCGCGACGCCGGCACCGCTCCCGAGCGCCTACAGCGCGAACGCCGGTTGGGATGCGGTGACCGGACTCGGCGCGCCGTTCGCGAGGCATCTGATTTCGGCGGTCGTCGGAAACTAACACCACGTCGGCTTCGAACCCCACGATACGACACGCGCTTGCGCTTCTCACCGGAGGTGGAAACGCAAGCGCATGTTCGCCGCGGGAGCGGAACGTCAGCGTTTGAACAGCGGCGGGTCGGTGATCCCGGTGAAATTGCGCGACCCGAGCCACTCGGTTTCATCGGGTGTCAGATTCGCCGCAACCCAGTCTTTGTGGATGCGCGTGACCAAGAGGCGATCGGCCGCGCGTAACAGCGGCGCGAGACGTCGAGAAATTTCCTTGTTTTCGAGCTCGCTCTCGACGACCCACGACGTCTTCATGAACGCGTAGGACGGTCCGAGCGACTTGATCTCGGCTTCGATGCGCGCAACGTCGTCCGGCATCCGAATTCCGCTGAGCTCGTACGAAATGTAGTGGACCACAACGCTCCCTCTCGCCGTCGTGATTCGCGCCGTTGGAACGAATCCCGGCCGGCGTACATCACAGCTCGTCGACGGGCCGGGAACTAGAAACGATCAGCGAGCGTCTCGCGTCGTAACCCGACAAAGGCGCTCGTTTTCGTTATAAATCGCGTTATACTCGACATATGGATACCGTGATCGCGGCGCGCGCGCAAATGGGGACCTCGCTCGCCTTTCACATCGTGTTTGCTGCGCTCGGCGTCGGCTTGCCCCTGCTCGTTTTCATCGCCGAGGGCATGTGGCTGCGCACCCGCAACCGCGCATACTACGATGTCGCGCGCACGTGGGCCAAGGGCATGGCGATCTTGTTCGCCGTCGGTGCGGTATCCGGCACGATTCTCTCGTTTGAAATCGGCCTGCTTTTCCCGGAGTTCATGCGCTACGCCGGCGGCATCATCGGCCTGCCGTTCGGACTCGAGGGCTTCGCCTTCTTCATCGAGGCGATCTTCATCGGTCTCTACCTCTACGGCTGGGACCGGCTCTCGCCGCGCGCGCATTGGCTCTCGGCGCTGCCGATCGTCATCTCGGGCCCGATCTCCGCGGCGTTCATCACGCTGGTGAATTCGTGGATGCAGATGCCGACCGGCTTCCGCGTCGTGAACGGCCACGTCACCGACGTGCAACCGCTCGTCGCGATGTTCGCGCTCCCCTGGCGCACCGAGGTCTCGCACGGCACGCTCGCCGCGTACGTCTTCACCGGCTTTGCTACGGCCGGCGTGTGCGCGCTCGCGTGGCTGCGCGGCAAGCGCACGCCGACGGTGCTCGCCGGTCTCCGCATCGCGATGATCGTCG
>Ga0116228_10002469_pt1 | contig 16013 bp, 12 predicted proteins | sample S1TSphfallax_2_FD_89694 | JGI IMG/M metagenome (GOLD analysis project Ga0116228, IMG submission 89694) | Host-associated microbial communities from peat moss isolated from Minnesota, USA - S1T2_Fc - Sphagnum fallax MG | ecosystem: Host-associated > Plants > Peat moss > Unclassified | place...
ACTGGACCAATTTCTTTTTATAAAAACCTAGTTCCAGTTTCAAGCTATGGTTTAGGGGTCATCTTTTGTCTTTTTCATCAACTCTGTTTGTGATTAATAAAATTTTATATTGTTTGGGTTTTCTGGTAGAAGGAGTATTATGGAGTATGCATTTAATACTTGCAAATCCACAAGTAAATAGAACCCACTCCATTTTAAAACTATTTATCATTAAAACAAAAAAATTGAAAATATTTGATGTACAAGTGTAAATTTTTCTAAGGAATGAAATTTTGGGTGGATTTCCAAATTATTGATATGATAAAATTCCAGTGATGATGATAATCCGAACTAGTTTATATAGACCAAGTATAGGATTCTTTTTAATCACTAAAATGATTACATCATGGTCATTGACCATGACCATTACAAATGGTTGCTTGGTCAACAATTATGATTCAAAATGACATTTTTTACAATTATGTGTCGGAATGATGGAAGTTTGGGCAAGATTTTTTTTCATCATTTTTTTACAATAATTCAAAAGCTACGAGGATTGTTTTGGGCCGTTGTAATTGTGTGCCTCGCAATCTTTAGGGAATGCCTTTTTTGTCTTAGTTTCTTTTTGCCACTTTTGGAAGTTTTATGAAGTTTTATGTTTTGTAGTTCATTTGCATTGAAGTGATACGAATGTGCATTCTTTGTCTCTAACGTGCACTATCTCTCTCATTCTTTCGTTTTCGCTTCCCTTTTCTTGATGACAATTTGAGACTGTATGATTCTTTAATAATGTTTATCAAATGTTGACTTGCTTCAAACAAATGCGCATTTATAGGTGAAACTCTCTATGTTTTTGTTGATGTTTGTATAATGCCTTCTACATTTTTTTGTTAAATGTTCCTTTGTTTCTATGTGCATTTGTTTGTGCACATTCATTGCACAATTATTTTGAGAGCGAAAAAAATGGAAGAAGGAGGAGGAATGCAGTATGAGTCCATTGGTGAAACAAAACCTAGCAAAGCTTGACAAAGATGGGAAAAGTTGTCGTGTTGCCATGGACTTTCTCAAACACTATGTGGAGGATTTAAAGCCAGCCTCTATGCTTCGCTTTGATGTGCAAGTTCATTAACTTCCTTCACAACCTTTTGTTGTTGTTGTTACTTTTCACAAACTTATTTCTTCTGTACATTGAAAGAATGTGTTATTGTTGCATCAAGCCCATAAGCAAGGTATTGTTTAGGCTTTTGGACTATTAGTTTCAAATACGCATCATCGGTGTGCAAAACACTCACAACATCTGTTAACAAATAGGTTTACCATTTTATTTTATCAGGAAATGCAATCGATTTCACTAAGACAAATTTTACGAAAATATTTTTTTGTCTTTTTTTCTAAAAAAACAAGGGTTTTTAGCAACAAGTAGCAAAATCCAAAGAGATAGGCAAAAGAGGTTCACATTCATATGCCATTTTTCTTTATGAAGAAGTGGCATGAATCCATGGCAAGCTAATAAGCTAATAATTTCACAACACCCAAAAATAATGGCCATCGTAATGGGATCTCTATCAGCAAATGCAGACTCACCACAACAACTTCACCAAGCATGTGCTAAGGTGATCTCTTCTCTATCCATTGACTCAAACACTAGCATGGTAGAAGCTAAAGAAGTTGTACGAATGGTTGGGCATGCTCTAGTTGAAGTAATGGTAGGTACAAAAGAAAATCCTTCTCTCTTTTGTTTCTTTGCCTCTAGTGATCACATTTTTTTTTCTTGTTGGGAAGCAGAAAATTCTCATGGCAAAATGCTAGACATTGTTTCCAAAATTTCTTCGGAATAATAAAAAACAATTGTTCATGTGCCAATTTTGTGTAGTCCCATATGCTTTTTCAACAAGCATTCATGTGCCATTTTTGTGTAGTCCATATGTGTTTCTCACAAGCATTCATGTGCCACTTTTGTGTGGTCCCATATGCCTTTTTCACAAGCATTCAAGTGCCATTTTTGTGTAGTCCCATATGTCTTTTTCACAAGCCCTCATGTGTTAGATTTGTGTAGTCCCATATGTCTTTTTGGCAAGCACTCATGTGCCATTTTTGTGTAGTCCAATATGTCTTTTTTGCAAGTGTTCATGTGCCATTTATGTGTAGTCCCATATGTCTCTTTTTCCTCTTTCATGTATAGTAGTTAATGTGTGGAAGGATGAGCAAGAAGAGTTCAAGTGACTAGATAGAGTAAATAGGAGTTTGAATCTTTTACCTCACTTGTAGGGAAATTGGAGCCGATAACAGCAAGGGTTACTACATGCATGCAATCACTAGTTGAATTAGAGAAATGGAAATATCCAACAACTTGTCTAGTTAGTGAGGTCTGCTAGTGCACAATAGCTGCATTGAAAAAAAAAACAACATGCATAGTTGTGCATATGTAGTTGGTGTGTTCATTGGCTATCATTGCCCCAAGTTCTTTGAACATGACATTGTTGTAGATGTTCCTAGACTAAGAAAATCACCGCTAGAGATAACAAAACTAAGTTTCAATATACCTTTTGATGACATGACCATTATAGAGGTAACAAACCTTTTTTGCTCTTAAGTCACATTTACATTGGCAATATAGGTATGTTGGGTGTTTGCAATAATATCTAAGATTTGTGAGGAAGTTTTGAATGCGTTGAAAATTTCTTTGCCATATCTGAATTGTTTTGTGTGTCTTTTACTAATGCCTTCTATTGACAATTCATGTGTAATATATTACTTTTTGCAATTTTTAGTGAAGAAAAAAAAAACAATGGTCAGGGCCAAAGTTTGTGAACTTTTCTTTCTTTTGTAATGTTTTTTCTTCAAAGTGTGTTTTACAAAATTATTATTTCTAGCTTGCACCTCTACATTAGGGTTTCTAGATTTTGAAAATTAGGGTTGTAAAAAACTAGTTTTAGAAATTGGTTTTCTATAATTTACCAAACACTATAAAAAAATTTGATGATGATTGTTAGAAGCTAGTTTTGTGTTAAAAATTGCTAGGACTAAATAATTTGTTCTGATTATGGAATTTCTAGGTTGTGAAAAGCCACAGTATAAACCAAGGCAATTTGCTTTTTTGCACACTTTGGATAGTAACTCTAAGGTTAGGAATTTAACGTAGAATGAACTTTAAGAACCAAGAAGCATTGAAACTTGCAACGAGAGTGAAATAAACATCAAGATCGATATGTTGCTACAAAGGCTCCCTTTTTTGGAGGTTACAAACTCATCAAGGATGATACCATGAATGGGTCATTCCAAGAACTCAATTGTGGTGACATTGATTAGATTTACAAAGTAATGTCTACTTGTGACCAGCTTTGGCTTTTGTGGCATTTTATTTTTTTATAACCACTAAAGTAACCTTATTCTGAATTTAGGGTTTGAGAGGCCACTTTCCAAAATGAATGATCCACTTGAATACCAAGAGTAATGAGGGGATCTTTTAGTATCAATGAACAACTTGTTGAAGGATTTAATCAAGAGGATATTCTCTTTTGGCTATTGTCGCAACCCTAGCCTTGGGCTTGCAACCAAGGCAAGGGTTTGCAAGGTTGCAGGCCAAAAGGGAAGCCAGGAGTCACACAACATACCCCCGGGAGTGTGAGAAGGTGTGAATGAATGAACCCTCTCACCCCAAGGGAGTTCCATTTTGGGGAGTTAGAGATTCGGTGGACTCCTGAATCTTCAGAGGGCAATTGCAGGGGTCAAAATTCAATGACTTGAGGAGTTATTTATATCATTGGAAAAGCTCTTGGAACGTAGATATCTAAAATGGGCTCGCATCGCCCATTTGGACATTTGATATACAGGTTATGGCCAAAAGAAGGGCCGAGAGTCAAATTGGCAGTTTGATTCTCGACCACTAAAAGTCAGGAATCGACTCAATTTCTGTGCGTGAAGATGGTGTGCGACATACCAATGGAAAGCTCTCAACGAGGGCTACAACTTTGCTTTAGACCTCATCTCAATCAGAGGTTTGCACGCAAAGGTATGGCGCCCCAAAGTCGCGGGAGTCCCAACCTTGGCAATTTTGGGAACCCCACTTGGGAGTCCCCAGACAAAAAGCCATTTGGATGTGGGCCATGTGGAGAGGTGCATAGTATACTATAAGGGGGAAGGTGGTGGCTTCCCCCAAGTCTGGGCCATGGTGAGTCTTGTGTGTCCATGTTGCACATGACTCGTCCTAGCACCAAAGGTGCTCCAACTATGCACTAACCACCTTGTGTTGGTTTTGCGCAGGTTTGTGTGAATAGTAAAGCTTGTCAACTCTTCCTAGTCCCATCCCAAAGCTCCAGCACGCCCCTCTACCCCTCCAAAGTGTTGCAAACCAAGGAGTGTGCCTCGACTCCTTATTCCTCCGTTGTTTTATGTTTGGGACTCACATTTGAATCCCCCAAGGAGTTGGGAATGCGTCAGCTATAAATCCAAAAAAATTAAAAATGATGCAATTAAAGGCTTTCATATGCAGAAACATAGATACATGAAATAAATTGTCATAGGATTTCCTTGACATTATGTGAATTTGTATATGTGTGTGAACTGATCATTTTGTTTGGTCATCTATGTAATACATAATGTAATATGGTGCATTAGTGAACAGATTGGACAATTGAAAATTGCAACTTAGATCACCAAAGGGATTGAAACCAAAACTGATGATGTGGAGTTACAAATTTTGTTTCAAACCATGGAATGTTGTCTACTTTTTGCAATAGATTAAAAATGCCAACATTGAAGAGGAAGAAGAAAAGTGCAAGATTACAATATTTAATGTTTATATCTAGACCTTTTATTTTTAAATTTTAATTTATTTTATTTTTTTGGTTTCTGGTTGGTGTGTTTGTTTTTTTGTTTTCTATGTGTGCGCATTTGTGGAGCCAAGGGTGGACAAAGACATTTGAACATCTATTAAAGGATATTGTAATACTATGGGAGGATTTCAAATGCTACATAGGAAAATTGACAAATGAAAAATCCCATATGAAGTTTGAAATTCAAAGTCTTAAGAAAGTTGAAAAAGTTATGAAGGTGAGGGTAGTGAATCTCTCTAGTGGTAAAAAAAGAGCTTTTGAACAATAAGGTTTCTAAATGTTATTGTTGTGTATGATTGCAAAATTAGTTTCAATGCCTTTGCAACTTCTATTTCTATTTTTGCAATTGCACATAAAGCAAAAGAATTTTGGAAACCTCACTAAGGATTTCAACCTTGTTTCTTTTGCACACAAATGGAGATTGAGAATCTATGGAAGCTTGTGGAAAAGGTGCAACAGGAGACTACAAAGGTGGAGGAAGAGACAAAGGAACTTCGACATCACAAATGGAAAGTTGTGTCCATGAAAGGTTGTTCATCATGGAGAGGGTGGAAAATATGTCACACTTGTACGTCGATGGCTTGGAAAAGGTACATAACAATGTTTTCAACATCAATTTCACTTGCTTGATTCTCTTGTCCATTCATGCCTTTTGTAGTCTCTTTTCTGGTTCATGCATTTCATCATGTGTTGGGACAATGTGTTAATATGGAGTCATCATCTCTATTTTTCATTTTGTGTAACAAATGTTACTTGGATTTATGACAAGTACACAAAGAAAGATGCACATGGAAAGCCTATTCTTTTTGGTGCGAAGGTGAATATCAGTGATGGCCAAATTGTAAAATATAGTGGTCAAGCACAACAAGTGGTTTTGTTTTCATCAAGGGGCCCAAATGTTGTAGACTTCCAATTTGATAATGTTGATGTTTTGAAACCTAACATTATGGCTCCCGGTTACCTCATTTGGGCTACTTGGAGTCATCTTGCCATTTACAACCTTAACTATATGGGTACATATGTTCCCTCTATATTCCCCATATGTATTTATGATTCCATATGTATTTTCTAAAATGATACAATCTTGGGTACAAATGATCACAACAACAATTTGCTTGTTTGATGAACTTACTTGTGCCTTCAAACACTTGAAAGATCATTGTTGTATGTTGATCTTCAACTATTGACAGCAACTTGATTTTAAAAAAAATTGTACTTGTATTCTTCAATTATTATGAAGATCTTGACTTCATAAATTTTGTTATTGAATAAGGAATGTAGGGCTGAGGTGGGCAATGATATTAGGAACGAGTATGGCAACACTACATGCAATAGGTCTTGTTGCCTTGCTTAAAGCTAAAAACCTGTTGTGGAGTTTAGCTACCTTAATTTCTACAATGATGACAATAGTAAATATTTTTTACTACAATGGTAAACCCCTCCTTGCCCAATAGCTTTCTGGCGGCATGACTCCATTGTTGCAACTAACTACCCCATTTGATATGGGAAGTGGAGCTTTCAACATAAATGTTGCCCTTAATCCTGGAATTGTCTTTGATGTTGGTAAGTACAAAATGAATCTCTCATAAGCTTTGAAGTTTGGAAATGGCATACAAAACCAAAATGAATACTTGTATAATACTTCAATGTTCATATTTGGTTTCATGGACAAAGCTTATGACTTTCATAGATATTGACTTGACTCCTTTTAACATGTGTTATTTAAACCTCTTTGAGTAGGACATGGGGATTACATTGGATTTCTTTGTGCGTCTAAGGGTGTAAGGGCATGGCAAGTTAATGCATTTATTGGTGGTGTATGCCTAAGAGTCGGACAAAGAGTTGTGAATCTAAACTTGCTTTCCTTCACACTTGTCAATCCAACTAGCCTTTTGGTCATTCAAAAAACAATTATGAATGTTGCAAACCACCTAGAGAATTACAAAATAACTTGGATTGATCCAACTGATGTTGTGATGGCAATCAACCCAACAACATTTAACATTGGTATTGGTAATTAAAAGACACAAATCATCACCTTCACCTTAAGAGCTAAATAGATTTCATCCTTTGTTTCTTTCGGAAATATCATGTTCAAAGGGAACCTTGGTCACATAATACATATACATGTCTCTATTATAAACAAAAAAAATATGATGATACATGGGTTTCTTTCATCACATGGGTTGCAAATTTACTCGCCAAATTAACTTCACCACAATTGCACTCAAAAATCCACAACCAAAAACCATTGACTTGACAATTTTCCAAACATTTGGCATTGGTGAGTTGTGTGAGATTTTAGCATAGAAGAATTTGGTTGCAATTAAATTACTATTATATTGTTCAATTAAATTGGTTTTTTTTGTGAAATTGTTTAGGGGTTAAAACATGTTAAAGTAGGCTAGAAAAGTAGTCTTCAAATGTAAAATTAAAAGAATTTGTAACAAGTAGATTAAAAAGTAGGTGATGCTTTACGAGAAATTGTCCTTTTAAACTACATGGGTCCATTCATAGTTGGGGTACCAAAAAAGGAAAAAAAAAATGTAAGGACTTTTTAAAACTACTTTTTACAAATAACATTTACATAAAACAAACTTGAATGAGAAAAATTGAATAGTCCAATATAAGATAATTCATGTGTTACTAATGATTTCTCACAATCATACATAATTGTGTATGAATATTTTTGTTTAATGTAAGAAATGTAGAGATTTCCAAAAAATCCCAATATGAGTTTCAATGGACAACCAAACATGTTTTTTGGCATGTTTATTTCCTTACATGCGACTTGCATCTAAAGCTATACATTTTGAACCCCTTGAACATAATTTTTTTATCAAATGGTTTTAAAAATGAATCCTTTGCCCTGTAGTTCTTTCATTCAAAATTTCAAAACTTTGAAAATTTTGAATGATTTGGTTTTTCATCAAGTTCATCCAATGAACATGTACTTTCATAGAAGGGGGCATGTTTTTGTTGTACAAAAGATTTGAAATCAATTGTATGATTTAAGCCTTCCTTTTGATTACCTTTTTTAAAAATGTACTTTAGACACTTAATTCCTTTGATTTACAAGACTCATAAGGACATTAATATAACATCCAAATTATTTTAAAATATTTTAATTAATTTTTAAAAAATCATTTTATCCATTGGCATGCAACAGTCCATTACAATTATAATAATGTAATATAAGCAAAAATCCCAAGATTGCAATCCTTTTTTAGTTAAACACTCCGTTTTGGTACCCCAATTGTGAATGGACCCACACGAGGGCATCTAATGTGATATGTTGAAGTTTTTGAAAGTTTCAAAATTTATATCAACCTTTTTGAAAACCTACTTTCAATTTACTTTGCAAAATTTGCCAGTTGGTCACATTGTGAGAAAATAGATTGAAAGCAGGTCAAAAATTTTAATTTGGAAAGTTCACTCATATGTTGCATTTTGACAAGGTTTGGGGCATGATTTAATGAATTAAGCACATGCAATGCACTTTAGTATCATATCAAAAATTATGTTTTGGATGCCAAATCTAAGTTTATGAAAATTTTACTTTTGAGGGTCTTCACATTCTCATAATCCAAAATTCAAATTCCAAAAAATTTGTATCAAGGTGCATAATGGCTCAAACATTAGTAACACATCATTTGAATTGTTTGATTTGGAAAATGTGCAATATCAACTAGACTACTAAACTTGTAGTAAATAAATAATTTAGTGAGAGTAATAACATACATTAACAATGACCATATATGGTTTATTTAATATGATAAGTACCTCCCAAAATTTATGGCATGAATAAAATGCCTAAAATGCAAAAGAGTTCAAATCTACTTTTACTTGTTGGTAAGGATGACCAATTGGCAACATTTATTTTGTTTACACCTTTAAAATTCAATGAAGTTGGGTTGGTCATCATAGGGCCAATCTTTTTGTCCTCAATAGAATATTTTTGTTAGCTATTGGTTAAAGACAAAATTGTGATTAAATCATGGAGATTTAATTGTCATTTTTTTGTATGATTTTTGTGTTTGCATTTGCATTTGATTGAATCTAGGATGTCAAATCCTGCAAGTTTCAAGATACGTTTGTTTCATTGTCAAGTGTTTGTTTGTTTATCAAAGGGTTGAGAATTATATTTTGGTGTGTAGTACCTTAGAATCAAGCTAACGGCCAATTGTTATACTCATTACTTTGCTAGGCCTTATAAAGGGAATCTCTCTCCATTGACATCCTGACAATTTAAGTGTCTAGATCTTATTATACACCTTGACAAAAATTAGATGTTCTAGTGCAAATGTACATCATGTACATTGTTGCACAAGTTCTTTTCATTCTACATATCATGAAGTTTTTGACTATACGAACACCCATCACCAATAATCTATGCATAAGATGGATTGTTGGTATCACCAAAAATCTTTGTAGGAACAAATGTCATCCCCAAAATGATGATATGTTTTCTCTCCCAACTATCTTTACAATGAGCTTGGTGGGAGTGTGGCAATCAAGGTAAACCCATAGATTCTTGAACATATGGAATGGAGCATCAAGAAGTGTGCTAAATTTTGATGAGCCCAAATGTAATGGCCAATATTTCACTATGGTGGAATGACTGAAAGACCTTCTCCACATCATGCAAAACAAATGGATTTCATTAATTTGAAGATGGTCTTCACACTCTTAGGCTTTGGGACAAAGACTCACCCCCAACTTGGATAGAGTAAAGGAGGAGGACAGAACCAATTGAGCATGGGGACCATATTCACAAACTCTAGTAGAGTCTAGTAGTGGTATGCAACATGCAACATAATACAAGCTCGTCCAAACTATTAAATTTTCAAATGATTATAACATCTCCACCTACACATTGCATAGATGAAGATCAATAATAATTTGCGTAATAAGTTCAGTAAAGTGACTAGGGTTCAACATTTTTGCTCAATATGTTGAAGCTGCCAAAAGTTGTAACATAGTTTAAACACTTACTCTTGATTGGTCATATGTATTGATTGGTCCAAGTTGTTTGTTATTAATAAGTATTGTCCTAGGTTCATGTTTATATGTGGGGCTTGGAATCAGTAAATAAGTAATTTTGGATGGGATAAATATTTTTGTAGGGCCAAATGCCAAGTATGGGTGGAGCTACACTTATTGTTAAATTTACTTGGTTGGACATTCTCCATCTTCTAACCTTGCACTTGGTCGGGATTTGGTTTGTGATCATCCTAAATCAAACTTTCAAATTACTAGTTAAGGATTGTTCATCCATAATGAAATGGATAGCTTATGAAACTCAAAAGCCACTCAAATTCCCTCTTGGATTACTACCACTTGTGCAAAACTTCGATTAAAACAAAACCTTCAAATAAATTAAATTCCAATTTCAAATGATTTACCTACAACAAGGTACATCTTCCAATTGATCTTTTGAATCTTTAGACATTCACGCCTAATTATTGAATTCAAATTAGTAGCAAGTTGAAAGTGCAACAATGATCAACTAGAACCCTGTGGCATTTCAATGGATTGTTTCTATAGCATGTAACAAAGATGGAGGACTTTATTTGAAAATTGATGTGATGTTGAAAAGTAACTGACATCTCCAAGAAATTGTGTTTATGAAATATGTCCCTGATCACAAAGTGCCACTTAGGGTACCAAATTTGTGGCAAGCTTTTTATGTACTTGTTCATGTGGTCTTGGAGGGTTTTAATACCCTCAAATGGTGTAGAAGTGATAATTTTGTGCTATGATGGTGTTGTATTGGTTTGGATTGCAATGAAGGTTGGTAATAGGTTTAGTTGACAACATTGAATTGGGTATAGTTGGTCTTCTCATCACATAGATAGGCAAGTAAACATTCAAAGATTTTTTTTTCAATTTCCCAGGGTATTGACCTGAATGGATGGCTAAATGACCAACATTTAGGAAATGTTGTGCAAATATTGTATGTTGAAATTACATTCATTAGGATATGAACAACATACATAGGCAATCATAAGAAGAAAATGTGCGTGTCAAAAAATGTCTTCAACACATATTCATAAACAACAATCATTGGATATTAGTAAAAATTCACATGTCAACTCCTAATTTACATTGTACAATATGTGATTCACATATGCCAATGACGAAAAAATTGCCTATCAACACAATCCAATTATTATGCAAACTTATAAATGTGAACAACTTGTTATACACATATGCAAATGTAATGTACCAAACAAAAAACTCATCATACGGTGTTTTCACAATAACATATGCAATAGACATTTCATTTGGATTTGATCCCGAAAAATCTCAATGTGTTTTGGCATAAATGCAAACACATTTACAAAATTTCCATAAACAACAAATACATCTTTCCCTTCCCAAAATATGAACTAACATGACATATATATTCTTTTTTTAGAAAAAAATTCATTATCATTAGTAGAGTGAAGCAACATGGAACCCAAGTATGTTAAAGTGTTAAAATTGTAATTAATTGTTTTGGGCCTAATGAGGTGCAATGTTGGTTCAAGAATATTCATTGGGGATGTTGGTTTGGGCTATAAAACTTTGAATTCAAGCCTTTGGGGTGAGCCTTTGGGGTGAGAAATTCCACTTATGGGATTACAAGTGGGAATGCAAACAAAACAAAATGAGTCACAAGGTGTGTGGATAATGTTTAAAATTGTAATTTTGATTTTTTGAAAAATGACGAAGTCAACACAACAATTTGGATTGTCAATTTTTATTAATTGTAATAGGCTCCATTAACTATAAAGTCTCATTGATCAAAATTTTTATCAAAATCAATGATATTTTAAGAGTCTTTTTGCATGTTTAAAACATTCAAATCTATGTGTGGATAGTTTTTGCCTTTTTCTTTTTTCAAATGTCTTTTTTTGTATCAAATGTGCACCATTCCATCTCAAAATCAAAGATGATCTCAATATCGATGACTAAAAGAACAACATGACTTGAAATTGATGAAAATCTATAACATATTTTGGCATTTCCAATTTAAACTTGGTTTTGACCAATTAAAATTATGAATTTTGAGAAAGTGTCTTGAAAAAAAGTTATTCATTTTTAAATTATAAAGAGTATGGTTGCACAGTATATATGATATAGGAATGATTTATAATTAAAAAGAAATTACATTTAGCACATAGTGTTATATTGCGTATAAAATATGAAGAAATTGAGATTATAGACCAAGTTTCATGCCAAATCTCAAATGTAGTCCTTGGAAAGGATTTAAACCTTGATTCCTTTTATTGTATTTGGACCGAATGGAAAAAAAATGTTCAATTTACTTCCATGGTCTTTTTGCAAAATTATTATTGAAAATATAATGACTAAATTTCACATATTTTTAGTCTACTACAATAATCTATTTTTTGTTGCAAACTTGTAATATTAGCAAAATGTTTTGGCACCAAAAGATATTTAATAAGAGGAAACTTGGGGATGTTTTAGGGCTGAATTCAAAGGAAGTATGAGGTCATATTTCAAGGCAATAAATACATTTACATGATTGATGAAACTAAATGGTAATAAAAATAAAGGTTTTGATTCATTAAAAACCTATTAATGTAATTTAAAGTTAAAAAGTAGGTTAGATTGTCTTAATTTGACATTGTTAAACCTTTGTAATAATCTTCTATTTTTTTTGGAATAAAAGTTTGGGTTTTTTCAATCTAAGTTGTTTTTGATGTTTTGGATCTTGGAACCTTACCAAGAGGTTATCCATACCTACCCAAATCTAAAAACTAAAAAAGAACTAGAATTTGAATTTGAATTGAAATTTTAAAACCAAAAGCAAATTGGGTCCACTATTATAAATAAATAAATATTTTTAATTAGATTTTTAGCCAAAGAAACCCAAAAGATAGGTGTTAAAAATACCACTATATCAATTTAGACAAGTGGATTTGGACTCACCATTGTGACTAAGGTGGTCCTTTTGACTTGCAAAGTAAGAGATATTTTGATTGGTCAAATGTTTACATATATATATATATACTAGGTAGATAGTAAATAGGTTTAGGTAGGTCATAAAAAGGCATGCATGTAAGTAAATGGTAGGCTTAATTTAGTCCACCTAACTACCTTAGTGCCTTTAGCATGCACATAGGTTAAAAGTATAAGGAATTGAACCCTTCACTTGCATAATGATAAATCAAACCCTTATTAATGAATTACACTTTCAAAAGGTAACAATTTTTGTCAAGTTTTTAAATTTCACAACACTATTTTTGTAGGCAAGTAAAAAAGTTAAATAATTAATAAGTAGGTTGGAAGTAGCTTGGTAAATAAATTGCAAGATGATAAGTAGGTAGAGGATGTAAGAGATAGGTGCATAGGAGGTAAGAAGGGAAGTAGACCTAAATTACCTACTTAGCCTAAGTAATAGCTAATTAGGTAAATAGACCTATATAGGTTATTTATTTATTGAGGCATATATAGATTTAACCAAGTTAGTAACTAGGAGGTAGGTAGGCTTAGGTAGGTAGATAGACCTAGGTAACCTACCTAACTTGAATATAATAGCTAACTAACTTAGCCTATTAACTAGCATATGATGTTCATTTTGAGTAAAAAACCATTGGTCATTTTGATTCAACATGTCATTTTGTTTTGTTCAATTTGATTAGAACCCATTGACCATTTTGACCAAGGTGGTCAAGTTTTTATTCAACTTAATTAAAATTTCAATTTTGTAGATAGTGAAATAAATTATTTTAATTAATTTCACTAATAAAAAAATACACATGTTATTCAAGCCAAGAGTTTTAGTCAAAATGAACAAGGTCATTAGTTAAGGTGAACAAGGTAGTCAATTTGAACAACTTTGAAAACCATGAATTGTAATAGTGGTCCCATTTTGTTAAAAAGGGAAACTAAATAGAAATAGATAAACAATACAAACCTATGAAGTAACAAATTTTTGCATGGATTCAGAACAAACCCATGAAACCTATAAATTTGTGATGCATGTTTTGATATATCTTCAAGTAAGGGCATCATTTTATTTGAATGGGTTTACCCATTTTATAAAAGAATATTAACATTAAAATTTTCCCATTAAAATAGGAATTGGGTGTAAGAAAATTATGTTTTTTTATTAAATGGGTAGGGTCCAAGTACCCCCAACATATACCTTGATAAAAATGAACTTATATTTAGTATTTATTTAATTAAAATAAAGTAAAATTCCAGATTTTGGAAATATTGGAAGCGTTTGAAAAATTGAATTTCAAATATGTATGTAAACTTAATTATTTTTTTATTCATTTAATGAAACATGGAGCCCAATTGCCTAATACTAAGCATACCATAGTACTTTTGCCATTTCAGCAACAACACTGCCAAATAATTAAATAAAGTCTTTAATCTTAATTTGACAATAGGTTTTTTAATTTTGAAAAATTTGGTAGGTAATGGTTATACAAAATAATAAATAGGCTATTTTCAGTGTTATGAAATAATTTAGTGTGTAAAAATTGCCTTAGTTTTAAATTGTTGTCCTTGAAAGTCTTTGGTTCAAATCTGACAATGGAATATTTTATTTTATTTTATTAAAATTTTGGCACAAATAATAAATGTTATTATTTTTATTATTTTCCAGAAAAACAGAAAATAATCCAATTTATGTTGAATTGGTAAAGGTACTACGATACACAATCATAGATAATTGCATCTAAGGAAATTTGTGTGGCTTTGGTGAATCAAGCATCCATTCTATGTTTAGGATTGATCATGTTCAATGGTTTGTTGAACCCACATTCCAACAAATTGACATAATTCGAAGGCACAAATAAATTGGCACCAACACATACCAATAAATTGGCAAATTTGGAAACACCCATAAAGCAATTTTTGATATATATAGGGTTCATAGCTTATTTATCCTAATCCTATTTATTTGGATTTTTGGCACATATCTTCTCTTAGTATGGATATGTGTTGAATATATCCAAGGGTTTAGATAGGTATTTTCTTCAGATTTACATTCTCTTGGGTATGCACACCATGCAAATATATTGATTTCAAGAAAATAAATTAAGATAAATAATATACCCTATTCATACCCATTGGGTATATCCGGGTACACCATATAGCTGCACAAAATTGATCTATTCCTATTTCTAATAATCACCCCACCCAACAGTTGATTTATGCAATGTCAACCTCTCTCTCCTCCACCTTAAAGGACTTTTTATAATGAAGTCAATAAGACCCTAAAACACAATTAGATATTTGGATTAACCCCAAATTGCACTATGCCATCTTTTTCATTTCTTATTAGAATTTGATCCTACAACTGGCCATCAATAAGCAACACCATTTATTGCTTCAAAATATTTTGTAAGTTAGGTAATCCCTTTGGAGTGTTTGATGGTATAGGTCATTCTACCCCCAAAAAGTGAAGTTATTTAAATAACAAGCTAGCACCTTTACCCACAACACACCTTTCACATTTTCAAAAACATTTAGTTAGTTGTGTTTAACATGGTTAGACAATTCTAGAACAATTTAAGAAGTTTTGTATTGTTTCATCGGGTTAGGTTTTGTTTGAAATTTGTTTTAAATAAAATTATTGACTATTGTTCAAGAGACAACAATGCTTTAAATTGTATAATTAAACTCTATGATTGTTAAAGATTGTGTGTAAATAAGGGTTTAAAAATAAAGTGTGTGTGTTTGTGTATATATATAAACACACACATGAATATAAAATTGTTTTGAATATCATTTCAATGGTATCATGATATATTGTAAAGTGGAAATCAAATGTCACATGTTAACAAAATTATTTCGCATAGTACAACTAGAAATCCAAAGAGTGGTGTAGATTTATGATTCTTGGCTTGCACAATCATTTTGCAAATCAAAATGCAAACATATATCCCCCTACACAATAACAAACTTGTATCTATCGAGTATAGAGCCATTGGCCCAACAAACATGCTTAAGTGTGTTGAATTATTGTCAAAAGTGCAAGGCTTAGTTCTTGCCATCTTCTACTTTTGATACTTACTTCCATGTGTATGAACTAGATCAATAGATAGCTATGAAGCTTTGTTTTTGCCATCCTCGACTTTTGCATTTTCTTCCATGTGTATGGACTAGACCATTGGGCAGCCGTGAAGCACGGACCTACTTGTCAAAAGTGCAAAGTTTGTTCTTGCCATCCTC
>Ga0116228_10002470_pt1 | contig 16008 bp, 19 predicted proteins | sample S1TSphfallax_2_FD_89694 | JGI IMG/M metagenome (GOLD analysis project Ga0116228, IMG submission 89694) | Host-associated microbial communities from peat moss isolated from Minnesota, USA - S1T2_Fc - Sphagnum fallax MG | ecosystem: Host-associated > Plants > Peat moss > Unclassified | place...
GGTTTGGTAGAAATGTCCTTTGATGTCAAGTTGCGGGTGTCACAGAGTGCATCTAGATGGTAGCCTTCTCTCTTCTACACTAAGGGGGGGGAGGGGGAATGGGAGATGAGTTAGAAGACCTACAAGAGCCTTTTGTCTTTTGTTCACAATCTCTGCTTACCTTGAAATTTGGAGATGTTCTTATGGCCATATGAATCAACTGAGGAAACTGAAGCTAGATGCCAAGCTAGATGCACTAGATTGCGGTCTGCCATTTCATTTATGCTACCTGGAATGGAGATCTGTGCAGGGTGTAGATTTCAATTCCTCAATTTCACAATCATTTCCATGTGTCAACAGTTCAGCTCGAATAAAACATTACAATCATTTATTAACTGTCATGTTTTTAGGTTGACAGTCTCCGGTTTGCTTGGGAAGTATTGCTAATGGTCAGACAACAAAACTATTGGTTAGTCATAATAATCATTGAGATATTAATGAGATCTGAAGTTTTATGCTCTGCTTTTTAAAGCTTCTCATAATTCTCCATCTCTGATTCCATCTAAAGGAATTGCAGCAGAGATACTTTTGCTCTTGACTTCAGAAGATAGAATTCTCTACAAAGTGCCCATGCAAGCACAGTCACTTAGGAAATTGCTTCAAGAATCTGGAAACCTTTTACCTTTAGATGCAAATTGCACAAGAAAACTGAGTTGCCCACTCACTAGCTAATCCAGGAAAGCCCAATAGCTATCATTATCAGAAGCAGGGATCAAACCCTACCTATCTGTATTCTTGCTCCAATTATCACATTAACAAAAGAAAGTACACCAAGAATTAACAGAGGACATGCATTGCAAAAGATCACAAAAGATTGCATCACAAAAGATCTCAGAACATGTTTGGTTGTAATGCCCTGTTGGGCACAATTCTGATGTTTGGGCCTAATGATCTGACATAAGCCTGTCACAAGTCTGCCGGTTGATGCTGCAAACCCTGAACCTTTGCAGAAATCAATTAAGGAAAAAAAACCTACTGTCAAACAACAGTCATTGAAGCCCCACTTAGTCACAACAATCAGGCATGATAACACAAGTGTCTATTACCATTCGTAGCATCTCAAGCAAGCAAACGTGTGTAGAGTGAAGTGATTGAAGACAGACATGACAATCCATAAACACTCACAGCAAAGCTTTGAAGAACAATACCTCCATTTCTCAATCTTTCTCCAAAAGAGAGAACTGAGAAACCCTGTCATATATCTAGCCAAAAAATTGGGCTGCTCAGACTCTTCTTAGAGACAAGACAAAGTTTCCTGACAAACCTAGTTCATCTGATGAATGAGATTATTCAACTTATCCTCCCTATTTCCAACATCACCAGACTCAATATAGTGGTTGCGCTTCTTCTTCAAGCCACCCAATGGACACACTAACTTGGCCACTTTCATGTATTATGTGATGTTGTAAGTCGATTCATCGTGCATATCAATCAGAATCTTGAATCTTGAATGGGCGGTTTTGTTGCCTAGAAGCAGCAAAGATGCAATTTGTGATGAGGCAACTGCAAGCATGATTTTGCCTTGCCTTCATAGACGGGACAAAAGCGTTGTCTAAACAAATGTTTTGCCGGTTCCACCACTGCCATACACAAAGAACAGTTTGTCTTCTTTGTTTGTCATGACATTCAAAATAGATTTGTATGCGTTGTGCTAATCATCATTGAGCCTATTTTCTGCATTATCTCCATCTATGGTCAATGAATGTTGATCATAAACCAACTCTTCTTGGACCAATCGGTTTCCTCCATGAACAGGAGGGACGTAATTAGACTTGGGAAACGTTGGAAAATCTTCCAAGCGGTGTCCGTTGTGGATGAGAACTTGATCGATCTCATACAATGCACGATCCTTCAACACATCCTCAGAAAGGGTAATGGTTGGATCATCACACTCGCGGCGTGTCATTGCCTCAATGTCATTGCTCAAAGACTCCCAATGTGCATCCCATAGTTGTTTGGGATTTGTCACCTCACAAAACATCACCATGGAAGCAAACATGTCATGCAGCTGTCGTCCTAAGGCCCAAAGATTGACTTCTTCCAAGGCTTGATGCCATTCATTGTCCTCTACAAGCAAACCCATTGTAATGCATGCATCTTTGAATGTGTCATACTCTGTGCCATCCATTGTTCGCAAATGCTCGTAGGATGTGGCACCTTTGACATAGTTCAACAACATCTGCAAATAATAATGTTCACTTGATGTCGGGGGTGCATAATACATGCGACCAATGGCAAAGCCTCTTTTGTGCATTGTCCATCGTTTCAACTTCCAATTCCACACCCATTGTTGAAGGAATTGATCGAATGTAAAGCTTCGTGCAGCTTCCGATTCTTGGTTTGTTTTGAACCATTTTGTTAGCATCATTCTAGAAATGGCTGACCGTGCTACCACTTCTTACACATCATCGTCATCATCGAACATCACCATTTGTTGATTGGGCAAATGGTATTGCAGAAGCTCAACAACAGGAAATCGCTCATGCATATCAAACTTGAAGATGCGCCACGCTGTTTCCGATGCAAATACATAATGACAATTGAGATATTTTTTAATTTCATTGGCTTCAACCACATTCCTTTTGGTGGCATTATCACTTTGGCATGAAATCTCAACAGTTGCATGATCATGTCCTTTGTAAACATACTTGAACAAATATTTGACTACACGAATGTTGTTGCAAACTTCAACGTTGATGTGCGCATCATATTTGGTCGACAAATAGACATTGTGCGGTACCACTCAACGATTGTTCAATTCAACGCCATGAACCAAAAATGTGCGCCTCGTATCTCTACGTCGATAAATAGGATATCCGTTTACATCAGTCACCGTCTCAAATTGAAACTTGCATGGATATTATTTTTTGCATTTGCCATCTTCCATGCATGGGGCATTTGGAAATGCAGCTCCACATGGACCATGCATCATGCATCTAGTAACCGTTTCATGGGCCAACTTGTTTGTCTTTGGATTTGGATTCGGAAGTTCAACACTGATCATGCGGTCTACATCCTCAACCATGTGTGGCTTGGAGTCTTTAGTAAAGAAGATGAAAATATGCGCATGCGGCAGCCCACACTTTTGAAACTCAATGACATAAATTCTTGCAATCATGCGTCCTAGAATATGTTTATTATGAATGTCATTGATCAACTCTTTCAGCTTGATTTTGAACATTCGGGTTACCAAATCCAGTCGATCCTAAGGTTGTTGTTTGGGCAATAACACTCTCTTGATCTCAGGCCATTGGGGATTGCAAGTGAATGTAACAAACACATCCGGGCAACAGGCAAATATGTAGATTGCCATGGCATCTTGATAATTCTGAACCATGTGATGTGGACTTTTTGTGAAAAAAGATGGTAGAATGATCCTTTGTCCAATGGCAATATCGTTATTGTCACCTGTAGTGATGGCATCCTGAAAGCCTTGATAGAGATCTGCATGAAGCTTTTTCTAATTCAGGCGCATATACCTTAAGTGGTTTATTTCGCCAACTGCATAAACATCCACAATGTATTGTTGCCTTAATCAGCCAACCCAAAGCAACGTAATGCCATTAGTGTCTCAATGTTGAAGTCAACAACCGTAAAATTCAGCCATTGTCACATTGCAATGCTTTCTTTGATGCTCAAATTCTTCTGCATGGTCTTCATCCAAATTTGCATCAACATCCACAACAATAACACCATTGAGCGAAATATTCAAATGCCATCCATCTTCACTATAAGGAAATAGCAACGGATAATGTAGAGCCATGTATCCCACATGTAGTTCAGAAATGCACTGAAACGAGCTAGCTTGTCACAACCCTAGCTTTGGGTTCACAATCAAGGCAAAGGGGTTGCTAGGGTGCGAGCCAAGAGAAAGCCCGGGAGTCACATCACATACTCTCGGGAGTGTAGGAAAGTGTGAGGGAGTGAACCCTCACACTCCCAAGGCAACTCCCACTTTGGGATGGAGTCCCAGTGGACTCCTGAAACTTCAAAGAGCAATTTCAGGGCTCAAAACTCAATGGCTTGTGGCATTTTTTATATCATTGGAAAGCTCTTAGAACATAGATATCTAAAATGGGGTCTCATCATTCATTTAGATATCTAAAACACAAGTTATGCTCAAAAGAAGGGTCGGGAGTCAAATTGGCAGTTTGACTCCCGACCACTAAAAGTCAGGAATCGACCCAATTTTCGTGCGTGCAAACGGCGTGCAAAATACTATTAGAAAGCTCTTAACGAGGGCTACAACTTTTCTTTAGACCTCATCTCAATCCAAGGTTTGCACGCAAAGTTATGGCGCCCCAAAATTATGAGAGTCCTAACCTTGGCGATTTCGGGACTCCCATTTGGGAGTCCCGAGACAAAAAGCCATTTGGATGTGGACCCCGTGGAGAGGTGCAGAGTATACTATAAGGGGGAAGGTGGTGGCTTTTCCCAAGTCTGGGTCGTGGTGAGTCTTGTGTGTTCGTGTTGCCCGTGGCTCGTCCTAGCACTAAAAGTGTTCCAACTACGCATTAACCACCTTGTGTGGGTTTTATGTAGGCCCACGTGAGTGAGTGAAGCTTGTCAACTCTTCCTAGTCCCATCTCAGAGCTCCAGCACGCCCCTCTACCCCTCAAAGTGCTATGAGCTAGGGAATGTGCCCCGACTCCTCCTTCTTCCATTCTTTTCTACTTGGACTCACATTTGAATCTTTCAAGGAGTTGGGAGTGCATCACAAGTTGCTGAACAACAATGACATCACGCATGTCTACAACCTCAAAACCATTTCCTACCATCAATGCAACAATTTCATCGATTGTTGACACATTGTATCGGTGGGCATCATTTGTTTGAGAGGCAATGAGATGCAATTTTAGATCCGTGGTAGCACTTTTTGTTGTTGTCATATCCCTTGCCATTTTGAACACTTCGACATAAGGATTGATATTATACATCATGGCCAACAATTGATCCAACATCGTTGGATTAAGCGATGGCATAATGGCATGGCAGTTTTAACATTTGTTTTTCATATCATGAATGTATAATTGTGCAAATTGTGGAGGTTATCCTTCGGTAAGACACATGGATTCGATTTTGTTATAAAGCTCACCTTAAATGTGAAAGGAGTACGGTCCAGTGCCTCTTGTTATTGACTCATTGACTTTGGCACCAAACGAAGTGAATGCCAACACCAAATTATACATGTGAATCTCATTTCAAAATTTGATGGCATTTTCTTCTTTTTTGGTTAAAAAAACTTCCAGCTCTTACAATGTTACAAGAATATTCGATAATAAAAAATTTCCATTTTCGCAACACAAAGAAAATTATGGGTTGTTGTTGTTCGACTTTGCCAATCGTTCTTTAATCCACATTTTCGTGTTGTAGAATCCATAGATTGTGTCCATTTTTCCACAATCCCATCGTGCCAGGGCTGATGCGTCTTCATCTCCAAACAATTGCAATGGCCCGGCCAACTCTGTATGTTGCCTGGCACTCCATTCTCTTTGCAAGCGATTATGACGTTCACATGCAAATTTTGTCATGTTTTGATTGAATTTTGTTGGAGTATTAATATGTGAAATAGGATTTTCCAAAGAGTCAATTTGCTCGTCATTCTGCTAAGCTTATGGTTGTTGCCAAAGGGCCGCCAAAGCTGCCAAAGCACTACCATGTTGCGCAATGAGTGCACGCATACGTTCTTGTATGTCTTCAGGCATTGTGTGGAGAATCAAGACAACAAACCATGTGCAAAGTGTACAACTCCCTTGTTGATGCAAATTGCACTGAAAGAATTTTGCTAAAAAAATCAAAAGAAACAAAAATAGACAAAAATAGAGACAGAGCCTCACTTGCAACCACCACCATGTGAAATGCAGAGACCTATGTAGCCTTCAGCACTTTTAGTGCAATTAATAACTTGCGACCACCACCATGTGAAATGTAGAGACCTATGTAGCCTTTAGCACTTTTAGTGCAATTACTAACTTGGCAACGTTTACCTCCTCCATGCCGGATACATAACCCTAATTGACCTCTTGTAGCCTTGTCACAACCTTCCTTGCTACAACGCCGACCTCCACTATGTAGTAATTTGTCTTTCCTTTAGCATTTTTGGTGCATCCAAGATTCTGACAACGGTGACCTCCTCCATGCGCCTTGTAATACACTGTGTGTCCCTCTAGACCTTTGTTGCATCCATGCTTTTGGCACCTGTTCATAGAATTCATGGGAGGAAAACCAGAGGGTAGGTTTGACCATCATGAGGAGCATAGATGTTCCTATCTGTTATCTTTTGATCATGAAATTACAAATTGCCACACACAAAACTGCATTATCTGCCATCACATGTTTTTCTACAATATGTGTTTCTCCTTTAGTATTCATATTGGCATGCAACCTATAAACTTAGAATTTTTTTTGTAGCAACAAGATAACAACCAACGTGATACAATGAGGATCTAGATTCTATATCTCTTAGTCCCCAGGAATTCTAAAACTATTGATTGATGCAACATGGTATGTTTTGGTCACCATTTGTGGTCTTACACCAAATCTGCATTCCTCTTGTCCTTTTTGCACTTTGTCCAAGGGGTTTCATTTCTTTCTATCTTATGCTACAAAGGTAGGTACACACATTTTCCTTTGCTTTCTCCAAGCAAGTACAGCAAGTAGTGATACGGATGACATGCACCTAGGAGAATTCTATATGCCATCACAACTAGAGCTTACTATCATGATGTTCCTGGCAAATACTAATGGTGGGAGACTACATGGTTCTTTCCAACATGAAGAAAGAAAAATAGGTGGGAGGGGAAAGGGAATGACAGGTGCAGATTCCTTAGCACTCTCTTGAAGGTTGAAACAATTGCATTTTTCATCCAATATCCCTTATGGTCATACCCTCTTGGGCAACATATACTCTTGTTCAATGTACTCAAAATGGCAACAATACTACAGAACCTTGAACCTGAGGAAGATGGATGGTTTATTAAAGTGGGAACCCCATGGAGACAATATAATCACACCTGAAGACTTACAATTCAAAGAATCTACGTTGCTACTGGAGCCACTGCCTCATCCAAAGCTGCAACACCAGGCAAAACCTTGCCTTCAAGCAACTCCAAACTTGCACCACCTCCTGTTGAGATGTGGCTCATCTTGTTTGCCACACCAACCTTCTCCACTATAGCCACTGAGTCTCCTCCACCAATAATAGTCGTCACACCTTTGCCATTCAAATCTACCAGCTTGTTGGCAATTACCTGTAGTGCACACCAACCTTATAATTAGAGAAGTGTTTTATGGCAATCAACCACCAAGGGAACAAATGCCAAATTGACATGTTAGTACAATGGAAAATCAAGGCAAGGCAACAACAATCACCTTAGTCCCAGCAGCAAATTTTTCAAACTCAAACACTCGCATGGGACCATTCCATATGATAGTTTTGGTGGTGTCCAGAACCTCATTAAATGTCTTGATTAAATTTGGGCCAATATCAAGACCCATCCAACCATCTAGAATATCTAGTGTTGCCATAATCTGTCTAAACCCCAATGACACTATTGGAGTTAAAAGCCACCCCCCAACTTTTGGTCTAACATGCACACCACAAAAACAAACACTTTACCACAGAGGAAAAAGGTGGCACAATATTTTGCTATTGGCATCTGGGGCAAAGTTATCAACAATGACAACATTAGTGGGTAGCAACAATGACACACCCTTGGCCTTGGCCTTCTCTATAAGGGAAGTTGCAAGGTCCAACTTGTCCTCTTCCACCAGTGATGCACCAACCTTGAGCCCTTGAGCCCTTGTGCCTTGTAGAAGGTGAAGATCATACCACCTCCAAGAAGCAAAATGTTTACCTTCTCCAAAAGTGACTCAATGACACCAATCTTCGAAGACACTTTTGAACCTCCCACAATGGCAACAAATGGCCTATTTGGATTTGAGATTGCTCCGTCCAGGTAGTCCAACTCCTGATCCCACAACAGAAAAACCAAGATTTCTTTTCAAGACAACCAACCATTAGAACTTCACCTAGTGTTTTATTGCCAAGCTGACAATATTACACGAACACACAAAGAGCTGGTGAGAAACAAATTACAAAACCTTTTGGAGGAAGAAACTAGTAACAGATGGCTTGAGGAAAGTTGTGATGGCCTCAATTGATGCATGTGCATGATGTGTAGTGCCAAATGCGTCGTTCACATAAAGGTCCGCATTTGCAGCCAACTTATTAGCATGTTCTGGATCTTCTCTTCTTCCTTGGAAAACCTCAAATTCTCCAGAAGTAGCACACCTCCATTTAGCAATGCAACAACTTTCTCCTCCACTTTAGGGCCAATTAAGTCATATGCCTTCACAACCTACTAACAAAGACATAAACATGAGGCCAAACTCACACATATCCTTTTGAAGTTTGAGCAAAATTGTTTTTTGAATTGGTGCAAAATTTCTGAAACAAAGCAATCTAGTGCAAATGCAAGTTGAAAAGAAGAAGAAGAAGCAACAGCAGCAACTTCTGATATAAGAAACTAAGTACCTCCACATTAAAAAGCTCTGAAAGCCTTGGAACCAAAGGAATCAAATGGAATTTGTCCGTCATGCTTTTCAGTCAACCTTGGACATGAAGAAGGGGTGGGGGTAAAAATAAGTGAAAATCTTCAGTAACAAAGAAAAGACAAAAAAATAGGATGATAGACAAAGTTCCGAAGTGAATGGCAAAGGGAATTCGTTTGGCAAGAAAACCAAGAAGATCGACAAAAGGAGACAGAAACCTATAGGTCCATTACATACCAAACAACTGGAAAGGATGACTTTGGTTCCATTCTTGATGAGGTATTTGATGGTAGGCACGGTGGCTCGAATGTGCGTATCATTAGTGATGACCAGCTTGTCGTCCAACGGCACATTGAGATCAGCACGGACGAACACACGCTTACCCTTGAGCTCCGCCTCACTAAGATCGCCCACACTCTTCTTCCTAGCCATACAAACCAAGGCACGATCACACCACCTTTATTACTACCATGTCCTCCAATCCACGTTGAGTCTCGAACCCTAGAAAATAAAGAAAAGATTGAAGATTGGGTTTTAACAGTCACAACACATTTGGATGACGGGATGGATGGATGGATGGGTCTCGTGATGAAAAAAACTTCATGACGTCCTTTACTATATGTGATCACTAAACATTTTTCAATATTTTATTCATTCCTTAAACAAATTGAGTTATTTTCGTGTCATTGAATGGGCAAACTGAAAGACTACGAATGTTGTTGGAGTGTAAGAAGTAAAGGAACAATGCACAAAACGCATGAAGAGGATGAATGATAGTTTGCTTCAAACTTTTTGAATTTTTTTGCTTTAAACCTTTTTTAGTTCTAGCCTTATATTTTTATCATTTTGAGTTTATTTTGAGTGATTTCAAACTTGATGGGTGTGTCAATTAAGGCTTTACAAAACTTCTTTGTATTTTGAAAGCAAAGGTGCAATGACAAAAAAATCTAAGCTCAAAATCTTAATATGTTTTTATTCATTCATTATCGAACACTAAGCCCCTTTACACCAAATATCTCATAATTTTCACATTCATTTATAAAATTGAGTAATTTTTGTGATGTTGAAAGCACTAGGTGGAGGGTTATAAATGTTTTTTAAGTTTTAGAAAAAAAGAAAAAATGTGTAAAAGTTCAACCTTCTTCAAGTTCTTACATGTTCATTCACCAACCTATGTACCTTAATTTGAAATAAATTTTTAAAAATAAAAAAAGGTAAATAAACATGTGAGCAAACACTTATGAAGTCAAAAGAGGTCGAATCTTTATGCATATGTTCTTTGAAACTCAAAGAACATTTGTAACCTTCCACCTAAAGCTTCCAATGCCACAAAAATGACTCAATTGTTTATTGTTTATAATTTTATGTTCGTTTGGGACCAAAGAGTCCATTAGACGAAAGACACATCATGGAGGATAGATTGTCCTTTAGTATTGGCAACATGCCACAAACTTGGCCAGGGCAATTGTGCTCGTAGTTTACATGAGCTCAACAAAAGTGCTAGTGTGGGTGAGGGGTAGGACCGAACAAAAGCATTCCCTAACTTTATGTGTATTTGGATAAACAAAGAGCAAATGTTTTTCATCCTTTACCTTCCCCAAGTTGCAGCCTCAACGAAGCCTCTTTACGTATGGCATGCCCTTCCACACACCTAGCATTACCTCAAACTATGTGTTGCCACACTGAAACCGGGCCAAAGCTTTCCGTAGCTCAACACAACTAATGTCACACAAGTAGCTTTCACACTCGTATGACATACTCTTGAAGTGCAAATATTTTGTTTGCACGCTGGTCCCGATCTCATGATTGGTAAAGAGCTTTTCAATGAAAACCAACTGCATATTATCCTTCACCCTTTCCACACTCAACATTGTGTGCAAAAAACCTAGAGGGGTGGGCCCCCAACCTTTTGGTTGGTCGGGCCTCCTGTCGCATTTCTAGCAACAATTGGTTGCACTAGCTGTAGTGCGGCCAACTCAGCCATCTGAGCTCCCAACTGTACATTGTGTGCGTTACACCAAAGTACTTGGCTCTCCACCTAACCTCTCACCCCTGCTAGATAGGTTGGATGTATGTGCATTGTCCCAAAAGCTGTTCCTATGGGTAGTTGAATAGTCTTTGCCTACAACGCATAGGCCACTACAGGCTGAGGCGCCGTCACTAGTGGTAGTTAATCTAGAGGCAAAAAACTTGCCACCTCCTGGGGCTGATTCTTGAGGAGTGATTTTTTCACGGATCCAACCCAACATTTCTTTCTTGTAACAAGCATAGTGAGCTAGGCTTCCCATGCCTTTCCCAAGATGTGGTCTTTAGTGATTGTGCTCACATGGTTATAATAGAGTAGTGCTTGTTCCCATGCAAAATGTTCAAAGGGAAACTTGCCAAATTTTGCCAGCACAATGGATGTGCTGGTTGTTTTTTGCACCCCAAGTAGGGACTTGCAGAACCTTTAGCACACTACTTCAATAGCTTTTATTTTCTTGGAGTCCACCCAAATTTCACATGCATAACTTGTTGTGGAATGCACTAGTGTGTTAAAAATGTCACAATGTAATTTAACATCCATAATACATAGCTCTGCACAACGGCGATTCAACACGAACAATGAGCGCATGTTGGCAGCTACCAAACGCTCCACTACACTGTCCAAGTTTAGGGCAGGATCCCCAAGTATTTGAAGGTCTACACATGCTCAATAACATCACCTTCAAACACAAACTCTTAGCATGGGTCAACAAAATTGAACACCATGACTTTTGTTTTTTTCACATTCACTATAAGCCCACATTCAGCACATAATTGTTGGAACGTGTTTAATTATTGTTGTAATCCCACCTTTGACTTTAACGTTAGAGCAAGGTTATTTGCAAAAAGTAACAGCCATACGTGTAAATTTGCTAGGGCTGGTGCATTGCATTCTCTACCATCCAAATGCCCTTTTAGGGCATCCAAATATAGCCCAAATAATCGGGGGTTGAGAGGACAACCTTGTTTCACACCTTGCTAGCACTTGAAGCTGGAGGTGACACCTTCGCTTGGGTGGTTGATGCGTATAATATCATTGGCATACATAATTTGCAAGCATTGCAAGAAGCGCCCTTCCACCCTAAGGCTAGCTAACACCTGCCACAACATTTCACATGTCACATTATCGAATGCCTTTTTGAATTCCACAAAGCAACAATAAAGTGGCTTTTTTTTTGTTTTTTTTTTGTTTTATCAAGGTCCGCAAATGAAGAGTTGGTTAGTAGTGTGGTAATCTTTGCAAAACCTAGCTTGACCCTTGGCATGCAACCCATGTTGTTCAACCCACTTGCTTAGCCTTTTGTCAAGAATAATAACAAATAACTTTACTAGGATAGGCCCAACTGTTATCCCCCTATAGTTGTCAAATTCAGAAACATCACCCCCTTTAAAGAGCGCGTGGACCACCCCAATGGAAAGGGCTTTTGGAAAACGTTTAGCCAAAAAGTACTTGAACATTGTCAATAGTGGCATGTGTAGTAGCTCTCCTGTATCCAAAATGAACTTAACTTTCATACCATCCAAACCAGCAACCTTGTTCCTTTGTAGCTTTTTCAATGCCTAAAACAACTCAACAAGTGTGATATCTGTGTTCAGGGTGTAGTTAGGCAAAGGTTTCATCACCTGAGCCAAGTGATTAACTCGCAGCCATACAGGTGGTAGAGACTGGCCAACTAGCCCGTGGAAGCCTTCCAAAAGCGTACATGCATTGATTTTATCCACAACAGGTGCCCTTGGCTAATATATTTTTTAGAACAAGAACGCATCGACCTTAGCAACCGCACACATATCTTGAGCTCTTGTAGTTTCCCAAAAAAATATTTTCCTTTTTAATAAAATTTTAAGTTTACTTTCCTAATGTTTAGCGGCGTGTGAATCGGGGTTAACTTTTAGCTAGAGCCTTAACTCACGTTTCGTTATACGATAATCAACGTCAAACTAGGGTTTATGGCATTGTCTCTTTTTATAGATCCTTCTTGAAAGCTTGTTGCCAAAAGTAAATTTTGTTGTAGCACCCACACACTGTTGTAGCAGGTCAGTTAACCCGTCTACCCCCAAATGCCCAATCGACTCAATAACCCACATGTTTTCAAGATTTGTTATTAGGGCAAGCTAATATTCTTTAGCTTTTTATTTATCATATTTGAACTTAGGCAAGAATTTTTTTGTTTCAACCGTATGTTGTGCTTCAACAAAGCTACAATCAATGTTCAATTGTAAGCACAACAACTTGTGGTTAGAATCTTCCCCCACCATGTAGTAGTGGATGTCATCTATTGTCACCTCAAAGTGTGTAGCAACTTGCCAAACTATAGGTGAGCCAACAATATAATCGATAGTGTTGCGCCCCCCATTTGCCAAGCAAGTGAACTCCCCTAATTTGTCACTAGGCATTCAGCCATTGAGGATGAGCAGCTCAGCGTCACAACATAGGTCTAGGAGCTTGCGGCCCCAGCTACCAACACTAACGTCGTGGTTTTGTCACTTAGCCACAACACCTAATTGTTTAGTCTCAACATGCTCATGCGCTTGTAACAGTTCACAAAGGTCATTAGTGTCAATGGTATCTAGTAGCGTTGCAGTATGCACTCCCAATAGTACTATGCCCCTTAAAATTTAAACTCTAGCAATATCTGTTGTCGGGTTTTGGAACAAGGATTCGTTCTCGTGTTTGGAGCCAACAGGGGCAACATACACCACGCATATAAACAAGTTAGGGGTAGCACCCCTGTTGACTAATAGCCATAGTTAAGAATTGTGGTTTCCTTCCTTCCACTGTGACAAGTTTGGGTTGAGGTGGCTATGAAAGTAAATAACAACCCCCCCACTATGTTTTATCGTTTTTTTTCCTAACAGTGTAATGCGCGTTACCGCAAGTGAGTCAAACCCTTCAACGTGTGGCAAATGTTGGCTTGGGAAGTGTTAGGTTTTGGTTAATAAGACGAGTTCAGCACCTTGAAACAACTCTAGTATTTATACCCTTGTTTCCAATTTATTTACATCACCCCCATGCATGTTCCATAATACCACACAAAGGTCTCTTTGGTCCCCACGCCCCTAGACAGAGGAGGGTAGGCAAATTTGAGTGTTGTTGACAAAGAGTTCAGCTGCGTTTGCCCGCCACCTTGGCCTCCTTGAACAACGACCATAGCTTTGACTTGTGAGCCTGTTGCGCAGGCATGAGGTCCTTGTCCAAACCCAACTTGGTCCTCGTTAGGCCCTTGCAATGTGACCTAACCATTTTTGTTTGTCACGAACTTGAGTAGCACCATGTCAGGGAGTGCGATTACTGCCAAGGCGGAGGCCCGCACAAAGGCAGGTCGTTATTGTGTGGCAACGATGACCTTGGCATGCAACTTCATCTGGCCTTACAATAGCTTTGTGTTGAGCTATTGCATTAACTTTTTTTCAATCTCGCCTTCCTTAGCCTTGAAGCCCGTGAGGCGTAAGTTGAGCTTACACTCATTTGGTTTAAATGTGTCAACCAAGGTCTCCACAACCCAACTGACCACATGGTGCATGTTATTGGCCATCACCGTGGTCCACTTAGGCTCCTCCACACATACAGCCGAACAATTGCGACTGCCTTATGTTCCATTAGTTAGTTGATCGCAAGGTTGCCAGTGATCGTGAGAGACACAATGTTCTCAATGGCTGCCTCCATCTTGGACAACCTCGCATCAATAGGTGAGCTATTGATCTTGAGGCCCATCACCAGCCAGTGCTTGGCTAGGGCTACCTGGTAGTCTGCAAGGGATGCATTATTTGGGACGTTGAGCCCGGTGTTGTCGCAATGTTGCTTGGCAATATCCTTCTTCAATGTGAAAATGTCCGAACTTGTAATGAAAGGACACAACAATGATGTGGCATCAAGCGCCATCATGAAATTCTGCAAATCCTAAACCTTAAACCCTTCAAAATAATTTTTTTTCCATAACTAATTAGTGTAAACAAAAATATATATTATTGTCAAACCCAACAAAATATAATTATACAAAACACACGAACAAAGAGCGCACAAAGAAAAGAAAAAACCCTTAAAAAGCCCTAAAAACACACACACACACACACAATTTACAAACAAACAAAAGAGATGAAAAAAAAATTCAAATTAATAATCAAACAAAACACACAAGCAACAACAACCAAAACATGAAACAAAATGTCACCCCTAGTTTTTTTGATGAGAAGTGAGAACCTAACCTAGCTAGCTTGGGCTTGTGAAGTTGGGGGCTCCAAAGGGAAAGAAAGAGAGAGAGATAACATAAAAGAAAAAAAGCTAGTGAACTATGAAGGGATGGAAAATACCTACCAATTCAATAAAGGAATGGGAGAAAATATGGGGTGTTTGATGTTAAGAGGGTTCAACGCTTGGTGATAGGTGAATTAAAACATATTAAGGTTTTGGATTGTTACATTTTTGTTTTGAAATATTATTTTTTGTGTAATGTCCTAGGTGTCTCACCCATGAAGTTTTTAATTATTTAAAAGAGACTTTTTAAAAAAGAAAAGATATGAGGTTAGAACTAGAAAGAGATCTAGAGCTATTTTTTCAAAAAGTTTGAAACAAAGTTTCATTCATGCCTTTCTCGTGTTTTCTATGCTCTTCCTTGGCTTCTAATATTGAAAAAACATTTGTAACCCTCTAATTTACACATCCAATGACACAAAAATTGCTCAATTTGATCAAGAAATGAAAAAAAATTAAAAAAAATTGATGATAAATATATGTTTGTTGATAAATGATTTCACCATATAACATTTAATGTCACACAAATATGTGTTGATACATGTTTATTGCATCCAAAATATTGTACTCCATTATCCAATCTGACAACAAACTGTTGAATAATTAATTAAATTTTTAATTTAAACTTTGACGCTTGATTTTCTAATGTTTAAATTTTCAGTAAGTAATGATTATAAGAAATAATAAACACATTCTTGTTATGTTTATGGGATGATATAGTGTGTTTAGATTTCCTCATTCTTAAGTTCACTTTAAGGTCTACATTTCAAGCCTGACAATAGAAAATTACAGATTCCTAATTTTATAATAATAATAAAAAACCAACACGAGTAATAAATATTTTTTTCAAAAATTCAACAAAACGAAATGTAATCGAATTTATGCCAAAAACCATTCATGTACCTACAGTGGCGTGTAATTTATTTCTTGCACTCATGACCTAATCCATTAATAGAACCTTGCCAACTTCAACACATGTTTGTCAAATAATTAATTAGCTTTGAAATTTTCATTTCAAAAAAATGAAATATTCCTGAAGATTGAATATTTTCCTTCACTCAAAATATTTTTTGGAATTTATTTGGGGTGAATATTTCAACATTTGTTAAAATAATATAATTAGTGTCAAAGTGGCCAAGGTA
>Ga0116228_10002471_pt1 | contig 16006 bp, 17 predicted proteins | sample S1TSphfallax_2_FD_89694 | JGI IMG/M metagenome (GOLD analysis project Ga0116228, IMG submission 89694) | Host-associated microbial communities from peat moss isolated from Minnesota, USA - S1T2_Fc - Sphagnum fallax MG | ecosystem: Host-associated > Plants > Peat moss > Unclassified | place...
CAACATTTTGGATAAAGTATAGCATTGAAATAGTGCAGAACTGTGTATAATGCCTTGCATACAGTATGGTGCAGAGGGTGAGTAAAAGGAAATGATTATTCTTGATTGGTCAGTCATAATGATTGGTCGAGGTGGTGACATTTTAAATAATATCTCACCTACACTTTTTCATGTTTATGGGTGCCGATGGGTGAATTATTAAACATTGAACACCCAATAGAGGCCCGAATGACTTATGTGGTATGGATAGAGATGAGTATTTTTTTCGGGAATTTTGGTTTGTCGCAAAAGTGGCAGTCATCCGTAGGAAGATACGTAAAAAGTGACATTCATCATTAGGAAGATTTAGCCAAGTATATAAAAGTATAAACTAGATGTCATCTTTACTCATCGTTCTATATTTTTGTTTGCCTCCTTTAAAAAATAAATAGAAATCCGGCTACTTTGATATTTTTTTGTGCACACTTCAGATGATTGAAAATTTATTTTAATCTCAATTTAGTCATATTTCGCCATTAAAAAGAAAAAAGGCTCGTGGAGATGCTCTCTAACAATTTGAGTTGTCTTAGAATGTAAGTAAGTAGGCTACAGAGATTTTTTCTCACGAAAATGAACATTACCCATAATTTACTTTGCCATAATCCTTCGGAAAGCTAGCTCTCTCTCTCTCTCTCTTACCACAGCTGCTCCTTCTTCTTTGTACCATGTTCTTCCTCTTCTCATGTTCTAGTTAGAATTAACTCTCCATTGTTTCTTCTTCAGATTCTGTCTTTCTTTGGGAACTGTACAAATGGTAAGAATGAAGCCCACAATTTGAGTAGCCTCACCACCCTAGGACCAGACCCAATCCCAGAGTTTTGCAAAAAAAAACTTTTCATCCAGAACCTGCAAGCAAAATCCCCGGAGAGAGAAACTCTTTCACAGAGACCTAAAAACCTCCTTAATATTTTTCCCCCACTTTTTCGTCCTAAAAACATTGCATGCAAACATGGAGAAGCCAGCCAGCCAGCCACACATTCCAAATTTCCAGCCTCCAAAACCCAACCAAAAAAAGCCATCGGGACCACCCTTGACACCCGCAAAAAAAATTAAAATCAGCCAAATCTGAAAGCAATGAATTGCACCAGAAAAACTAAAAATACACCCATATATATATATAATTAATTAAAGATTTGCACTTTATAACTGGGTTATAACCATATTTGGCTAAATCCTCTCCGGAAGATCACCATTTTTCTATATCTTTCCTATGGAAGATCCCCATTTAAGCTACGTTTAAAAAAATTCCTAAAAAAACACACACACACTGGAGCCTCGACGCCCCTGACATACTCCTACATTACATTACTAGTGTCAGCTCCCGGTTGGGGCGCCCGCCCGCACCCGGATCGTAGTGGATGAGAAAAAGGTATTCTGGGTACGTAGGTATAGGAGTTGCCACGCAGTATACGGCGGCATTTAATACCTACCCACATGACTTTACTCACAAAATTTATTGAAACAAAATCCTTCCTGGGCCTGACCCCCAATTTGTGTTTTGTGTTTGTTTTCCCATTCCCCCATTTTGGAAGTAGGGGCCTGACCCATTTTGTGTTTTTTTTTGGGGGGGTGGGGGGGGTGGGGGGGCACAAATGGAAGAGAAAAATTAATCTATGGCCCATTTTGTTGTGTGTGTGTGTGTGTGTGTGTGTGTTTTGTTTTTTTTCATCATTCCCCTACTTTGGAAGTAAATTTTTAGTTGGGTTTTGGGTTGGAAATTGTATGTTTATAGGCCATATGGAGGAGGGGAAGGTGGGAGTATAGGGTATTTTGCAGTGGGCTTTTTATTAATTTACCCACCCTGGGTGGCGTTCCTAGTTTTACCGACATGGAAGTGGGTGTGAAAAGTGTGGGGTGGGAGGGGGGAGGAGGGGGGGGCCTACCAAAGTAAGTGGTTCAGGTCAGGTTGTGGTGGGCTTTGGCCCTACAATGGGGAGTTTGTCGGAACTGGCCTTTCTCTTTGTCCCTGCTGCCTTTGAGTCGTCCTTCCTTCTTCGCCCCCTTCGCGTCTGCGGCACAAAGCACACCATAGCAGAAGCACCAACAGCAGCGGTGCTGGTGGTGCCCGTGGTACGTTCGTCGCTTGTTGTTGCCACAAGGCTCGCAGTCGTGGCCTTTGTTGTTTGTTTTTCTGGTTGTTGCTGCTGCTGCTGCTGCTACCGCGGGTCGGCTGACAAGCGGCTGCCTGCCTGCTGCTGTGCTGCAGTGGTCTGTCCCCGCCCGCCGTCGTTTCTTGTGTGTGTGGCCTTCCACAACTTTGCACAACAACTTCCTGTACGCCTCTCTCTCTCTCTCTCTCTCTCTCTGTGTCTCTCTGTGTCTCTCTCTGTTTGGTTGCTTCTTGTTCGTCTCTTGCTTCTTCTGCAGCGCGTTTTTTTCTCTCTTTTTGGTTTGTTTGTGTCTTTTGGAGGCTTTCTACCTGGCGGTCTTCGTCCTGGCCGGGACCGAGTGTGTGTGTGTTTTCCGTGTGTTTCTTTGTGGCGTTCTGGAGGAGCGAAAACGGGAGGACCTACAGGAGTGGCCGCGGTTGTGTGTTGGTGGTTGTTGTCTCGTCTCGGACCAGGTGCGTTCGGGCGTTGTTGCGCAGCAGGAGGGGAATTGTGCTTGTTGGAGTTACGCATGTGTCGTAAGAGAGCAGGAGGATGCGCTTGTCTAGCAACAGGTCTACCAGACACAGCTAGTTTTGCAAATTGTAGAGTTTTAAGGTCTGTGATCGTGGTAGGCCATTAACGACCTGTGGCGTGTGCAATTAGTCGCTGCTGCTGTAGTGACTGTTTTTCTTGTTGCCTGTTCCTTAGAAATCAACAAACGAAGATCGTGAAAGCTGTGTTTGATTGGCTGAGTGTGGCTGTCGCAGGGAACTGCAGTCACGAGGCGGCTTCTTGCTGCAGTAGACAGGGTTAGGAAACAACAACAAGAATCATCCCATGGTTAGGTGCTTACGCCCGCTTCTGGTAAACAGAGAGCATGCAAATCTGGAACACACAGGGTTTCGAAAATGATGTCTGAAAGCAACTTCAGGGTTCCAGCAGCTGCTGCTGCTGCCACGATGAGGTCATGCAATGGTGGTGGCAGTGGTGTAGTGGCACTGCAACAACACATCTCACCCCCAATGTCTCAGTGTCCTCTTCCCTCGTCATCTGACTCATCACCAGTTGGCATTCCAGGTGTGTGCCCTTTGCACACATTGGGGTCCAAGTTCGCCTTTGCTTGCACCTTCTTCACTTTCTTTTGTTGTCTGAAACCACCCCCCCACTTTCGCTTTGTGCAGGGAATGAAGACCTAGATTCAGAGCTTTGGCATGCATGCGCAGGGCCCCTCATATCATTGCCTCCAGTGAACAGCCTTGTTGTCTACTGGCCACAAGGCCATCTTGAGCAGGTAGAGTCTGCTTTGGCTACTATGACTCTGTACATGAGTCCACCCAAGCATCATCATTGGTTTTTTTGTTGAAATGTTGAAAGAAACACTTTTTGTTGACACTTCTTGTTTATGCTGTGCAGGTTGCCAATTGTACGCCACAGGCAGCAGTACAACCTCCTATCCCACAATATAATCTCCCACCACACATTCTGTGTCGACTCACAGATATTACCCTCATGGTGCGTCAATTCTCAGTTTGCATTTATGAGTAGTACCATAGCGGTGTGTGAAAGTTGAATGCATTTCTAACATGTTGGTGGTATCTCTAACAGGCACATCCTGACACTGACAAGGTGTATGCCCAGATGGACCTGACACCAGTTCGAGAGGTATGCATTCTTTGAAATGGGCTTGACCACTCTTGCAGAAGCAATCATTGTCATATTCTTTCTCTGAAGTCATCTGGTGTATCCTTTCCTGATTATTCTTTTCTGGTTTTATGGCAGAGTGAGAAACCCTTAGTTGCAGAAGAACCCCCACCAGCTGTGGAGAGGAAAAGCAACTCATTTTGCAAGACATTGACAGCAAGTGACACTAGCACACATGGAGGATTCTCTGTCCCCAGGAGAGCAGCTGAAGAGTGTCTCCCTGAACTGGTAAAGATATAAACTTCACATCTGCTGCATACTGCTAATGATTCTTCTCTTGAAGACTTCATTTGGAAATACAAATGCAAGCTATTGGACTTTGTTATCAACATTCACTCGCTGTCTGCCTGCTGCAGGACTACACTATGAATCCACCTTGTCAAGAGTTGGTAGCAAAGGATGTACATGGTGTAGAGTGGAAGTTCCGACACATCTATCGAGGTATCTTGACCATCTTGCACACTATGCTGCTATTTCACTTGCTTCTGGCATTTGGTTTAATCTGTATTTGTTTTATGAGATGTCTTTCGTGGAGGATGAATCATGATTTTTTTTTGTGATAAGTGATAATTGACATGGGCTATAGAAAAAGTCCAATGTTGCTTGGAAGAGAACTTAAAATATGCTAGAGCATGGTAGGATGAATTATGATTTTTGTTGTGATAAGTGATAATTGACATGGGCTATAGAAAAAGTCCAATGTTGCTTGGAAGAGAACTTAAAATATGCTAGAGCATGGTCTATGTGCAGGGCACCCACGCCGTCATCTGCTTACTACAGGCTGGAGTGTGTTTGTAAGTAGCAAACGGCTCGTTGCAGGAGATTCTGTCCTTTTCCTTCGGTAAGTGAAGGTCAACTCCAGATCACCATTTCACCTTCTGGAGTTTTACCTTATGCCTAACTACTTCATTGTTCAGTGGGGAGAATGAACAGCTCAGGTTAGGAGTCAGGCGTGCTCTGAAGCAACAGCAAGATGCTCCCAGTATGGTTGTTTCAAACCAGAGTACGCACATTGGTGTGCTTGCAACAGCTGCTCATGCTGCCACAGAGAAACTTCGCTTTAGTGTAATCTATCACCCCAGGTCTGTTGTCCAAGTCTTGACTCAGCTAAAATATTTACTTTCATGTCCCTCTTTTCCATTCTCAACTTCCTTGATGGAGGTAATGTATGCACATTGGAGTCTGAAGTGTTGACTGTTGAGTGTGCAGCACCTGTTCCTCAGAATTTGTCATCCCATATCACAAGTATATGAAGGCTATTAATAGCAGCGTTTCAGTTGGAATGCGCTTCAAGATGAGGTTTGAATCTGAAGATTCAACAGAGAGGAGGTAATTTGAGTTGGCCCTGAGCGTGGGGTAATTCAAGTGTGGCCCTCAGTTGAACAAGGTTCTTCCTGATTTTTTCTGGTTGGTCTTTGCAAGCTTTGAGGTCGACTTATTTTGTATCCTTTTTGTTCCAGGCATGCAGGGACAATCACTGGTATAGGTGATGTTGACCCTGTGAGATGGCCTAATTCATATTGGCGATCTCTGAAGGTACGAGCTTATCACATACTGTATCGCATCACATAGTGCATATATGTGTTCTTACATCATTCTCAGGCTTGTTCTGTGCTTCCATTAAATTATAATGTAGTTCAAATCTAATTTTGGATATATTCCTTTGTGGCAGGTAGAATGGGATGAGTCCATGGCTAGTGGGAGGCACGAAAGGGCATCTCTATGGGAGATAGAGCCTTTCAACTCTGTTGCAACTCTGCCCCCGCCATCCCTGGGACAAAATCCTTCTCAGAAGAGGCGACCAGTCCGACCTACCCTTGGTATGATTCCATTTCCAGTATGCACACAACATTTCATCATATTTCTTCCCTTGAAAGTTGTAGAAGGGACCTGCATCAGGGTGTGACAGTTGCACAATTGTTTGCTGTGGCAGACATGATTAGTTGGTGAAAGGTGCTGAGCTGTATAGTGTTTCTGTGTGGCAGTGACATGCCGAAACACTCCAGAGTCCTTTCATTCCACCAAGCTAGCAAGAGTTCTTGTTCATGACCAGGGGGGTCTGAAACTGCGGGAGGATGAGGAAGGTGGCACATCCTGGAGCCTTTCTGGTAGAGCTGTAAAGTGTGAAGAAGTCCTCAAGACACCTTTGATGGGACAGGACAGAACAGGAGCAGAAGGCTGGCTCCCAATGCAGCAGCCTGAGATCTGTCCAGGGGTTGAGATTCCACATGGTCTGCCAAGGGCTGATTTCACTGGAGTCCTCACCCGTGAACCATCACAACACAATGTAGAGAGAGAGAAGGAGCACCTCCGGCTATGTGTTCAAAACTATTTGCGAGAGCCTAAGGAACACAAAGACAGTCCTAGTCCTCGACTGTCGTCAACTGGCTATGGCAAGCCTTGGTATGGAAGTGAAGACATGCAGATTTCAGTCAACTCTTCAAGTATCTGGGACCCAACCATGAAACTGCCATGGCCTTCTAACCTGCCACATGTGCCTTCTGTGCCTGAGAGTGAGCATCCATCCTCCCCTGCCCCTATTTGGCCTGCAACTTCTGCCTTCCCTGATGCTGCAGCATCTTTGTCTCGGTCATTGGGAGCAAGAGGAGAGTTCTTTCCTAGCTGGGAGGATCAGGAAGGAAAGGTTCTTGCACCCACACCACCACCATCAAAGCCACAGTGCAAATTGTTTGGCTTTGCTCTTAATGGAGACAATGCTCCAAACCCTGCCCCATCTGCAGATTTGCCCAAAGAGGCAGAGATGGATGTGGAGCCCCTATCATCAGGCCCAACAAATTCTGGGGGCTCTAATTCTCAAGAGTTGGCTGTGAAGAGTGGTGCAGTTATGAAGCTGCCATCCTTTCCTGTGCGAAGCTTTATCAAGGTTCACAAGCAGGGAGAACCAGGCCGCTCAATTGATCTGACCAGATATGAGAGCTATACTGAGTTGAGGCGAGCACTGGAACAAATGTTCAGCTTGCATGGCCAGCTTGAAACTCCTGCCAAACAGTGGCAGCTGGTTTATACAGACCATGAAGGAGATGTCCTCCTGGTTGGGGATGACCCTTGGGGGTAGGAGTTTTCTACCCTTTTTTTGGCTTTTTTGTGTCTTTCATTGTTTTCTGTCTTGTTTTGATGTTCCTTACCCTACTTGTGTGCAACAGGGAGTTTTGCAGCTGTGTAAGAAGTTTGAAGATATTGTCTCCCACCATTGAGGGAGGCTCTGAGGATGAGGTGCAAGCAGATCTTCAAGATACAACATCACCACTGATGCCTGGCACAAAGTAGTTTTATTGTCTCAAATGTTGTCTCCCTTCTGTCTGCCAGCTTCCAGAGGGTTAGTATTTCTGGAGGCAATTTTCTGACTGGTCATCAGGCTAGAGTGGGATCTTGCGGCTAATGTAATGTAGACCTCTAATTTTGCAGCTATGTGGGGACGTAGGAGAATTAAGAGCCCTGACTGACAAGGATTGTCAGGTTCTTAATTTAAGACTCATATCCTTTCAAGCATTTTGTTTGCAGGTTGTGTAAAGATCGCTTCCCCCCCCCCCTTTGCCCAGGACAACATAAATAGGGCATTCAGGTTCTAGTTTGTTGCACATGGTTTTGGAGAGTCCTTTAAAGACCTTAAGTTGGAATTCTGTTGCTGTACAGACTCACCGATTGTACAGCATTTCTGTATGGGAGTTTCTCCTTTCTGCATCTGAATGAGATTATAATATACATATATATTTTATGCTGTTGTGCTAGTCAACAGCATGATTGGGTCTTCCTAATGTGGAAGAAACTCAGGACATAGATTCTTATAATAACAGTTTTGCCTTAACATACCAAAGGTTTTACTGTATAATTCTTGCTCCTTCAGCCCACTGGAATCTTATACCATGCCACAATCAAAATGAATAGATGCAATTACAGGTTCATCTATGTCTTGCTTCTTTCAATAGACACAACAGATGACAATGTTTGTAGGGTTTCTAAGTGAGCATCCAAAGACTGGAGATCCTTTTAGTTTTTGGGTTGCATAATTTGCATTTGAAGGGAAGAGAAGAGAGCCAAGATGTGACTAATGCTTGTATGGTATTTCTGTATGTCATGAATCTGGAAAATGCTGATCAAGGCATGGGGATGGTGCAAAGATTGTCACAAAGGAGGAGGAAGAACCAAGGCAAAGAGAGGAAAGCCAAGGAGGCATAATACACTAGAAAACACAGATACTATTGTACAAAATAATCTAAGAAAAAGGAAAAATGCAAGCCTAGCCAATTTCAAACAGATCTGAAGTCAAGGTAAAGAGTACATCTTCAAGTAGGAGCTCAGCAGTCTCTGATATGGCAGTAGCACTTGAATGGTCAGGTGGTTCAGGTTTAACTGCCTCCTTTGTGCCTATTGATGACTCAATAGCTCTCACAACAGAACTAGGTCTTGGTACTTGTGGGGCTGCTGTTCGTATTTTCTTTTGTTCACTACTGGATCCAGCCTGATTCCCATCAGCTAGCTCATGAATGAGTGGCTTGCCTATAATTGATGGATGACGTGTCTCAGGTGTGAGTTCTTGATTGGATCCAGGTAAGAGAGGTGGAAGCTCACCATCCCCCAAATTCATGAACAACTGGGAGAATTTTTGTTCCTCGGTTAATGGTGTTGGATGCTCCCTTTGAAACTCCTCAAATTGCATTATGCAGTCACTATCAAGATTGTCAAAGGAGGCATTGTGGCTCTCATCATGCAATGACTCTTGTAGAATCTCCAGTAGAATTCCATTGACCAACTCAGTCTGGATTTCAATGTCACTTCTCTCCTGTGGCTCCCATGGCAACCTGTTGTCGGCTGCAAAAAGATCCTCGCTGGTAGGGTGATACTGCTTTATTCTTATGTGTGCCACAACTGTCACATACAGGATGAAATATGTGGCGGGCGGAGTGTGTATCTCTTGGGTGTCCATGCGAGCAAGGAAATGAAGGTATGGGTTTCCAGCACTCTTTTGCAATGCAAAATCTGTGATTTTTGATCTGGAGCACACTGTTGACAATGTCAAGGCAGACTTGTGCTCAAATTCCTTGTTGTATGTGCCAAACCCAAGTTCTCTTGGCCAGGTATCGACTATTATCTCTGACCCAGTGTCACTTGATGTAGAAGATTCAGCAAATGAGTGTGGTGGATCTTCCGACAACACACTGATTTCACAGTAGAGGGTTGTCTCAAACAACTGTGGCTGCACCCCTGCAACAAAACTAACCTTGCACAGGATACGCCTCCCTTGGTCAATGACTCCACTCTGGGGCTCTACAGTGAACTGGCCATAAACCATCTTGTCAGCCCCAACACTATGACGCCATCGAAATGCCACCTGACAAACATGTAAAGTTGCTGAGGAATACATCATGTACACTTCTGTTGTAGAGGAGAAAACATTGATGGAAGATAATAATGATCTAGCTAGCTTAATCAGGAAAGCTGTCTTGCCCTTTTGTAACAGCAATTCTGAGGATCGCTAGCCCAACAACCCAGCTTGTAGAACGAAGACAACTGAAGCACAGGCACAAATAAAACCCCAACAGGAAACGTAACACCATTGACCTCAAGCTTGTTTGTTGTGTTGACTGTACAGTGGTAAACCAAAACATGTTTGCACACTGATTACACATGCACTGAAGACTTGTTTTGGGCGTCCAAGAACAATGCAGGGCAGAATGACTTCATATAATTGACAGTATAGGGAGGAAAATCACATACTGGGTTCTCAGTCAAAAGGTTTTGAACTCCAATGAGTTTGTGGTTGACAGATAGCTCATTGACTGTTCCATAGTCCAAAAGCTCAGAGGACAAAACAGCTGGTGTACCAGGCCAGTTATACGTGGTACCAGGATGCCTAGGAGGTTCACCATCTGTAGAATTCAGGTCCTGTGCATCAGTCGGAAGCCTCCCTGATCCTCTAAGAATGAGAATCCCACCTTCTCCATCCTTCAGGTGCACAGGAATTTCAACTGAGTATGTTTTGGCTTCCAATGGCTGGAAGAGCCACAGTAACAACACAGATTCCATAGGAGGAATGACCCCCTGTGGGTTGAGGCACCAAAGAACCCGGAAACCATAGTTGCTTTTCTGCATTGCTATCAAGGGAGTCATGTCCAGATTGTATTGCAGCTCAAACTGGCCTCTGTTGATTAGTTCAGTTGTCTGCAGGGGAGGATCAGCATCTCCCACCACCATTGACTTGAGAAAATGTGTATCAGGTCGATATGTCAAAATCCGGATTGGGTTTGCAACTGTCCTTCCATTGAGGTATATATGAACAGTGCGACCATCAGTAATCTCAAGAATAGCAGGGAACTTGTGGCTTCCCTCAATCCTGTGCCAATATGAGAGCTTCACAAATGCAATTTCTCCAGGCTCCAGGTGGCCTTTCCTGGGTTCAATCTGGAAAAGTGATCGCATCAATAAGGCCTTTTCTTCATCTTCTGAGGCATCTAACTCCATCACCCAATTCTCCGAATCAATTTCAATATCATTCCAGAGACGGAATCTCCAACTCACTGACAGGGGTGTTCCAGTCTTCAACGCAAGGTAAATGATTGAGGACCTGGCTCCAATCTCCCGCACTTCAAAGTTCAAAAGAAAGTCATGAGGGCTGTCCCCAACAGGTGCCCCCAAACAAAACAGTTCCTGGTACACTACCCTTCCATTTGGCCTCAACACAATCTTCCCCTCTTGGAGCTCCCGATTCCAATGCCTTAATAGACCCATGCGGAAAAGCTGGGCTGCACTCATGCCATGAGTCCTACCAGATGCAATGTAAAGTGTCGGGTGGATAGCCTCCATTGACATGCTACAAGAAGTGATTGACTCCACTGCTTCTTCACTCTCATCATACCGTGTCTCATGTCCACCAAGCTCTGACAATTTCTGGAAAGTAGCATCCTCAAAATTCAATGCTAGAGGAGGTAAGAATGTTTTGCATGTTATCACAAAATCATAGGATTGCGCTTGGAGTGGGTGCAAAGTTACAAGAATGGTCTTTGTTAATCCACCTGGAAGTATCCCTCGTTCACAGTCCAGTACAAGATGGTTACTGTCATCTTTCACTGGCAACTTTCCTGGATTCTTTTCCAGTAGAAACCTCAAGCTCCCAACACTTGGATTGAACAGGACAAATGTTTGTTTGTATGGGAACCCAGTAACAACTGTCTTGTAATCCAGATGTTGCGGAGTGATGCTAATTGTCTGCAATATTCCTGCCCCATTGACGATCAGCAGGAAGCGGCTGACATCATTGCTAGTAACACCCTCGATCAAATGGGTGTTCTCCTGAACAAATGCTTTTTCCAAGCAGGCTGCATACAGACATGGTATTTTGCAGTAATAGAGCTTTTCAGCCTGTGGAAAGAAAGAAAACTCAATTGCCATCCGCTCTCCAGCTCGTAGAAGGCCATATGCTGGTTGTATAATGAAAACTTTGGCAAATGTTTGAGGCACCTGCCAGTCAAAATTTGCTGGAATACTGCTCATATTGACCAGTACTAGCGATAGTATTGCCTGTGTCCCGATACTTGTGGGCTTGAAACATAGTGCCTTGTCCATCCTCTCCAGTCTCACCTGCAAAGCAGAAGTCAGTCAGGATCTAAGAACCCATTTGGTCCACAACTCTTGTGCTCCGGCCAATATGAGGAACTACAGTCATGACTTCTCTGTGCTGGAAATTTTTGGAAGGCAAGAATATGATATCCTGCAGGCACCATGCAGGATATGATGCTCATGTGACCTGCACTAAATGGCAGCTGGAGGAATTGAATACCAATTTATACCTTTGGAATATGGCTGCTAGCAGTGAGGTTGACCTGCATGGTTTCAGCTGGTGAGTTGTTCAGGGTACAAACCACATGACCCACACTCAGCTTTGGTTCACCTGCCTCAAATCTGAAGGTGATGATGTTGAAATCCTTTGGTGGAACTAAGCCATGTGAAGGCTTCATCTGAAACTCTCCAGGCAGGTGTTCACTCATGAAATGATATCTGCAAAGTAACAACACTGTTGAAGCATCATCCTCCCAAATGCATCTTCTTATTGACAATGCTTCTGATCTTGAGAATAAGCTGACAGTGATTGTATAGTCCATCCTCAAGCTTGGGATCATTAGAAGACAGCCCCCAGAAAATGGCAGGCATATGATGAATGAGAAATGTGTCAATGGGGGCCAAAATGGTTTGGGTCTCATTCAATCCCAGTTGCTAGGAAAGTAACAAAAAACAGAAATCCCCAGAAGGCAAACCTTCAGCTCCTGGCAATCAGCAGTATTGACAGTGTTGTATGAAACTACCTTGATGAAATCTCATCCGAAAAGGAGTAGTTAGTTACCTGATTGGTGTATTTGCATCATGATTGTAGATCATAATGCTTTCATACACAGTGGTGCCCTTCACAGCAGGTGGGAACACAACTTTGTGCCTTGACAATGAAGCCAGTGGCATAAAAATATGGGTCTTGTCATGGAATGAGTGGCCTGAGGCTTGCACAGCAATTGACCAATTTGGCACCACATGGTATGAAGTCTTAGTCCATACAAAGCATGACAGCATCTGCAAGAAGTACATATCATCCTGCATACACAGATGCTTGCATGCACATCCATGTCAGTAATTTGGAACCCAGAACCAATTGTGATGAGGGAAAACAGGACTTAGTTCCTGGACTTGTGGCTGCAACTATTCTAGCCACAGCACCAAATCAATTCACCCCTTCACAAAAACAGCTGCATAGCATTGGACACGGTTTCTGAGATGAACAGTCCCCTGTGTGAATGGGAGTGAGGGCATACCTGTGTTGGTCTGAACATGAAACTGAATGGAACTGACATCCCTGGGGCAATGACAGTCATCTCTGGGTCCACAAGGAACACATTGCACAAAGGCTCTGGCTCTGGCTTTGTCTTTGCTGGTGGAAGCTTACTGGCTGCAATTCGAGCCCTGCTCAAGGCAACATGGGGTTGTTCAAATTCCCACGGTGGCAGCCACATGACAGTGACATCATCAGCCAGGTTATTCTTCACATACACAATTTGAACAGGTGACTCCACCAATTTCTGACCATGCCCATACTCAAGAAATGTGTGATCTACTGTAACAGGATCCCAATCCACCATTCTTCCCATATAGTACTCCTCCCAGCACTCAGAGGCTGAAATCCTCCCAGAAGCTTGCTGTCTATGCAACATCACTAATCCAGCACTACGATCCTTCACCTGTAATAGTAATGAAAACTTCAATCTTTTCAGTCAAGATAAGGCCCAAGGGGACATAAAGGAAAAGAGCCAAAAAGGGGTTGAGTTCTAAGATCTTTGATCCTTAGAAAGAGGAGCATTGCTTATGACCAAAACATGCAAGAGCACATAAGAAAAGACACTGTGATCATTATTCTGGGTGAGTTGAAACATGCCCACCTGAATCTCCAAGTTCTGGGCATCAGAGAATGCCTGTCTTTCCTCTGGTTGAGCTGTGAGCAACATATTTGCCAATGCCCCTGAGGATTGACCAGGGCTACCCATGCTGCTGCCACCAGGCACTCTTGAATGTACAAATTTTGGTCTTTCAACCCATGACCATTCAGGTGGATCATCTTGAGTGTCATCAGTAGGCTGCCCATAAAATAAATCCACTGGGTCTGTATACAAAGGTTCATAACCATCTCCTCCCCCAATTGCAGGAAGCTGAGGAATGTCTGACAGAAGCAGCAGAGAAGCCATCTCTCTTTCTGCTCGTATCAGCTTTAGGCTCTCACGGTGGTCATAGACATGATATGGTAAGATGGTTGCAGATCTCAAAGCAACCTTGTAGCCTGTACCCATAACATCAACAAAGAGTGGATACTGGTCTTGCAATAACACAAGCACACGCTTATAGTAGTTCATGGATCTGCACGGTCGAAAGTGACAATGGATGAGAACCGAACGGTTGGCTCTGCAGATCCCCCTTGTTTGCAGGAACTCAAATATGGGGAGGTCATCTGTGACAAACTGGAAGGCAACAGATGCAGCTGATAGATTTTCCAAAGTGACTGTACGATGGGATGAGCTGCCACACTCCACATTGCCAAAATCCATGAAGGGAACTGTGAATTTGATAACTGGGCGGGCTGCAGTGCCTGAGCAAGCAAACGAAGCACGACGAGCCTGAGATGTAAAGATCTCAAATTGCTCTAATGAGAAGGTTCCGGCTACAACTGGATGGTAAAGCACCTGCAACAGAGATCGCAGAGGCAGCAGGCTCCTTACCATCGCATTGACTCTGAGCCTCTCACAGTCTTTCATTACCCCATGTACATACCCAATGGTTTCATTCCATTTTGGCCATGTGTTTGGTCATAAAACTCCATCATCTAGCAATGAGGCTAGGCCTTTTGCAACAAGACCCATAAAACAACAGCACCGTTGAAGGTGGATTCAGATACCTCTAAGGCAAGGAAGACACAAATGAGTTTTAAAACTCAAAACAAAAGACACCATTTACTAACCACATTTCATAGCTCCAATACACATAGAGCACATACTGCAACACAATCCTCTGTTCTGAGGTAACATTCTAGTAGACAATCTTGCAAAGAAAGCAGATGTGTGAAGGTTATGAAAAGCAAGCACCTTTAGTGAAAGTGCTGAGTTGGGTGGAATGGCTCCTTCCATGGGACTGATGGTATAAACAGAGTCATGGCCATTGTACCATGCCTCCACCCTGTGGACAGCAAACCTTGCAATTACCGGAGAGAGATTGGTCACAATCTGCTCCATTTCCTTTGATGTGCGGATCAGGACAGCCTCAAAGTCAAGCACAGGAGTACTCAAGGCCAGAAATGAGTACTTTCCTATCCCAAACAACTTCACTTGCCCCTTTGTTTTTGTTGTTGTGCCCACATTTGCCTGTAGAGGTTGATTTTATAACCTGCAGTTAGTATCTTCTTTCAGAGAGTATCACTAAACTCCATCTAGACTACTTCTTTCAAGAAAAAGACAAAAAGAGAGTCCATACACGTACTCACTTTCCAAAGACAAACAACAGCTAGCAGAGAAAAGACTTCTGGGGAGACAAACATGTTTCTCACCACACCCTTGTATGCGGTGGCATTGTCTGGGCAGAAATGACATGACATGGTCATGACTTGGCCAGGCCGCAAGTTCCCCTGGGTCGGTGTGATTGAGAAAGGATGTGTCACTGACAGCCATTTGAATCCGACTATGAAGTCTTGGTCATTGTGGATATCGAATGTCTTTGTTGTCACATCCTTCACTGGGCAATACTTGTAATCAATGTGCTCAGGAAGTCCTAAATTCACACTTGGGAGCAGACCCCTCAGTTGCAAGGTAAATGATCCCTGCCCAAAACAAACCAAAAAAACCCATAAAATCTTTTAGTGGTGCTGTGCATCCCTCTCACTATCTCTCCTTTGTCAAAGTGAATCAAAGAGTTAGTTCTCTTGCATGTTGGATGATTTATAGAAAGTGAGAAAAAGAGGAGGCTGATGAACAACACACCCGAGCAGTTCGGAAGACAATGCTGCTGAAATAGTCTTCAACACTTTCAGGCCGGAAAAATATGACAATTGCTGCTGTCATGCCAGGGTTCAGCCTTGCATGTGGCTCCTGAAAATTGGTATTGAAATAAGGTGTGTCAGGCTCCACCCATCGCAGCATCTGACCCCAACCCACCCCAAAAGACAGACCCACAATAATCATTGGAATTGGCATAGTCACAAAACCCACAATATGATTTACTTTCAAATTAAATCCAGACCTAAAAACAAAACCAAGTCAGGAAAAAAAACTTTGGGCCAAGAACGTTTGGGTGATCAAGACTTGTTCAAATTGAGTGATCCTTGGATGATTGGAAAGCTCTTGGAAAGGGCCACAATATAAGATGGGCTCACATGCCCTAAACAAAGTCACTTCCAGCCCAAATGCATCTCACCCATCCCCACTTTCTTCAAGAACCATTCCAATGCTTTTGAATTATTATTATATTATTACCTGGACTTTGTTGAGGATGTTTTTGATGTAGAAAGTTTTCGGGTGCTCATGACTAGGCTTCCATTTATCCCACACCATCTCACTAGGACAATCCAGTTTCAGACGAACCTTACGCAGATCTCTGTCATTCTTAATACTCTTCAAATTGAACTTGGGCACAAACTC
>Ga0116228_10002472_pt1 | contig 16004 bp, 10 predicted proteins | sample S1TSphfallax_2_FD_89694 | JGI IMG/M metagenome (GOLD analysis project Ga0116228, IMG submission 89694) | Host-associated microbial communities from peat moss isolated from Minnesota, USA - S1T2_Fc - Sphagnum fallax MG | ecosystem: Host-associated > Plants > Peat moss > Unclassified | place...
CCTGTGACGAACGCCAATACTCACAGGCATCCAGTGAGATCACGCACCGCGGGATTCGCAAGGACGCACCGATCTCGCGATATACGGATGCGTCGCTTTCGGGAATGTCACCGATGAATGCCAACGTAACATGGTAATTCTCGGGTGAGAGAGGTTGCCCCCGGCCAGACATCCTAAAAGTCGCTGCGGTCGCCGACAATCGATCACGTGTATTCGAGTCCGGCAACAGTGCGAAAAAAAATCGCATCCGCAAAAACCCGTTTAACGCATCAAACCGAGCAACGCCGCCCGAACTGTCTTGCGCCGCACAGCGTCGCGATCTCCTCGGAAGTGCCGCAGTTCGACGGCGACGTTCACGGTGCGCCCGCGCCGCCGTGCCCACGCGAGCCAGACGGTGCCGACGGGCTTTCCGGGCACGCCGCCCCCCGGCCCCGCAATACCCGTCACCGCCACGGCGATGTCGCAGGCAGCGCGCCGCAACGCACCGGCAGCCATGGCTCTAGCGGTAGCCTCGCTCACGGCACCGTATCTACTCAGCACTGAATTCGGTACGCCGAGGCGCATCTGCTTCGATTGATTGCTATAAGTGACAAAACCTTCCGCGAACCACTCCGAGCTGCCGGCGATGTCTGTGATTGATTTGGCTATCCAGCCGCCGGTACAGGATTCTGCGGTGGCGAGGGTCTGACGCCCTGCGCCGAGCCGCCGTCCCAATCGCGCGGCCATGCTGGTCAGATCTCGGTCACTGGTCGATTTCACGGGTTCACCCGAATGTCATCGGGCGCCAACTCCGCTTCGAGCCTGCGCATCATGGCGATGTAAGCATTTTCCAAATTCTGGGCAAATGATCGCGTATCGAACAGTGGCGTGCTCAAGAGGTTCCGTTGCAGTTTTGACCTGATCTGCGCCAACCTTTCAGGCTGTTGCGCAAGCTGAACGGCCAATTCCTCATAGTGCAGGGTTGAGCTCGTGATGAGCTCAGGCAGATCAATTGCAGTCAACAAACTAGTCGCCACACGGCTTGCAAATGATCGACCAGCGTACGTCACTACTGGCAATCCAACCCACAACGCGTCGCTCGCAGTCGTGCCGGCATTGTAGGGAAACGTGTCGAGAAAGAGATCCATGGCTCGAAAACGGGCCAGGTAATCTTCACGTGCCATGCGCCGTCCGAAGATTATACGGTCGGATTCTACGCCGCACTTTTGCGCTTCGTTTCGCAAATTCTGATCTACTATCTCACTGTCGGAATAGATGTACATGCAGCTGCTTTCAACACGCTTCAGGATTCGCATCCAGATCGCAAACGTAAGAGGCATGATCTTGTAATTGGTATTGAAGCACGAATACACGAATCCCCGCGCCGGCAAGCCCAGATCTTCTCGCGCGAAAACTCGCGCACTCACGCGCATCAACGAGTCATTCGCCTGGTAGCTTGGAAGATAAACGATTTTTTCGCTGTAGTTGGACCGTTCCTCATCTGGAATGATCGCAGCGTCTGCCAACAAATAATCCATGTAAGGCGCCCCCATGGTCCCAAGATATCCGATGTAGCTCAATTGAATGGGTGCGGCCCTGAGCGCGAAGATCCCGGTCCGACAATGCTCGGTAAATCCGCCCAGATCCACGGCGATGTCGATTTCAAGTCGGCGCGCAAGCGCCGCTATCTCGATATCGGAATTAGCGCGGACGTCGAGAAAAACGTCGAAAGCCCTCTCCAAACGCGCCCTAACTTCATCTTTAGATTCCGGGCCGAACGCGAACGCCACGATTTCAAATTTCGCGCGATCATGTATTTCAAATAACTCGGCGGTCAACAAGGCAACCGCATGATGGCGAAAATCCGCTGAGAAGTATCCGATCCGTATCTTTTGCGCAATTGGACGCGCCGGAACCGCACCCATAGACTCGTCGGGCGGACACTCGCGCTCCGTCCAGATCTCTGCCGCCATTCGATGCAGTGGCGGCGAATCGACCAACGCCAGCAGCGCATGAGGTGGACAGACCGCATTCCGCGACTTCAAACCCGCCACGATCAGGTCAAGATCCCGCGCCAAATCGTTCCAGTCGCAGATCTGCATTTGCGCATGTCGACGCACACCCAGAATGTAATTTTGCCCGGGGTTCAAACGCAGAACCGAGTCGAATGCCCTGACCGCATCCGCAAATCGCTTCAGGTGCGACAGAGAAGTGCCGAGACCCTGGAATGCCGCCGCAAAAATCGGCTGCAGTTCTATGGCCTTGCTATAACTTGCAACGGCTTCCTCATGAAGCCACATTTGCTGCAATATATTACCCCGATTGACGAACGCCTCCGCGAAATCCGCTTTCAGTTCGATGGCTTTATCGTAGCTGCGCAGTGCATCATGCAGCCTCCCCAACCGCCTGAGCGCGGACCCGCGATTGTAGGGCACCAAATAATCATCCGGATTGATGGAGCCGGCTTGGTCATAGCTGGCCAAAGCTTCTTCTGGGCGCTCCAACGCTTCCAGAACGTGCCCTCGATTGCACAACGCGTATCCATGCGCGGGATTGATAGCGATGGCACGATCGTAGTCGGCCAGCGCAAGGTCCAATCGGCCCAGCATGTTGAGCGCTACGGCACGTTTGTAATATGCGTCAGCAAAATAGGGACTGTGTTCTAGAAAATCACTGTACATCAGTAACGCGCCCTCGGCATCGCCGGCTTGCAACGCCATCGCAGCACGCTCTTGTAGCAATTTCCAATCAATATCCTCGCGCGAATCAGCCATCGAGCTGCACCTGCATGTGATCCGGCGGCAAACCATCCGCGTACCGCTGTTGAATCATCCTGTATGCCGACTCCAGGTATCTCGTAAAGTTTCGTGTTTTGAGTGCACTTGTGTGGGTGCAACTCCAAGCCAAACGCCGCTTGATATCCCCCAAAAACTCCGGGCTCGATGCAAGCCGCAGCGCGATTTCCTCGTATTGATTCTCTGTGGTCGCAATGAGCTCCTGAAGACCCAGCGACTTCAACAAACTGGCGGTCACGCGCCCAGCCAACCCTTGGCCTGCAAGCGTGACGATCGGCAGGCCGGCCCATAGAGCGTCGATGGCGGTGGCATGGGCGTTGTACGGAAGGGTGTCCAAGAACAGGTCCGCGATGCGATGCCGTGCCAAGTGCTCCGCATGCGACGGCATCCGCTCCGCAAATATGAGACGTTCAGGCCGGATGCCCCGCTGCAAGGCCTCCCGCAGCAGGTTGTTCGAGGCCGAAGCATTGTTTCTTGACAGCCACAGCACACTGTCGGACGCCCGCGACAATATTCGCATCCACATGTCGAACATTTCCGGCAAGATCTTATACCCGTTGTTGAAACAGCAGAAAACGAATCCTGAGGCAGGCAATCCAAAACTTTCGCGTTTGAATTCGAACTCGGTAAGTTTGCGCTCCGAATCTACCGGCAAGAAACAGGTGGGCAGGCGAATAATTTTTTCGGCGTAATGACCCTGCTCGTCGTTTGGAATTACCGTGCTGTCAGCGATCAGATAATCCATGAAGGACGCGCCCATCGTGCCTGGATACCCCAGATAGTTCAGCTGCAGGGGCGCCGCCCGCCAAGCGAATATCTTTGTGCGACCGTTTCCCGTATAGCCCGCGAGATCAACGGCAATATCAATCTCCAAGGAGCGCGCCATCAGCGCGACCTCCCGATCAGATACATTGCGCACGTCGATGAATCGGTCGAAGCTTCTCTCAAGCCGCCGCCGCATGTCGTCCTGCGTGTCGGGGCCGTAAGAGAATGCGATAACCTCAAACTGCGAGCGATCGTGCCTCTCGATGACTCCGGCTAAGAGCATCGATACAGGATGATTGCAAAAATCGCTGGAAAAATATCCCAAGCGCAGCCTGTCTTTGGCGGGATATCTCAAAGGTAGCGTCGGCGCCAGCGGCACTGAACACCGGTCGCGCGCCCAAATTTGCGCAGCTTTGAGCTGCAATGCAGGTTGATCGAGCAACGCCACCAGAGGAAACGGCGGCGTCAAGGACTCTCCCGCCTCTATTCCGTGCGCAAGCAGCCCTAAATCCCGCTTCAACGCGGACCACTCGCAGATATTCATTTGGGCGTGTATGCGCATTCCGAGCAGGTATTGGCACTGCGGACCGGTGCGGATGGCGGCGTCGAAACTCTCAATTGCCGCAGCAAATTGCTTTACTTGCAGCAATGCATCCGCGCGATTTTGCAGTGCCCCAATGTGACCCGGTTTGAGCTCGATGGCTCTGTCGTAGCTCGCAACAGCCTCCCGATGCCTGGCCACCTGCGCAAGCAGATTGCCTCGATTGTAATAGGCTTCTGCAAAGTCGGGCCTCAGAGAAATAGCCGCCTCAAGGCTTGCGGCGGCTGCGCCAGGCTGCCTGAGTTCCGTGAGCAACACTCCACGATTGCTGTAAGCCTCCGCATGGTCGGGTTTCAGCTCGAGCGTGCGATCATAGCTTGTCAGCGCCTCCTTCCACTCCATCTGGGATTGTTGCAGAACGCCTCGGCTGAAGTGCGCATGCACAAACTCCGGGTTGAGCTCGATACATCTATCGTAGCTGGCGAGCGCTGCCTGCCACTCTTTCAGATCCGCCTGCAGCAGGCCAAGGTTGCAGTAGCACTCCGCAAAGTCGGGTTTCAGGGCAATGGCTTGCACAAAGCTTTTCTTCGCCTCCTCAAAGCGGCCCAACTCACGCAACACCGTACCGCGGTTGAAATGAGCAAACGCGTCCGCCGGGTTAAGGTCGATCGCCCGACGATAGCTGTCGAGCGCCTCCGGCAAGCGGTTGAGCTGTTGCAGCACCACACCGCGATTGCAAAAGGCGTTGGCAAAATCGGGACTCCGCGCAATCGCTTTGTCGTAATCATCCAGGGCATCCGTCGTGCGCCCGCAGCTCCTCAATATGTTTGCGCGTTTGTAGTAGCCAAGGGATTTCTCAGGCGCCAGTTCAATGGCACGAGCGTACGATTCGAGCGCCTTTGGAACGTCGTCGCCGGCAGCAATTTCAGCCGCCAGGCAAATCGCTTCATAATGCTGTGGAAGTCGATTCAACAAATCTCGACAAATGCCAAGGGCTTTGTCCTGTTGTCCGTTCCTGAATAGCGCCCGCGCCTCGTCGATTGCTTCCGCCTCTGCGTCCACCATAGGTTTTCGCGCGAACAATCTATTTAGCCTCTCAAAGATCATCGGGTTTACAGCCGGTGTTTATGGAGGACGCCTAATTGGCCGCCAACTCGCGGCGCAGTTCGGCCGTCACGCGATCCAGAACATCGCCCCAACTCCCCGAGGTTCGTTGCCGAAACAGCCTCATTGCGGGGTACCAAGGGCTATCGTCGCGGTCGCGGAGCCATCGCCAGTCGGGGATGAACGGCAACAAAACCCAGGTCGGTCGCCCAAGGGTTCCACTGAGATGAGCGATACTGGTATCTACGGAAACAACGAGATCCATACACTCGCAAAGGGCCGCGATATGCGGAAAGTCTTGCACGTCCTCGTCCTCTGAACTGATGAATGGGCTCTGCACGAGCGTTGCCCTATCCTCATCGCGCACATCCCTCTGCAGCCTGTAGTAGTCGAATTCCCTCGGCAGCCGCGCCGCCAAGTCGGCAAGGCGAATGCTGCGTCGCTGATCGATCACGTTGTTGGGATTCCCACTCCATACCAGGCCGATTCGCGGTTTTCCGTGCTGCGCACGCAAAGCCTGCCACCGCGTTAACTTCGTTTTGTCGCATTGTAGGTATCGCGCGGGAAGCGGGATACTGTCGAGGCCCGTGCTGAACGCGAGGGGTAGACTCATCAAAGGGCAATGATAATCGAAACGCGGCAGGGTGCTTCCTCTGACGATCACCTCTGAAACACCATCCAACTTTGACAACAGCTCACCTAAAGGAGCCTGGACCTCGAAATACACAGTCGCACCACGCGCTGCGGCCAACGTTGCATATCGGCAAAACTGCAGGGTGTCGCCCAAACCACCCTCGCTATGAAGCAGAAGAGTCTTGCCAGCGAGGGATTGCTGACCGAGCCACAGCGGCACGGAAAAATCTCTTTGCTCCCCCATCCCCAAGCGGTGTGCGTTTTTCCATCTCCATTCATAGCTACGCCAGCCGCGCTCGAGCTCTCCACAATACAACAACGCCAAGGCGCGGTTGTATTGGGCGTCGGCGAAAGTCGGATCTATGGATATGGCGCGTTCGTAGCCATCTATAACTTCATCCCAACGGCCACATTCCTGAAGCAACAAGGCACGGTTGTAGTGCGTCATGGCGTCAGCAGGATCGTGCGCGATCGCCGAGTCGTAACTTGCCAGCGCCTCAGAGTAAAGACCAAGCGCTTGTTGAGTAACGCCACGATTGCAGTATGCATAGGCATGATCAGGTTTGCGATCGATGGCTTCATCGTAGCTGGCAACCGCCGCTGCCAACTGACCAAGATTCTTCAATACATTGCCGCGCTTGTAATAGCCCTCCGCATGCGAGGGGTTGAGCGCGATTACGCAGTCGAACAACTCCAGCGCGCGCCCGAATTCTTGCGCTTCTGAGGCGCGTATCGCCTGATCGAAAAGGAACGCAAATTGATTGGCGTTGAGTTCGTTGGGCATGCTAGGCCGACATCAAATCTGCCAGTTGTCGGGTAACAGACTCCCATGAATAGCGAGTTCTGATCTTTATGCTTCCCTCTGTTGCCGCCACACGCACGGCCTGCGCAGAGTCGCTCATGCTTTGCATGTGTTCCACGATGCTATCGACGCTGGGTTCCAAATGATATCCGTCCGGATTGGTGCTGAGCACTGAATCGATTCTTCGGCAATAATCCGCCGGCAAGTAATCGTCGGTCGCACCACCGGCTGTGGCAATCAGCGGTAAGCCGGCAGCCAGGGCCTCCAGCGCCGGGAGGTTGAACCCCTCAGCCCGGTAGGGCGAAACGTAGACATCGCTAGCGTGATATAACGCGGCCATTGCCGTTTGCGTCAAATTATCTGGTACGTATCGAATTGACGCGGCGACCTTGGGGTGTGTGACATCAGGATTGAGAATCTTCGCCTCGGCAACCCCATCCCCGACTTGAGTTCCATACAAGGCATCGCCGCCCTTTAGAATCAAAATGGCATTATCGTTACTCATACGGTGACGTGCGAAAGCGGCGACGAGTGGCCCGACTCCCTTATTCCAAGTCATTGCACCAATGTTCAGAAAAACAAAAGCTTCACCGGGTATGTTGAGATCGGAACGAACTCGTGCGCGCAACTCCGGACGCGGCCTCTCAAAAAGAGAGGGATCAACACCAAGGGGAACCACGTGAAGCTGTTCTTCCCTGAATCCCATCGCGACGAAGCCGTCCCTGGACCAACGTGATGACGTTATGAGTTGCACAGCGTGAAAATCGACGCCCCGAGCGTCTCCATCGGGCCCGCAGATTGAATCGGGAGGAAATCGACCGAACTCGCAGGTTCCAAACACGAAAACCTTATCGGCCGGACCTGCGTGCACTCGCAGGGGCCAACTGATCCGATAAATGAGGTCCACCGGCAACTCTGGCGGGGGTCTCAGTGCTTGCAGCACCGCATTCTCGGCGGGACCAAACCCGGCGTCGACCCCCTTCCACTCCGGCCGAAAAAACGGCACGTCCAAGTGGTAGAGCAAAAAATTGGGATTCCTTGCAAGACAAAGCAACTGATGCTGATTTACCAACGCATATGATTGAGGACTGCTGCGCCAGCCCTCCACCAACAGACTCTTCATGGATTGATGCTCAGCAGATGGTTTTTCAACGCAGCAGCGTGATCGCGCCAAGTGCGACCCTCTCGAAGTATCCATTCGGCACCGCGTGCACCAATCTGCCTGCGCCTTTGCGTATCCGCGTATAGCAGCTCCAACGCATCGACGATCTCCTCGATGCGGCTCTCTCCCCAACCCTCCGTGCCGGTGTCTCCTCTGATATTTACGCAATCCTGAGAGTTTAATGCAATGCAATTATCCGAGCCGATGAGGTCGCGCATGCCGGTGTTATTCGCCAAAATCACCGGCACGCCACATGCCATGGCTTCCATGGCCGGCATATTTGTGCACGCCTCACATCGCGATAACTGCAAGGCGCAGTCCATGTCGCGCAGTACCGCGGGCATCAGAGAATTGGCGGACAATGGCAACTCGATGAATTGGTGTGGGTTGATGCCATTTTCGGAAACCCACTGCCGAATCAGCGGAAGTCCACTTGCATCTTGGCGAAGAGGCTCCGGCAAATTTCCTTGAAAACCAGTGGCTCTCCCAGGCCAGGGAGAATGCCAGGCGGCGACAAGCACGGCGTCGTCATGGCGGGCAGCAAACTCTCGGAAGGCTGACAAGACGAGATCCGGAGCCTTGCGAAATTCGATCTTGCCGCCCGAGAATACGTAAAAACAGTTAGGATCCAGGATTCCGGATCGTGGACCGGGGAAAAAAAGTGAGTGATCGATGCCTTCATGGATCATCTTTACAGGCTTGTGGGTGGCTGTTCGTAGAAGGGTCGCCGCCCATTCGGATGCGCACAACAAGCTGTCGTACGGCTCCACGGCCTGGGTGCTCTCGATCCGAGTATTTTCAAAGACGCAGCGGGCCACGTTTCGCAATCCCATTTGACCGCTGTGTCGAATACCCGGCGTAAATTCATCGCCGAAGGCGTCGATCAAAATAACGCCTTGCTCCCGCAAGTTGACCTTTCCAGACTCTATCGCTGCAACGAAGTCGTTGGAAAATTTCATGGGGGGCTGCATGGTTACATACCGTAAGGGGCTGGTACCCGGAAAGTCGCGAACCGACAGGGGTACCCCCATCAGCGGCTGTATGTCCGGATCCGCCGCCCAGCGTTCGAAAAGGTTCAGGCCCAGCACACCCCATCCGGACAATGTGCCGGCTTGCCATCTCATCAGCACTTTTTGTGTCACGCTCGGGATCCTGACCGGTACCGATTCAAGCCGGGTCGACTACGCGGTAGATTTCCTCTACATATCCCTCGCGCAACCAGTACGGCGAGCGGCGGCTCCGCGCAAAACGTCGATCCCCGGAAAGCAGGCGCGCAATCCAGAGGTGCCGACGCGCATCAACGATCGGTGCCTGCGCCTCCTGGTTGATGCTGATCAGATGCCCCGTTGTCGTTCTCGCAATCTCGTCCACGTACCGCCGAACCAAGGACTCATCGATCTCGGGAAATGAATCCTGATTGAGTGCGACGTCGAAGCGCTGCGCAGACTGCTCACAGCAAGTCCAGAACGGTAGCACTCTTACTGTGCCGGCAGTTTCCGGCTCTCGATAGAGCGACACCGCGTTCTCTCCGAGTGCGCACAGGAGGTAATGACCGGCAATTACGTTGACGAGCGGCAGATCGAATATCGTGTAGTCCGTTGCCCCCCATCGGGCCGCATACATCGCTGTCAGTCCAAGACCCGCGCCAAACTCGCAGATGCGTTTGCCCATACCGGCGGCCAGACGAGCCGAGTAGAGAGCGTTGAAGTGACGGTAGTGCAGAGGCCCGCTCGAACTCCATAATCCCACCGTGTAGACAACTCCTCTTGGCGGTGCTATCGAAATTCCAAGCTCTTGCTCGATGGCCGCGACCAATTCATCGACCGGACGCGCAGGCAGTACGGCATAGTCTCCTTGCTCTGGACATTCTCTGGGTGCGGCACCAACAGCCTCGGCAAGACAGGCCAGCTTGTCGGCATACAATGATGCGAGTTCGCCGGTGTCGCGCGCTTGGAAGTATCCATCGAGCCCCAAGGTGAGCCCACCGAACCACGTGTACTCGGAACCGAAGGAGAGCAGGAATCGCGCCAGCGCCGGAGCGTCCGCGGACTCCAGTATAAAGACCAGTTCGGGCATATGCTGCGCGACGATCTTGGTCCAAAGGTCGGAGTCGGCGGCCTGCACAGGCGAGGTCCGGGCGTCCTTAATAGCGAGTCGGTACGCGCCGATTAGGCGCTTCGCGATTCTCACGCGCGCTGGACCGTCAGCCGCTGGTTCGAAGGTGAGCTGTGTGCCCAGGATGCCGGGTCGCGCAAACAGCCGCGCCTGGCGCACGCGATCTGGATCACTAAACATTGCAGAGTTTCCTCTCAGCGAAAGCTTCGCACGGTGGTCGCCCAGAAATTCGCATCGAACGCTTCACGCGCTCCGAGACTAGAGCGTCGATATTACCGGAATTCGATCTTTTGCGACTATAGCGAACATCAAACCTCGCGGACGGAGCAGAGTCGCTATAATTCCGCCAACATTGAGGTCGGGAGCGAAACTTCAAATGATTGGCGACCTCTTGAAACAATTATGCGTGGGTCTATGGCGATTTTTTCTCTATCAACTGGCACGCTTGACCGGTTTTCATCGTCCGCCTCCGATCCCGCAAGCACCAGATGACTCCAGACCGGCTACGGCTGTCCCAGGTGTCAATGCTAGCGCCGCACCTGCGGATGAAGCTGCACTATCCGACACCTATAGGCGTCCGGTGCGCTTGAGCACCAATCGTCGCGACCTCGAGGGCGGAGAGTTGGCCGGCAATCCAGTGTTTGAGTTCTGGAAGCAGCATAAGCCGCGGGCGCACAAGTGGGCTCATTACTTTGAAGCGTACCATGCGATCTTCGGACCGCGCCGCTCCCAGTCATTGCGCATTCTTGAGATCGGAGTCTACCAGGGAGCCTCGTTGCGCCTCTGGCGGCGATACTTTGATCATCCCGACACGGTCATAGTAGGAATAGACATTGATCCAAGCTGCGCTCGATTCGACTCTGAGCGCGAGAGGATCCATGTACGCATCGGGAGTCAGGCCGATGCCGCTTTCCTGGACACTGTCACCCGCGACTTCGGACCTTTTGACATCATCATCGACGATGGGAGCCACCATAGCAGCCATATGATCGCGAGTTTCAATCACCTGTTTGCTGACGCATTGGAGGAAGATGGAATCTACCTGGCAGAAGATCTGCATGCGAACTACTGGATGCCTTATCGAGACACTCGGCGAAGCTTTCTCGACTTGTGCAAGGAGCTGATGGAATTCATGCATGCTCACTACACGCGTGGTTCGCTTGCGGAATGGTTGCTGGAGTCCGACTCCGAAGCCGATCAACTTTCATTGGATGTTCCCGTCATTGCCACAATGATCAAAGAAATCCGCGTGTTTGATTCAATCGTAGTCATTCAAAAGACTCGCCGCAAATACCTGCCGCGCATGCTTAATCCCATGGGTGACTGAGGACACGCTGGGGGACATGAGATTAAGCGCTCCCATGCCGGCACCCCACCGCGTCACGAGCACTGCATCAAGACACGCAGATCCTTTCTGACCATCGACATCACGCTGTCCCAGTTGTTTGCGGCCGTCTGCCGATAAAGAGTCGCGGTTGGATACCACGGGCTATCCGTTCGATCCAACATCCAGCGCCAGTCTGGTAGATATGGCAGCAGAATCCAGGTCCGCTGGCCCATCGCCCCGCTTAGATGCGCTACGCTCGTGTCAACACTGATGACAAGATCCAGCAGCTTCACAATTGCCGCTGTATCAACGAAGGAATTCAAAGGCAGCTCGCGAATCGTGATTCCGCGACCGGAGCGCAGTGTTTCCCGGTCCGCATCGCGGATCTCATTCTGCAGGCAGAAGTATTCGAACTCTTTTGGCAGATGCGCTATCAGCTGGCTCAATTTCATGCTCCGGGCACCGTCATTGATATGGTTTGGATTTCCACTCCAAACCAAACCAACCCGTGGACGCTTGCGCGGACCGAGCATTTTCAGAAAACGTTCCGACCGATTGGGATCAACCTGCAAGTACGGTACTCGGCACGGAATTGACTCAAGCGTGGTCCTGAATACACCAGGCAGGCTCATAAGAGAACATTGATAGTCGGCTTGCGGAACCGGCGAACCGGCGACTTGCAATTCGGATACGCCGTCGAGATCGGCTAGCAATTCGCAAAGGGCCGGCTGGACTTCGAGGATAACGTAGGCACCACGCGCCGCTACAAGACTTGCATAACGACAAAACTGTATGGTGTCTCCAAGTCCTTGTTCGGCGTAGAGGAAGATTGGCTTTCCGTGCAGGGAGGATTCACCTGACCATCGCGGTTGCGGAAGGCGACGGGAAAATGCCTTGGCGGCCTCGATCTGCTCGCGCCATTCGTACTCAGGCCACCCAAGCTCGAGATCACCCTGGATAAGAGCGAGCTGGCCGATGTTGTAATGTGTATCGGTCGAGTCAGGTTTGAGCGCAAGCGCCTCACGGTAGTCTCGCAACGCCTCCGCAAATTGCTTTCTCGAGCGCAATACATTACCCCGATTGTTCAACGCAATCGCGAGATGGGGGTTGATTTCAAGCGCACGCGTGTAGCTGCTGATTGCGAAATCTGCCTGTCCCATCTCTTGCTGGCTCAGACCGAGATTACAATGCGCCTCCGCATAATCCGGTTTCAACCGTACAGCGGCATGGTAGCTTTGAACGGCTTGCGTCCACTCCTTACGATCGCTCAGGAAAACGCCATGGTTAAAATGAATTTCCGCATCCTGAGGGTCGAGTTGCACCGCTTTTTCATGGCTCGCGCGTGCCTCGGAGAGTAAACCCAGCTGAGCTTCTGCTGCCGCGCGATTACTGAAGAGGCGCCCGGACTCCGGCCTGAGCTGGATGGCCATGTCGTAGCACTTCAATGCGTCGCGCGGTCGGCCCAACGCCATCAAGGCGACCCCCCTCCCAGCATGTGCGTCCGCGTCCCCAGGCGCGGCTCCGATGGCGGCATCGAAGCTCTTCAGCGCATCAATGTGCCTACCCGTATTACTCTGGAGCAGACCCAGGTTGAAGTGTGCATCTGCATTTCCGGGCATGAGCGCAATGGCATGACGATAGCTGGCTTCCGCAGCTTCAGGTTGGCCCATCGCGCGAAGTACGTCACCGCGACGACAATGGGCCTGGACGAAGGACGGGTTGACGGTCAGCGCTGAGTCGAAGCTTTGTAACGCGGCGCGGAATTGGCGTGAATGATGAAAAAGGGTGCCGCGATTGTAGTAAACCTCCTCATAGTCAGCTTTGATGGCGAGCGCTCGATCGTAAGCCGCGATTGCAGCGTCGTTTTCGCCGAGTTGGCGCAGGACGTTCCCGGACAACGCGTGGGCAACAGCATGATTAGGATTCAAATTCGTCGCTTCACGAAAGCATACCAGCGCCGCCGTCCAGTCCTGGCTTGATACATGTTCCATACCGCGCTGAAGCAACGCCGCCTCGTCCGACGGCAGCGGGTCGGGCGGCGCAGATGGCTCGCTACCATGTGAAAAAAGATCTTTGAACTTCCAAACCATGACTACACTGCATCATATCGAAGCTGACCTTGGCAATCTAAAACCCGGTTGCTAGTCTTATTAGAGGGTTCACCCGGCAAGCCCGCTCAATTCTCTTTGGGTTAGACGTGGCGATCTTTCGGAGGTTGGTTAATGACGGTCTTGACTTGCAAGTGCTGCGGTAACCATTCGACGCTTATTGGCAATCTGGATTTCAATAGAAGCTGCATAGATCGAACGGGCACGCGGGCATTTCCGGCATCTAGAGAAGCGGTTCCCTACCATGCATGTGGCACCTGCGGGTTCATATTCACCAATTATATGGACGGCTGGACTGACGATGATTTTTTGAAACGAATATACAATGCAGACTATATAAAAGCTGACCCGCCTCTACCCGGTCAATTCGATGTGCCTGTGAGGGAAAGGCCCGCCTATCAGCAGGGCAAGTACATCGCATCGTTCTTTGTGGACGCCCGCCAGGAGATACGAATACTCGATTTCGGCTCCGGCGGAAATCCTGGACCGACCGGACTTGCCTTGACCGACGAGGGTTTCTCGGTCACCTCATACGATCCGTTTCGCGCCGACACAGGCCTGCCCGAAGGCATATTCGAACTAATTGTTGCCATAGAGGTGTTCGAACACGTCGCCGATCTCGGAAGGCTCGGAGCATTCATGAAGGAGCATCTGAGCGATAACGGTCTGCTATGGATTCAGACGATGCTGCACCCGAATCCCCCGCCCCCGGATGTTCTCACCTCTTGGTACATAGCCCCGCGAAACGGGCACATATCGATATTTACCTTGCCGGCCATTACCGTGCTTTTCCGGCGATATGGCATAAACGTCGTACAAACCGCCATTGGTCTATTTGGTGTGAAGGACCTACCACGGTTTCCTAACCGCGTTTTTGTCCGCGCCTAGCCTTGCCAGATTGGGTTCGAGAATCACGCCGCCACTGACATGACCGGGCGTATTGTGCCAGGCTGATCAACTACGTACGCGGCAGGAAGTCAGATATCTGGCCGACGCCGGCAGGTCAAAAATCAAATTTCTAATGAGACTAATTTGAGCAATCAGAGTTTAGAGCACACGCCCATGATGCAGCAGTACCTACGCATCAAGGCGCAGCACCCCGATGTGCTGCTGTTCTACCGCATGGGCGACTTTTACGAGATGTTCTATGACGACGCACGTCGCGCAGCGCAATTGCTGGATATCGCGTTGACACAACGCGGCGCCTCCGCCGGCGCCCCGATCCCCATGGCGGGAGTGCCCGCAGTGACGTTGGATGGATATCTTGCGAAATTGGTCCGCAAAGGCGAGTCGGTGGCCATCTGTGAGCAGCGTGGCGAGCCTGGAAAGACCAAGGGGCCGATGGAGCGCGAAGTCGTGCGCATCGTGACTCCCGGTACCATCACCGATGAGGCGCTGCTGGAGGAACGGCGCGATACCCTCCTGGCCTGCATCCTCGAGCATGATCGAAACTATGGTTTGGCATGGCTCGATTTGTCGGCCGGAAGATTCTGCGTCATGCAACTCTCTGGAATTGTTTCATTGGAAACAGAAGTAGAGCGCTTGCGTCCGGCCGAAATACTTATGCCCGATGATGCCGACACCTCGCTTCAACAATCTTCGAGTTTTTTGCCCAAAGCCCGCCTGCGCGCACCGTGGCATTTTGACCTCGAATCGGCCACGCGAGCCCTCACCGAGCAATTCAAGACCAAAGATCTCGCGGGATTCGGCTGCGCAGACAAACCTTTAGCCATTTCGGCTGCGGGAGCACTGCTGACATATGTGCGGGAAACGCAGAAATCGGCACTGCCGCATCTTATTTCAATGAGCACGGAGGACCGCGACACCGCGCTCATAATGGATCCGGCGACGCGGCGCAATTTGGAACTCGATATCAGCATTGCCGGCGACCCAGATCTCACGCTGGCGGCGGTTTTCGATCACACCGTCACTCCAATGGGCGGACGAATGTTGCGCCGCTGGCTGCACCGCCCCATAAGGGATCCCACGCTCTTGCGCTCACGCTATGATGCCGTAGCTACGCTTATCGAGAACGCTGGCTATTCCAAGGCCACCGACGCACTGCGCTCCGTCGGCGACTTGGAACGGATACTCGCTCGCGTAGCCCTGCGTTCCGCCCGTCCGCGGGACTTGACCCAATTGCGCGCCGCGTTGGGAACGCTGCCGAATCTGCTGATCTCGCTCAGGGAGCTGAACTCGCCGCTTCTGCGCGCGTTGACCAGCGAAGTGCGTGAGCATCGTAACGAGCATGATTTGCTGAGCAAGGCGATCGTCGAAACCCCACCGCACTATCTGCGCGATGGCGGCGTCATTGCTGCAGGATTTGACGCCGAGCTCGACGAGCTTCGCGCGCTCGGCGGGGATACTGAAGCATTCATGCTCGATTTGGAACGGCGCGAGCGCGAGCGCACGGGCTTGTCCAGTTTGAAACTGGGCTTCAATCGCGTGCAAGGATTCTTCATCGAAGTAAATCGCAGCCAAGCCGATGCTGTGCCGACGGATTATTTGAGGCGCCAAACCGTCAAGTCCGCAGAGCGATTCGTAACGCACGAACTCAAATCCTTTGAGGACAAGGTCCTTGGCGCGCGGGATCGGGCGCTGGCGCGTGAGAGAACTCTTTACGAAGGCTTGCTCGATTCCCTTTCGGCTCAGCTTCCTGCTTTGCAGGCGACC
>Ga0116228_10002474_pt1 | contig 16001 bp, 15 predicted proteins | sample S1TSphfallax_2_FD_89694 | JGI IMG/M metagenome (GOLD analysis project Ga0116228, IMG submission 89694) | Host-associated microbial communities from peat moss isolated from Minnesota, USA - S1T2_Fc - Sphagnum fallax MG | ecosystem: Host-associated > Plants > Peat moss > Unclassified | place...
GTTTGGGTTCCAATTCTGAAAATCAGACATAGTTCTGGTCCAATTCTTGCCAACCTGGACTGGAACTAGGAGTTAACCCTTGGTTCTAGTCTGTTTTTTTCCAAAAATCTCAGTTCCAATAAAGTGGGTCTATTTTGAGCTTGCCCAAATTCCTCAAAGACACAATGGCCTGTACCCAGTCCTGTGAACTAAGTACTCATCCACTATGTTTTAACTCATTAGTGGTTTTATCAGGTCAAAGGAATAGTCCTTGATGATGAACAGAACATGACTTTGACAACAATCTGATACATGTTGTCACTCCATCAAGCATATTTACATGATTCCACATAGGAAAAAAGGTTTGAACAACGGCTCCTTGACATTGAAATATTTAACATCCTACACCTTTGAGATGACAAACAAATTTGAAGGAGACATGAGAAAGAATTCAAGCCATGAACAAGTGTGCGCTAGTCAAATCAACCAATTTGGGTTCAGGTTGGGGCAAAGCTCGTCTCTGTCTTGGCATCTGTCGAGACAATCTGTGAAAAAAAATCTTTGACAAGAGCGAGAAACTCATCAGGTGTTTCCTCATGTGGTAGGTGTCCGCATTCTTTAATTAGGGATAATTTGGCTTGTGGAAGAGCATTTACTAACCGCTTTGCATTCCATGCTGGCACTAATTGGTCCGTATCACCTGTTATTACAAGAACTGCCACAACCAAAATCATTGAATCCAGTAAGACTTTTCTCACCATGGCATTTGCATGTATATCAAATTCATTTGCAAGCCTCATCACACATGGCCATCAACCAACAAACCGTATCTCACAAAGAGAAATTCTCTGCCTTAAGTCATGTTAGTTGAGAGGACAAAAAAGGTATTTCTTGATGCATACTAAATCTAGTGCATATGACAGTCACAAGAATCTCGAATCTTTTGAACTCCAACATCCAGGGATTGAAGGGGCATGCTACCTGGACAGGTCACTTCTTTTAAGCGTTCGGTCAGTGGGGCCTGCTGTTGCATGCCAACTGATGGGCTAATCAGTAAGGCTAACAGAAATTCAAGCAATGCTTGTTCCCAATCTTTACTTCTTAGTGGCTGCAACACAACACCCAACAAATATAAAAATGGTAATCAGGATAATCAGCGAACTTTTGGATTCCAGTTCACAACAAAAAGCCCTAAACTCCTGTTCTGAGGGGATAACAAGCAGGCCAACACAAATCCAAGCAATGCTTGTTTGTTAGATCTCCCTGGCTTCAATACAACTTGCAAAAGATATCACATCAGCTATCAGGATAGTCAGGACAATTTTGGTCTCCAGTCCTGAACTAAGCTCCTAAACCCAAGCCTTGGAATTGATTCCAAATGGAGTCCTTTATCTCAGATACAAATAATCTGGAAGAAAGATAAGTTTTAGATTGTCAACCCTCACCCTCTCTCACCTATCCTGAACCTAACTGCTGACCGATCATCTGTAATTTGTCACCCAAATGATTCAGTATTGAGAACATGACTAAAAATGCCTTAGTACTTCAGTGATAGGTCAGATGTTAAAAGAATAACATTGGGTGAGAGAGGTGTTACCTTAGTGTATCCATTGATCACATATTCATTGGCCTTCTTTGAGTCATACCATGCCAGTCGTACTGCTCGTGTCCCTAGCTTGTCCATTATTATCCGAATCTGTTCAAAAAAAACAATTGCCCTGACCTAGTAAGACAAATTCATCATTGCCATATCAACTTGATGATCTTCCCACTGATCACGTGCACACCAAATAGGTTTTCACAGTAGCTCTTTGATATATTCAGTGTGGAGCAGGGAAGTTACCACCCAAATGGCCAGAGCTGAGTGAAATGCTGCAATCAACAGCTTTTCATACCCAGCATGAAAGACAGCTTTTGTTGATGCAGCAATCTTTGCTGGCACCAGTATCACAACCACTGCTTGAATTGCTGTTTTCACAATTTGTAGCAAGTTCACCACTTGACATAGGGCCCAGTTTAGGGCAAACCGCAGTTTAGACAACACACTTTGCAGCAACAGTCTCTGCTGCTTTCCTGTATGAGACCCAGTTTGCTGGCTGCTGGGCTCTGTAGCTGCGTAGACCAGAACAATGCACTGTCATTATGGACAAACTTTGTATACATAAACTGTTGATCAGTTACAATAAGCCATTTAAGTGCCTTCCAAAACTCTTCTGTGACTATCCATACAGCAAACCATCAGTTCTTCTGTTAGCATTGTACTAGATGTGCAATTGATCAGTTCAGAACAGGTCCAAATGACAAATGAGTTTACTGCTGCCAGCATCCTATGATCTTATATTGAGAGTCCAGTAACTGATTTGGGTATGTGAATATGGTCAGACACAGATGTAAGTCTTATCTGCAAGTAGACTCAACTGAAGTCAGGATTTCAGGTTAATATAGTGTCTCTGAAATCAGCATTTGTGATACCTGGATCAGGCGATGCAGCTGCTGCCTGCAGCTCTTGAAGAAGAATGGGTGCGACAATGGCTGGGGCCAACAAAATAAGACCTGCTACACGCTCTGGCGCATCTAAATATGCTTGCAATGCCACAATGCATCCTGCTGAGTGCCTGCCCACCTCACAATTCATCCTAGTCTGAGTAAAATATAACATGACTTCCAACCCTGAACCAACACTGAACCTGATTTTCTATGACAGGACATGTGGCTACTTACCAGTTACTTGGCATATGCAATCAGAGGTGTAAATAGGTCTGGCCTAGACTCCATCAAAGCCACAACTCTATAACCTTTTCATGACAAGAATAATCTCTAACTTCAATTCAGCACTAATGATAGTGACTAATCTTCTTCATTCAAAGAGGTGTGATTGCCAATAAGGCACAGTTGTTTCAGGACTAATAGATCTCATAGTTGCTATAATCATGCTACAACATGGAAATACCATTGTGCAGATGCAAGACCAATATACACTGTCAAGGTTTGGATGTACCCAATAAGGACAGCTTTATCTGCTGGCAGAAAATCAATGAATGAAAGTGTGGCTGCAGCAGAAAATTCCAGGCTAAAAGGATTAAGATCTGGTGAAGCATTTGCATCTGGCCTGCCTTTTCCCACTGCACAAAACATTCAGATGCAAACCTTGAGCACAAAAACAGTGGAGTTCTTGTACCTTAATTATAAGGAGTGCTTTGGTTAAAGATTGGTTAAGGATTGGTTAAGAAAACAACAGAATTTGAGGCAAACTAGATCTGTAGGTGATCAGGGCTCTGACCCAATAGACTAATCTGATTCTCCATCTATATGCATCTCTGTTTTGTATTCTGTGGCCTAGGTCAGTAGAGTCCAAAACAGCCACAAAGCGAGCACAACCTCACTCACCCAGGTAAAAAGAGCCAGAAACAAACCTCTGCGCTGTGGGCGAGAAGTGAGGCCAAATGCAGGCCTATCAAATGCCAGTGTCTTAGAGCCGATAACAGATGCAAGTGGCTTCAGTACCCTCTCCCATGAGAACAAAGATGCCCCAAAGCCATGCAAGAGAATAGCTGGTAGCCTATTTGCAGAGGTTCCCAACTTTTTGCGTTCTTCTGAATCATTGGCTGATGCATCAGACTCTGCAGAAAATGTCAAAGTCCCAAATGAGACAGTTAGAAGTTGCTTCAAAATCAGAACAATGCAGATGCATATGAGCTATGTAATTGTCACTCAGGAGAGATTCCGCCCTACATCCTAAGGGTCAAACTATTGGATCAAATGTGTGCAATGGGCACATAGAACATTGTAAGGTGTAGCCAATAGTCTACAAAGTTCCTAGTGATGTGGCAGTATATCTCCCCAGTGCCAATTATGTCAGATAATGGCCATAGGTCAGACCTAGCTTGCCACCATCCATTGCTCGGCTAGGTCTGATCAATCACCAGTACCTATTACATATAAGCCACAGAATCCTGCATCTAGAGACAAACATGGGACAATACAAAGAGAAAGTGGAGTACAACAGAGCCATGGAGATGAAAAGAAGAAAACCATGCAAGGCCTAGAAGAATTGTAGCCTCTAGTTTGTTTCTGACAACACAAGGGCAAGGTAAGGGAGTAAAGACAAAAGTGAAAGCAGAGGGTTACAAAAGAAAACCGGAAGGTTCTGAAAGCTTGAAGTGAATCTGAACACCATTGAACTCTGCAAAGCGGCTGTCTTTGTCTGCCAGTAACCAAGGATCCACTCGGTCTGTTTGGTCAACTCCTGCAATGTACCTTTTTTTCTCAGGCTGTTTAGGTTTTCCAGGGAAAGGAATCCCATTCGAATTGCCTTCAGATGTCTGGTAAGAAAATTGGTCCTAATTGTCAGCAATCTGTTGTTGAACTCTATTGAATCTCTATGGTACCCTATCCAAGAGGTCTTACATTCCCTGGATTTTTGTTATGTTATTGCACACTTGGCACCCAAGAAGAAGAAAAAGATGAAGATAAGAGTATATGGTTTGAAATAACTGGATGATCAAAAGAGAGAATATCAAACTCAAACTGAATTGACTTTGTTTGATAAAATGAAACCTGAAACTCTCTAACATTCTCTGCCCCATAATAATAATAATAATAATTTAGAAAGAAAGAAAATCGTATCTAGTTCCACAAGCCAAGCTCACAGCCCTCTCTTTCCTCAGTTGTGTATTGCTAAGAAATCCTAAAACCCCTGCGTTCAGTCAAAATATGGAAGTTTGGAACTGCTTACATTTGGAATTCTGTCCCATGAATCTGAGGAAAATCCACCAATTCCTATACTGGTGGAGCAGAGAACCAGAACCCGGTGTCTGCAATAATATTCAGGATGATGCTTGCTTTTACCAGCAAAGGCTGAGTTCTGAAATGTTGAACATGAGGACACATGTGAAGATGACATTCTTCCATGTAATAGTGGAGGGGAAAAGAGTGCAGCAAATGTGGAAGAGGGCTGCGTCTGATGCTGATGGATGATATTAATTGGAATTGCCACCATTGCCTTGTGGGGACATAGGCGGCGCATGTACAGCGCACATCCTGCCATGGTCAAATGTCCTCACAACACATGAAGAAAACCCCACCAGCAAATGTTTTGTATGTCCCTTCTCTCAACTTCCCTGCAACCTGCAGATGGATTGGAGGAAGCACCAAGGAAGCATCAGAGAAATTTTCGTGTGTTCCAACAAACAAGCCGCAACATCAGTGCATGCAAGAATTTTAGCTCAAAACAACAGGTCCTGCTCTGTCAGCTCATAGGGTTTTGTGAAAAGACACAGCCAAGGACTGAAGAAAATCACATGATCAGTGATCATTCCTCTGCTTTTTAGACCAACTTCTTCACATACAAGAAATCCAACAACTTCAAGACAGAGATTGCAAAACAAATTACAACGACTGGCTTGATTGATTAATGCTCCTGAATCTCAAGATACAAACATCAATCATCGCTTGACAACAAATTCTCCATTTTGCAATGACCCCGAAAAATAAATAAATAGATATCTTTCATAAGAATAGAGAAATCTCCATTCTCACAGTAAAGAAGAAAACAGCAAGGCTAACACTTCCTCAGGAAGCCACACAAAAAATAAATAGATAGATAAAATAAATCCGAAAACTGACTACATCGCCAACTTACAAACAAAAAAATCATAGCTTTCAAAACTACTTCTCTACTACAGGGCTTACTGCTCATGAATGAATCATGTAAACTGTACTTTGGACTAAACTTGTTGAGCTCGGGAAAGAAAAATCTCCGTGCACGCATTGTCCCGAAGTTAGTCGAACCTCACCAGCACAAGACGTAGTGTTCTTCTTGTCAAGTTTGTGCTGTAGCCAAAGTGGCGATGATCCACAGGAAGATTTCGCCAAATTTGGCTAGAATCAAAATATCAAAGTAATCTTTTTTTAAAACATCCTTCATTTTTCTTCGCGGTTTTGAACCATGTGTAGAAATCTGGAGATTTTTCTTAAATTCTGGTCGAATTCTGGCTATTGAAATTCCCAAAAAGCGCATGATTTCAGCACTTTTAATTTTTAATATAACTTTTTGGCTATATATAACCAGCCCAAAAAAAGGCCGATCTGATTAGTCGTGTTGCACTTGGCAACGATGGGGCTTTGTGGGCACTGAGCGGTCGGGGATGGAGATAATGCACGAAAAGTGCGCAAGGACGGTGGATGGATGAGAACAGTAGTGAAGCTAGGGTTTGGGCGGGGAAGAGAATACGGAGACGGAAAAGCTAGGGTTTGGAGGGCAAGAGAATACGTAGACGGAAAAGTTAGGGTTTGGAGGCCAAGACAATAGGGAGACGGAAACGAGCGTCTGTCTGCTTCGTGCGGAAGAGGCGCTGCTGGCTGTCCTGCTGGAGGTTTGCTCGCTGGCGGGAGTCGAGTATCGGCGGCGACAAGATGGTGCTCAAGACGGAGGTCTGCCGTTTCAGTGGCTCCAAGATCTATCCGGGCAGGGGGATCAGGTTCATAAGAAGTGATTCACAGGTGTTTTTGTTCTTGAATAGTAAGTGCAAGAGGTACTTTCACAATAGACTGAAGCCCTCGAAGCTCACATGGACTGCTTTGTTCCGGAAGCAGCATAAAAAGGACGTTCATGCGGAAGCTATCAAGAAGAAGCGCAGGACCACCAACAAGCCCTACTCTCGCTCCATTGTGGGAGCTTCTCTGGAGGTGATCCAGAAGAAAAGGACGGAGAAGACCGAAGTGCGAGCGGCCGCCAGGGAAGCCGCCTTGCGTGAGATCAAGGAGAGGATCAAGAAGACCAAGGATGAAAAGAAGGCCAAGAAGGTTGAGGTTACTTCCAAGCCTAGTAAGCCCGGTAAGGCAGCAACTCGTGCTCCCCAGGCCAAGCCAGCTAAGACAGGAGCTGGCGGCAAGCGCTGAAGAGTCTTGTGTCCCCAAGAGTTTTGGTCTTGTAACAGGTTTTATTAAGTTGCTCATGCCATGGACCTTGGATTTCTATTTGAAGAGCAAAGGATCATTTTATAGGGTTTGTTGATGCCTACTCTACTTGCACCACATAAATTCCCTGAAGCAAATTGGTTTTCAGCTTCTTGCATGATTCCTTTCTGTTTTCTGCCTCGTTTCGGTTTCTTTATAGTTTTTCTTTGCCTGTGATCTTTGGGTATTGTTGTTGCAAGCAGACACAGGGAAGTTAGATTTGCAAATGATTCATTTCAACAGCCAGGAAACATTTGTGAGGCCTCAGAACACAGTCAGAAGCTTTCAATCTAATTGAGGAACCCTGATTTCTAAGGTCTTTTGAGGTTGCATCTCTCAGGCATGACCTAAGCTAGGTTTTTGACCCAATCGTCAGACACAAAAGGGAGCTTCCATTCCCAGGTCTGCATTGAGTTTTGGAAGTTAGTCTAGGGTTGTGTCCAAGTATCCTCTATTGGATATACTGCATGATTGCTGTAGTCTCTCCTTGAGTACATAGCCTACTTGCTGTGTCTGTATTCATAGACCCCAGGTGTAGAGAAACAGAAAGAGACTGAGAGGCTAGAGTTTAGAGCAACCATTAGAAACAGTAAGAATACTATGCTCCAAACCCCCATGAACATGACAGTCCAACAACCTGTAAAAAATGTATGCACCCTTAAATCAGAATGTTGCAACTTAGTGGGCAGATTCTTGCAAAATGTGAACTGAAAGGACAAACAGGATATAATTATGGAGTGTCTTCATTGGCTATGGGGTTTAAAATCTCTGTTCTGATTAGACTCTCAAATGTAAGCAATGATACAGATCAGGAGTGTAAGGTCTTACTGCAGGTTACAGTCGGTGAAGGGGCTTCTTTGAGATTCTTGAATAGGGTTGGAGTTCTCATCCATATTTATGAACCTATCCCTGTCTGAAGCCATGTGACTGTTGAATAATCCTGGGTTTTGATTTTACTCTTTTATTATACTCTTTTGTGCACATGATTGTGCAACCAAGTATTGGTGAACAGACTGGTTCTTGTCTATGGTGTGACTTTCCTGTCCTAGACTGATCAGAATTTGAATGAGAGCACTGCAAAGGACCCTGAGGTGGTTGTTGTAAATGCCGTAATCAGTGATTTTGTGGGTGAGATGGGTGCACACTGTGGATTTGTGAATGACTAGTCTCCTAGTCAGGCCAACACTTCCTCCCTGATGAGGTGAAATCAAATCACTGACCTTGGCCACCCTTCACACTTTCTCACAACTTCCAGATGTGAGAATACCTAATCCTTCATAAATTGTTGTAATGAAATTGTCTTGGTGAGTGAAATGTCCCCCAAGTTTTCCAAGGTTATTCCATGGAGTAGCACCTAATGTGTATGAATTATTAGGAGTTTTCTTTGGGAATTGTAACTTGGTTGCAGCTGGAGATCTCCGGATTTTCCTTGATCCATCTTGGTTTTTGCATTTGCATTTGAAAGTTTGGCTTTCTCAGTACATACTAGACAAATTCTCCTAGCTTCACCAGAAAGTGTTATGAGAGATCACAAGCATTTTGATTTCACAAATACCTGGCTCTGGGATATGAAAATTGAGATGCAAGTAGAATCCCCAGTAGAAAGGTAATAACTATTTGATCACTCACTTTGTGCCATATGAGCCAGTATCAACTGTCAAATTGCCACTTCAATGTAATCTATGCCACAATAAATATTATGTTGTACATTGTAATGGATGAAACCACAAAGTTTACCTCACACATGTCATGAGCAGTGACTTTTTGGGTGAGAAAAATTATATTCTCTTGGAATGACTAGTGACCTAGCAGGGATTTTGCTAGACATTGAGGTGGATTGTTGTTGATTACTTGCAAACAAGAAACTTCAAGCTCAATCTATAGTTCCTGCTCTCAAACTTCCTACATTTCCCACTGACTTCAACAAATTGTTCCTCTCAAACAGATTCATCAGGGTGCTATTCATGAAGACAAAGCCAACAATCTTTCAATGTTGCCAGCTAATTTGGTACTGCTGCTGTTGCAATAAAGCAAATGACTCCAGACCTTTGGGTGTGTCCTCTTGCATAGGCTTTGTTCACACAGACAAATAGTGAATAATGCTAGTGTGGTACACTGGGACCAACCACATTGAACACAGGGAATGAGGCTTATTGAAGCTGCATATGGACTGAATATAAACTCTTCTCAGGTTTCCCTGTTTCACTTTGGGCATGCTCAGTATTAGTGTTGTGAAATAGAGCTTACAACAACTGCAATTGGATATAGTTTAAGTCTAGGCTGTCATTTTTCAACCTCACCCATGGCAATTGTAACTTACTGCAGCTGCATTTGGTATTCTTCATTTGTGAATAATACTTTTCTCTTGGTTGTCATGTTTCCTTTTGTGAATGTTTAGCATAAGTGTTATGAATTTGGAGCTTATAGTAATTGAATGGAGTTCATTTGTTGTTTGTGAATTGAAGGCAGATTTATGTATCTATACCAGTGCTCATATACCCCCAATATGAATGCAAAAAGAATCAATATGTATATTATCCTTATATACAACCCAAAATTCATTTATATACACTAGATTCATACCCTACAAGTTTATATTTATAGACATACTTATACTAGCCTGGTAAGAAAAATCGGTGGGGCTCTTAATACCAGGACCAGTTTGGTATTGAAAAATGGACATCCACATTGGTGTAATCCCTAATGGCGTAAACATCCTTCAACTTAGTTGTGGTCCTGACTTTTTTCATAATCCAAAATCATTCATCTTATCATACAGATTGGAAAATATTTCACATAATATATCCACAAAAATAAAAATAAAGTCACTTTCAAGTTGGGTCCATTCATTTGCATTATAGCTAACCTCCAAGTTAATCTTATCCATCATACTTTCGTTACTTAGCTTGATCAGCCCAAAAATCTTAAACATAATGCAAATGCATGGACCCAACTTGCAAAATATGTTGATGTTTGGTCTAAACCTTAAACATTTTGAACCTTCTGCTTAAACCTTACACCTTAAATAATTCTTAAACGTTTTGGAAAACATAGTTTTGTATTATTTCGTTAGATTAGGCTTTGAAATGGCAAAAGGTGGTCCACTCAATAATGCTTGCACTCTGGACATGGAAGCTAGATGTGTTTGGGATGGTGTTATGTGGAAGCACACTGTCTTGGATACTTGATACCTTATTACATCTAGTACGGCAATGAACATCAAACCAGTGACCTATATAGTTTGGACTCACGGTCACCTTGTGAGTGATTTGAGGAATCAATTCAACATGTTGGATGCCACCTACTAGAACCACCTAATTATTGAGTGAACCCCATCATTGGCTCATTTGGGTAGATTGACGTTGAACTTGGGAGATGAATGGGCAACTAACTAACTATATTGACCCTGGCATTAGAACTATTCCAAAGTGATCAACTTCAAAATTGGATGCCGTGACCATTTAGGGTTTAGAGCCACTTGGTCATACTAGGTTGGCAAGCTAAGAGTTTCCCTCTTTTTTTTTCAGGTGACAATGTGGAGCTAAATCTGTTATTAGTGTGTGCAAATGTTGAGTCTCTAGATCTGGCAATTTTTACCATTTGTTTCCCTCACATAGGAGATTGAAAACCTCCAAAATCACTTCTAATGCAATCTTGGCTAATCTAATAATTGCTGCTCTAGGGCTGCTATGAGATTATTTCCACAGCAAGCATTGGATCCGTGGTCATCTGTCAAAAACTAAATGTGCGTGTGTTCAAGTATACAATATTGGAATATAGTGCTCATGTTTCTATGACTATTGCTCTGGAAGCCATGAATACTCTTAATAGAGCTGAGCTCTTCCAGACAGGCAGTAAATTTGCTGTTCTCCAACGATAAAATACAATTTACCGTTGGGATCTAGCATATGCCAGCTAAGTTCTGTTACATCTCTGTATGTTGTAGAAGACTTGCAGGCATGACTAGAACTCCGAGGAGATGAGTACTTAGGTCAGAAATTTACAAGTCCTCGTTGATGGAGTTAGTCTGCAAGTTTTTCCAACATCCCAGCAGAACTTTGGTGGGGATTTGAAGTGCAGCTGTCTATCACATGGAGCTGTGCAGATTCATGCATGTAAGCAACCCAGTCACAAATTTTGCTGTTGGGCAGGATATTCTCGTCGATTGTAATGTTTGAGCAGGAATTATAGAAATGCGTCCTTGGTGTAATGTGGGGGCAAGCTGCAGCCTGCAAGCTTTTGACCAGAGGGGTTTGTATGGTACAATGTACCTTGGGATGGGTTCCTGTCATGGTACCTTTTAGGGGTCAACTCATAATATGATTGGTCAGATTATGAAAATGTCATAAACGTTCTTACTGTTATGAGTCAAGAAAATCAGCCAATCGTAAGTGGAATAGCCATAATAAGTGCTGCCCAACTGCACCCTGTCAATTGCAACTTCACCCCTCGTTGATAGTCTCCTTCACCAAATTGGCTCCCTGTTGACTGCAGGCGGGCAACAACAACCGCCTCCTCCCTTTAATGTCCTTCACTTGATTAGCTCTTGCTTTGGGCACAAAACCTAGGGCCCCTTAGAGTTCCCTGAATGCCTTATTTTCATCAAACCTCCCTAAACTGACATGGTCTTGTCTAGTCAGCACGCCTATGATCACACCACTTGGCTCGAAAAGAGAATTTGAAATATGAAATTGCTTGCTGTATTAATTTAAAAATTCAAAAAAATCATTTAAATTAGGTGTATACACACAAAGAGCTGCAAATCACTCGTTCCATATCTTTATTCCTATAGAATGGTTAGCCAGTCAATACATTACTCCACCTATGCAATGTAACATACCCCTTAATGGTTCCTTTATTGGTGGAAATTTGCCAATTCCCTACTTGTGGCAAGGGGCTGCTACCTCTAAGCTTGAAAAAAAATAAAAATTTAAGAGTAATTCGTCCAATTCCAATCTCCTTCAATTATTAGTTCGCAAGGGAGGCTGTCTAAAGTTGACACTCGTCACCAATTAATGGTGTCTATTTGCATGATTGATGTGCCAAATTCCTCCACCCTAGGTTTAGGGTTTGCCATTGTGGCCATTTCCCAGATCATCACTCTCATTGGATCCTTGACCTTGGCTAGGAGGAGGTTATTGTTGTTTTTGCTCATTTCCACCATTGCTTTTGGCACCCCTCTCTATGTAGTTTGACAAGCCATTGCCATCAACTTGTGCTTTCAAGAAGGGCATTGCTTGGTGTACTCAAGTCTTGGAGTATGTAGAGCTAACTTCTGAGTGTTTTAGTTGGACCTAGTCTTTCTTCCAAGTTTTGAGTTCCAAATTCCAATGTTCATGTGCAAGTATAATGAGCTAATGCGACCTTCTTGGTCCCTAACACCTTATGTCTAATTTGTGAATGTTTGAGTTTTTTTTGTTGGACAACATAAAATTTATTACCATTTGAAACCGTTGTTCAATGCTTGTAAGTTTGCAACTTGAGCCTTCCAAGTTTCAAATTGCATGTTCATTATTGTTATTACTTGCGTAGTGAATCGCACTACAGAGGCTATAGGTTGGAGTTTGAAACTTTAGTAACTTGTGAGCTCTAAAACTAAAGCTCAAAATGAATCACGTAGTCACATCTAATCTATCATAAGCTTGTAATTGAATTTGGATTTTAATCTATCACAATCACATGTCAATGGTCACACAATCTTCCAAGATTTTCAACATCTTTTTTGGAATTAGGGAGTTTGATCAAAATCAATTTTGTTTGCAACTCAACTTGACTCATTAATTAATAATACAACCATTGACTATCTATGCAACTTCTTGTTAAAGGTTTATCATTTGAACATTGAATAGGTTGTAGCTTCACTTAAGGGTATGTTGTCATGTGTTATGCATTAAGTAAGCATGCTACTTGTTTCTTTGTTGATTTTTACAATATGTTGCTACTTGCATGCAATGCCCCTTAATTCAATGTTGTTAAGACTTGCCATCAATGTGCTTTCATTTAAACTTCTTATAGGATACGTGCATATTGAATATCGCAATGTTTGTAGCTTGAGAACTCATAACTTGTCTTATATTCACATCATAAATTTAAAGGAACTTAATGTCTTCATTTCTTTGTCAACTTTTTAAGTGTGTTGTTGCTTGCATGTGCACTTGAAATAAATGTGCTTCAAACTTCATGTAGGCTATGTGCACATTCTAGATTTTGATTTTTGCAACTTGAATGTGTGGCCCATAAACTTGTACGCACATGTTATTCTAAAAAACATTATAATTATCTTGTCATTGCATGCATCTATCACCTTCTTTTGTAGTCCTATCACCTATGTGTCACATTTATCAAGTTTGTTAAAATCTAGTAGCTTTTGGGTTGTCAATTATAGTCATGTGCATTGCATCTACCTAATTTGTTTGGGTCCAATAGTTTTAGATCATGTCACCATTAGGTCTTGCCAAGGATTTGAAGCACAAGTTTTTTTTTCCCAATCATGTCCCTTTTACACCTCTTATATGTGGTGTTACTTATGGCCAAAGCATTAGGCTTCCCAATATTGAATATGATGTTTTTGATTTAATCAAAAAAGAAGCTAACCTTGAGAATATTAAGAAAGAAAAAAGTATGAATTGAACCATCACTTCCAAGACACATGGGCTACAAAACTACCTTGTGTAGAATTTGTGGAAGGCATTGTTGGGAAGGTGCATTAAGTGAAATGAAAAATCTCTAGTAAAATTGAGGGGCACAATAAGCTTTTAAGGCCAAAACTAAATTTCTTGTGGAAGCATGTTCATTGAAAGAAGGTAGATACTACAGTTACATGTGTGGTTACATGGGAATATTATTTTTTGAAGACAAAACAATGTGTGTTCAATGAGCATTTGTATGTGTTTAGGGGCAAGGATTTTGTGGTGCAATTTTGAGGTAACAACAACTCTTTTGGTAGAAAGAAAAAAAAAATTGTTCAATTTGCATTCATTTTCCATTTCGTTTTTCAAGATAGGCTCACATGATGGAGAATGAACAAATGTAATCTCTATTTACCTTTTTGAAAGTACTTAACAATTCATCCAAGCCTTGAAGGTTGAATGTGCACTATAATGTACACAATTTGAGAGAAATTTGGAACGACATATAATATCAAAAGTAGCAACACATAGGATTTCATTCATTTTGATTATTCTAAATATCACATACAAATGATTTGGGCTTCAAAATTAAAAGAAGTCACAAGAATTATGAATATGAAGTTGAAGCATAATTGTGCATTTGTGTAAATGTACACCAATAATCTAATGAAGGTTTTTAAAATATCTTTATTTGACAACAATTTTCCATTTTAAAAAAATGATTAAAAAACATTTAGCCCAAATAAATCTTCAATGGAAAAACATTTTTCAACCTAAAAAAATCATAATCATCAACATTATCATACCATAATGTACTAATGAACATTTAAAAATCATCTTACTTGAATTCCACAACCTTAAAAAAAATTGAAAACTTTGATAGGAAAGATTATTCTTTATGGTTTATTTTTTGTATGTGTAAAACTTCATGAAAAAACTATCATTAAATGTAGTACTTCTTAGTCCTTTTGTTAGAATTGCAAAGATGTTTCAAGGTTTTGCAAATTAAAATAATACATTGTTCGATTATTATACCATTCATATGTGCATTGATTTCACAACATAATGTTAGATTGACACATATCCATCATCTATTACAAAATTTTAATGCAAATTATTTTTCAAATTTTCACCATGATGCATAAAACTTGGCTAGGTACTAAAAACTTACATGATGTTGTGTTGATTGCCTTTAAGGAAGCAATTTCGACTTCACCTTTACTTTCAATTTTTATAGATGAAATAATTATAATTGACAATCAAAGTTGAATTTCAATCCATTGTTATGTGGAGGAAGGTTGGAAGTGTGTACTTATTCTACTCACACTCAAGTGATTAGTTGAAGGTGAGATCACCACTAACATCAAAGTTGTAATTGATTTTGCTATAAGGAGGTTTGGTGGTATATTTAAAGGTCTATAGACTATAAAATCTAAATACTTAGTGGTAGAATGAATTCCAAGAAATTCAAACTTGAGGTGTACTTTGCAAAACAATCAAACTCAATGGGATTATAATTGACTAGCAACCATCTAACTCATGAATCAAAATTTGCATGATGTAACATCAATGTATTGTCCCATTGGTAAAGTTTGTGCAAATTGTATGAAATGCAAAATGTTAAACACCTTTATTAAACTTTGTAGGTGCTACATCCTCCATGGTTTTACATAGTTATATTATATGTTTTGCATGAAACATGTTTTTTTTAATGAACACATGTTTTAGTAAGTTTGAAATTAGGTTGATGTTATTACAAGACCAAGCCATTACAATAAACCAACTTCAAGCCATGTTCTGAAAATTGCATTGTAACGTTTTTTTTTTAAAAATATCGAATAACATAGGTCCAACTTTGCAAATGTTGTGCAAGGGGTTGTGTTGACACCGCCAAAGTTCAATGGGGTTGTTTATTGTCCTTCATGTGGAATACCATTTGCTTGACAATTTGATTATACTTATTTTAATATTTTGTCAAATTGATGTTCCTTATTTTGTTAATTCCACTTTGCCAAAAGGTTAAAAGTCCACATCTACTTTACCATTTTCCAACTACACATTGCTAAATTGACAAGTCCTTATCACCCAATCTCCAAGTCCAAATTGCCAATTGCACATTGTTAACACTACATTGTTAATTCACCATGGGCTGAACCCATCCTTGGGTGGTACCATTAAGAACCACCTCAATGAATGGTGGCCAAATCATTTTTGGGGCCATTTTTTTTTTTAAATTTTCATAATTATAAATTTTTTTCTCATGTTTATCCACTGCATGCATTATTATCAGGCTTGAACTTTATTTTGGAATTTTAAAAATGGAAATTTAAAAAAAATTGTATTCATGTTTAAAATGGCCCCTTCTAGAATCAATAACCTTGACTTTGGAAATTCATAACTAAATTATACTTATTCAATTAAATTCCTAATTAAAAA
>Ga0116228_10002476_pt1 | contig 15997 bp, 12 predicted proteins | sample S1TSphfallax_2_FD_89694 | JGI IMG/M metagenome (GOLD analysis project Ga0116228, IMG submission 89694) | Host-associated microbial communities from peat moss isolated from Minnesota, USA - S1T2_Fc - Sphagnum fallax MG | ecosystem: Host-associated > Plants > Peat moss > Unclassified | place...
CAGATCGCACTAACTCATCCAACACAGCGCGCACGGGAATACCTCGCCCATACCGCTTAGCCAGCGATTCAAACGTCAGCCCGCGACCATAAAGCCTCAACTCGGCGGGTTGCCCGCTAGCGGTTGTAAACTTTGGGTCCTCGTGCCAAGCGGCAAGAAGACGATTTGTGGTCTGCTGTTGATTCTCGACGAGATGTTCAGAAGGACCCTCTGACGACTTCAAAATTCGAGAGATTTCCGCTCTGGGGATGCCGGTGGTAGCCGCAATGCCCGATATGTTTATTCGATCTGAGTCTTCGAGCTGCTTGGCCGCAGCACTCCGTACAGCGGCCTCACGGAATATCGAATTCAACTCGCTGGGACTGAGCCCCGAGTCCAATACAAACCCTGCAAGCGGCTCAAGCATCTGTGACAACGCTTTCCTTGCAACTTCGCGTACGTCCAGCGCTTTCGATCCGTCGGAAATTTGAGAGAACTCGGTTGTCACTTCCCTACCGCTCAACATCGTTGTCACTTACGAAACAGCCTTGAGCAGATCAAGTTCTTAGTCAAACCAATCTATGGCCGTGAGACGCGGGGTAAGCCAATATTGCATAATCCCTACCGTACTTAACATTACGCATTCTCTCCTATGAGAACTCAAGAATTAATTTTTTGACACGAACTGCTGACGACGGCCGGGGATGATTGGACTTGTTGATAAATTCCCGCGCATTCACCCCCCGATATACTCCCCTAATCAGCGTCCCGCGTTTGACGCAAGATGCCCTCTCTGGAGTATGTTGGTCATCCTGAAGCTTCCGACTGCCGCCCGCGGCGCGCCAGCGCGTCATTTGAGGGAGAGACGACCGGTATGCGCGTCCGTCATGCCTCGTGTGGGTGCATCGTTGCAGCGCAGTATTTGTAAGTCCATGATTGCTTGAGTTGCCATGTCCGTGGCACGGATTCTGCTGGAATAGCCAAGGGGACCTTTTGGGTAATAAGCCGTATAACGAGATGTATCTAAGTGATGGCGCCACTCGGCCGCACTATCTGAGCTATGACCGTTGGCTCGGCGAACAGCCCGCCGAGCGCCTCGCCCAAAAGCGCGCCGAGGCGGATGCGCTGTTCCATCGGGTGGGGATCACCTTCGCCGTCTATGGTCAGGAGGAAGGGGCGGAGCGACTCATTCCCTTCGACATCGTGCCCCGGGTTCTGCCTTTGGAAGAGTGGATTCGGCTGGAGAGCGGGCTGAAGCAGCGCGTCCGGGCCCTCAACGCCTTCATTCACGATATTTATCACGACCAGCAAATCCTCAAAGCGGGCGTCATTCCTCCGGAGCAGGTTCTCTGCAACTCTCAGTACCGTCCGGAGATGCAAGGCGTCGACGTGCCGGGGGGCATCTATGCGCACATCGCCGGCATCGATATCGTGCGCGACGATGCCGGCGAATTCCGCGTGCTCGAGGACAACCTCCGAGTCCCCTCGGGCGTCTCCTACATGCTCGAGAACCGCAAGATGATGATGCGGCTCTTCCCCGAGCTCTTCTCCGCACACCGCGTCGCGCCGGTGGACCACTACCCCGACGTTCTCCTCGACAACCTTCGCAGTGTGGCGCCCACCGGCGTTGCCGATCCCACCGTCGTCTTGATGACGGCCGGGGCCCACAACAGCGCCTATTTCGAGCACGCCTTCCTGGCGCAACAAATGGGCATCGAACTGGTGGAAGGGCAGGATCTGTTCGTGCGCGACGAGGCGGTGTTCATGCGCACCACCCAGGGTCCGCAGCGGGTCGACGTCATCTACCGCCGCATCGACGATGATTTCTTGGATCCCCTGGTGTTCCGCCCCGACTCCATGCTGGGCGTCCCAGGACTGCTGACCGCCTACCGCGCCGGCCGGATCACCATCGCCAACGCCATTGGCACGGGCGTCGCGGACGACAAATCCATCTACCCCTATGTGCCGGAAATGATTCGTTTTTACCTTGGCCAGTCGCCGATCATCGGCAACGTCCACACCTGGATGTTGCGCAAGAAAGAAGATTTGGCCTACGTCCTCGAGCACCTGCCTGACCTCGTGGTCAAGGAAGTCCATGGCGCCGGCGGCTACGGCATGCTGATTGGACCCGCGGCGACCAAAGCGGAGATCGAAGCGTTTCGGCAGCAAATCATCGCCACTCCCGACCGTTACATCGCCCAGCCGACGTTGGCGCTGTCGACCTCCCCGACCTTCGCCGCCGAGGGGCTCGCACCCCGGCACATCGACCTGCGACCCTTCGTGCTGTCGGGCCGCGACGTGACGATCGTCCCCGGCGGCCTCACCCGAGTGGCGCTTCGAGAAGGCTCGCTGGTGGTCAACTCCTCGCAGGGCGGAGGCACCAAGGACACCTGGGTGCTGGAAGACTGACATGCTGAGCCGTACCGCTGACCACCTGTATTGGATGTCCCGCTACATCGAGCGAGCTGAAAGCCTGGCGCGGCTGGTGGATGCCCACTACCGCATGTCGCTGCTGCCGCATGAACCCGGGACGCTGGCGCTGTCGCTCAAATCCACCATGAAAGCCCTGCACATGGAGGAGGCCTATCAGCAGAAACACGACGCCATCGAACCCCGCGCCGTCTTTGAGTTCGTGAGCCTGGACCGCGACTACGACGGCAGTATCTTGAGCTGCCTGCGCGCCGCCCGCGAGAACGCCCGCGCCGTACGCGGCTCGCTCACGTCGGAACTCTGGGAGACGCTCAACTCCACCTGGCTCGATGCCCGCACCATGGCGTCGCGGCGGGCAGCCCATCCCGACATCGGCACCTTCGTCGAGTGGGTGAAGGAACGCTCTCACCTCACGCGCGGTGTCACCATCGGCACCATGCTGCGCGACGAGGCCTTCCATTTCACGCGCATCGGCACCTTCATCGAACGCGCCGACAGCACGGCCCGTATTCTCACCGCCCATCAGAACGATCTACAGCCGGGGGCCGACGCCGGCGCCGTACCTGACCCGTTCCAGTGGAGCGTGCTGCTGCGGGCGCTATCTGCCTTCGAGGTCTATAGACGGGTGTACCGCGACGTGATTACGCCGGTTAAGGTGGCGCAACTGTTGATCCTGCGCGATGACATGCCGCGCTCGTTGCTGCGTTGCTGCAAGGAGGTGTATTCGAATCTCAAGTCGGTGGCGAACGAACATTCCGCGGAAACGGAGCGACGCGCCGGTGAAATGCATGCCATGCTGCACTTCACCCGCATGGAGAACATCCTGGAACTCGGCCTGCCCGAATTCCTCGGCCAGTTCTTGGCCAGGGTCCGTGATCTCGGCGATCGCGTCGCCTTTGACTTCTTGGTCCCCCCGGCGGAGGCGTAATTATGCAACTGCACATTCGGCATGAAACTCGCTACCGCTATGAGCGGCCGGTCAAGTACAGCGTCCAAAGCCTGCACCTCACGCCACGCCGCGACCTGAGTCAGCGCGCGCTCACCTGGCAGATCAGCGCGCCGGGGAGGCGGGTCGAGCAGGTCGACCCCTACGGCAACATTTCTCATCTGCTCACCATCGAAGAGCCGCACCGCGAAATCCAAATCGTGGTCCAAGGAGTGGTCGAAACAGCGGATACGGAAGGTCGCCAGGACGACGGTCCGCTGTCGCCGCTGGCCTACCTCGCGCCGACGGCACTGACTACCCCCAACGACGAGTTGCGTGCCTTCGCCGCAGACGCGCTGCAGCAAAGCAAGGATCCGCGCACGCGCGCGCATCGACTGTCCGAGGCCGTCTGCGATGCGGTGAAGTACAAGTCGGGTACCAGCGACGTACGCGACAGTGCAGCCGTCGCCTTCAAGAGCGGTGAGGGTGTTTGCCAGGATCACGCGCATGTCTACATCGCCTCGGCGCGGGCCGTGGGTATCCCGGCCCGCTATGTCAGCGGCTATCTCTACACCGGCGACAGCAGCGATGCCGCGAGCCATGCATGGGTGGATGTCTGGCTCGGTGCCGAGATCGGCTGGCAGAGCATCGATGTCACCCACAAGCGCCCGGCGGTGCGTAACTATTGCCGGCTCGCCGTCGGCCGCGATTACCTGGATGCAGCACCGGTGCGTGGTGTCCGCCAGGGCGGCGGCGGCGAAAAAATGGAGGCGAACGTGGTGGTGGCGGAGTCGGCCATCCAACAGCAGTGATAGACTCGCGCGATGACTTACTGCGTCGGCATGCTGGTCGACACCGGACTGGTCCTGCTGTCCGATTCGCGGACCAACGCCGGCGTCGACCAAATCAACACCTTTCGCAAGATGGCGACGTTTCAGCTGCCGAACGAGCGGGTGCTGGTCCTCCTCTCAGCCGGTAATCTCGCCGTCACCCAGGCGGTGGTGAACCTGCTGCACGAAGCGCCGGACAACTCCGACCAGCCACCCCGCATCTACCGCGCCAAAAACATGTTCAACGCCGCCCGCGTGATCGGCGACGCCATCCGCGAGATCCACGAGCGTGACGCCGAGATGCTCAAGGAACATGGCCATGACTTCAACGCGACGTTCATCCTGGGCGGCCAGATCAACGGCGAGGAGCCGCGCCTGTTCCACATCTATTCGGCGGGTAACTTCATCGAATCATCGGTCGATACGCCGTACTTTCAGATCGGCGAGTCCAAGTACGGCAAGCCCATCATCGATCGCGTGATCTCACGCAGCAGCAGCCTCGCCCAAGCGGCAAAATGCGCGCTCGTTTCCATGGATTCCACCATTCGTTCCAACTTGTCGGTGGGTCCGCCGCTCGACCTCGCCATCATCCGGCGTGACGAGTTCAAGCTCGCCACCCACATCAGCATCGATCTCGAGAACGAATACTTCAAGATGATCCGCACACGCTGGGGCTTCGCCCTGCAGGAAATCTTCGCCGAATTGCCGAACCCCAACTGGTGAGCTCGCCGGCCGCTCGCCGACGGCGCAGCACTCGCTAACGCAGCAGCCCCGCAGCCGATAATTGGCGGCCAATGCGTTGGATCTCCGCTTCGCCGGCGGCGAGCGCCGCGCGCGACGTGTGCACCGAGTAATGGCCCAGCACCAACTCATGCGGATGTTTGACGGCGGAGCCGAGCACGAACCGGGACGCCGTGACGGCGTCGATCACGAGCGGCTCGTTGGATTCCTCGAACACCGCCAGCTCACCGCGTTCGAGCAACTCCGGCACCCGCAGAGCTCCGTCGGCGAGCGCGAGCCAGAGAACCTCGTGGTCTCGAGGCGGCGCATAGGTCCATGACTCACCTGCGGCGAGTCGAACGTCCAGGTAGTTGACCCCGCGCGGGGCGGGGACCGGGCTATGCACGCCGTCGTGAACGCCGACGATCACGCGCGCGGGCCCGGCGTTCGGCACTTCGTCCGCGGACAGGTACCGGCTATGGTTCGGCGCGCTCTCGAGGTCTTCGGGCAACGCCAACCACAGTTGGAATCCTCGCGTCGGTTCATCACCCGGGTGACCGGTATGCCACACGCCGCGGCCCGCACGCATCCATTCGACGCCGTCCTCGACCAGGATCCCCTTGGCCCCGGTGGTCTCTTCATAGGCGAGCGAGCCGGTATGCAGCACCGTCAAGGTCGCAATGCCGGAATGCGGATGCCACCCGAAACCCGGGCCTCCCCCCGCCGCCAGATCGAACAGGTCAAGAAACACGAACGGCTTGATGAGCGCGCCTAAGTCCCCGGGACTGACCAGCCGGGTGATCGGACCGTGTCGCCGTCCGTGGGTCCGCAGCACGATCTCGCGCGGTGCGGGAATCAGCTTGGGCAGCGAACTCACGCGACCAGCTCATCGATGACTTCGCGCGCCCGCGCGAGCGCCGCATCCCGCGCCTGCGGACCGAGAGCGAGTCCTTCCGCCCGGACCACCGTGACATCGGTCAACCCGATGAATGCCAGCACGCCGAGCAGATAGCTCTCGTGGTGCTCCAAAGCCGCAGCCGGCGAACCCGCGGAATAAACCCCGCCGCGCGCCGACGCGATGAAGACTTTCTTGCCTTTAGGTACCAATCCCTCCACACCACCCTCGACGTAGCGAAAGGTCTTGCCGGCGACGAGAACGCGATCGATCCACGCCTTCAGCTGGCTGGGAATGGAAAAATTGTACATGGGCGCGCCGATCACGATGATGTCGGCAGCGAGCAGCTCCCTCAGGTAGGTTCCGCCCTTCGCGAGGTCGTCGCCCAGCGCCGCGTTCTCGACGGGACCCCCATTTATGACGGCCAAGTGCGCCGGAGACAAATGCTGCAACGCGGCGTCCGCCGCCAAATCCCGGTGAATCACCTCGATGCCCGGGTGAAGAGCGATTTGCCGCGCTGCGATTTGCGCGGACAGCGCGCGACTCGCCGAATGGGCGCCCAGCACGCTCGAATCAAGATGAAGTAACAGCACGTCGTCCTCCTCAATGCAGCGAACACTAGATGTCTCATGCTGCGCGCAAGACTTATCTGCGTAAAGCCGGTATATTTCGATATTACTCATCGGAAAAATAGATAGATCAAAAATGCTGGATGGCGTCTCGCTCGATCAACTGAAAGCGTTCATCGCCGCGGTCGACGAGGGCAGCTTCTCGGCCGGTGCCCGGCGCCTGCGGCGGGCGCAGTCAGCGGTCAGTGAATTGATCGCCAACCTCGAAGCGCAGATCAGCGTGCAGTTGTTCGACCGCACGGCCCGCTATCCCGTACTCACAACCGCGGGCTCTCTCTTGGTCGCTGATGCCCGTCGCGTCGTCGCCAATGTCGACGCGCTCAAAGCCCGCGCCAAAGGGATCTCCAGCGGCATCGAACCGGAACTCTCGGTGGTCATCGATGTGCTCTTCCCCATCAATGTCATCGCCGAATCGGCCCTGGAATTCCGCGACCGATTTCCGCGCACGCCGTTGCGGCTGTACGTCGAAGCGCTCGGTGCTGCGTTTCAGCCGGTGCTCGATCAACGCTGTAGCTTCGGCGTCGTGGCCACCCTACCCATCGCCACGGATTCGATGACCCTCGAGCGCCTCCAGGGAGTGACCATGGTGATGGTGTCGGCGGTGAACCACCCGCTCGCGAGGCATACCGGGACCATCCCCCGGGCGGAACTCGCCAACCATGTGCAACTGGTGCTCACCGATCGATCGGCACTCACGACCGGTCGCGAGTTCGGCGTTTTCTCACCCCTCACGTGGCGGCTCAGCGACTTGTTCGCGAAGCACGCCTTTCTGCTCAAAGGCCTGGGGTGGGGTGGTATGCCGCTGCACGCCGTCGAAGCGGATCTCGCCGCCGGTAGGCTGGCGCGGCTCGCCATCGAAGATCTCCCCGCCGACGAGCTGATCTTACCGATGTCGGCGGCCTATCTCACCGCCAATCCCCCGGGACCCGCCGGCCGCTGGCTAATCGAGCGGCTGCGCGAATGCGCCGCTCGGCGCCCCTGAGAGGCCGGGCGCCTTCGCCTCATCCTCCCATGCGATCTCCTTGAGCGTCGGCAACATCCCTACCCAGCCGATCAGTCCCAACACGCTCACCGCACCGGCGAGCAGAAACGCGCCCGTGAAGGCATGCGTGCTGTTGATGATGAGGCCGGTCGCCGCCGGCGAGATCACACCGGCAAAGCTGCCGACGGAGTTTTGCACCCCCACCCATCGCCCCGTGGCTCGGGGCCCCGCCAATATCTGCGGAACGGCATACACGCCCGGCGATTGAATGCCGCAGAGCACCTGGTAGAGAAACATCGCCGTGAGCGCCACGGACCGTGAGCCCACCGCCATGGCGACCATGCACGCGACGAAGCCCAAGTGCGTCAGCACCATGGTCACCTTGTACACGGCATTAGCCGAGCGTCCGCGCACGATCAACTTGTCGATCACCCACCCCGCCGCGATCGCCGACAACGCATTGATGACATAGGCCGCGCCCGCGAGCTTGGCCATGTCCTCGGTAGAGAAGCCCCGTTCCCGCACCAGGTAGTAGGGCATCCACGTCAGCATGAAATAGAACACGTAATTGCTCGACAAGAGTCCTAGCGCCGTGCCCCACAGCGACGTCTGCTTGAGCACCGTGCGCAGATTCGGCGTATCGCCATCCGAGCGCCGCACCGCACGCTGCGGCAGTCGCACCCGCGACCACGGCAGCAGCCAGAGGAGCGACAGTCCGCCAAAGAGAACGAATGCCGCCCGCCAGCCATAGTCCGCCATGACGAGGCCACCGGCATACGTCCCCACCGCCGGACCAAACAGGTAGCCGCAGGCGACGACACCGTTTGCCATGCCGAGACTCTTCACCGGCACCACCGCCGCGATCAGCTTCGCGACACAGGGAAAGCCGACGCTCTCACCGACGCCCAACAGTAGGCGCAGCCCCAACAACATCGGGAAACTGTGCGCGAAGCCCACGCAGATGGTCGCGAGTGCCCAGAGCGCGAGCCCGGCGGACAAGACGCGATGCGCCCCGTAACGCTCCGCCAACCAGCCCATCGGCACCTGAGCCAGGGCGTAAGTCCAAAAGAACGCCGAGAACAACCAACCCAGTTGACTCGGGTCAAGATGCAGATCGTCCTGGATCAGATGCGCCGCGGTGGGCAGCGCGCCGCGATCGACGTAATTGATGAACAGCACCGTGGCCAGCAGCAACACCACCCCCAACGCAGTGCGGGTGGGCAGCGCCGGCTCTGCGCTCGAAGCGATCAGCTTGTGTAATCCGGTGATGAACGATCGAGCAGCCGCTTCAGAGCCGCGAAATGCAGATCCGGCCGCCGCTTGCCGCCGACCAGGCCACCGTCGCCCGAGTTCTGCGCCACCGTCGACTTCACCACCGCCTCGGGAATCAAATGCAGCGGGCGACCGGTGGACAACGCCAACACCTGGGTCATCGCTGCGCGCTCGAGAAAGTACAATCGTTCGAATGCTTCAGACACCGTCTCGCCTACCACCAGCACGCCGTGGTTTCGCATGAAGAGCACGGATTTCGAGCCCAACGCCCGCGCCAATCGCTCGCCCTCCGTGACGTCCAGAGCGAGGCCGCCATAGTCAGCCTCGTAGGCGACATCCCCGTAGAACATGACCGCGTTCTGATGCGCCATCTTCAAATGCGGATCATCGAGCATGGTCAGCGCCGTCGCATAGGGCATGTGGGTGTGAAGGGCCACCCGAGCGTGCGGCGCCAACTTGTGCACGGGCAGATGGATATAGAGAGCGGTATCCTCGATCGGACCCCGCCCAGATAGCATGCGACCGTTGAAATCGATGACCATGAAATCGCTCGCCCGCACCTCCGACCAATGCAGGCCGAAGGGCGCCAAGAGAAAGCGATCGTCATGCCCCGGCACCAACATCGTCAGGTGATTGTCGATGCCCTCGTTCAAATTGAAGTGCGCCGCCAGCCGGTAGCACGCTGCGAGATCGATCCGCGCCTGCGCGACCGCATCGCGCTGCGCGTCAGCGATCGGCCTGGGGTCCGCGCCCGGTTTGGCGTCAGCGCCCTGCCTGGCATCGCCGCCCTGGATGATCGCGGGGTTCAAGCTGGCATTCATGGGCATTTCCTGCGGCGTTGGGGCGCCCGATTATAGACACAGTCGCGCCGGCCTTGTCGATGCAACAGCGGCGTCACATTGACGGTTCAAGCTCTGTGACATGCGGGTCCTACGATTCGACGCTCGCTAACCAGAAGGACATCCCTTGGCCGCCGACAACGCGCCGATCATCGACCTGATCTACTTCAATGCGGGCGGCGGCCATCGATCTGCCGCTAACGCCCTCGAAGCCGTCATCCAAACCCAAGGGCGGCGCTGGCAGGTTCGCAAGATCAATCTCATGGAGGTCTTGGACCCGAAGGACATTTTCCATAAGACGATGGGCATCAAGCCCGAGGATCTCTACAACACACGCCTCGCCCGCGGTTGGAGTTTGGGATTGTCCCAGGAGCTGAAGTTCCTGCAGGCGATGATCCGCCTCGCCCATCCGGCGATGGTGGCGCGGCTGCGCCGCTACTGGCGACGCACCAAGCCCGACCTGGTGGTGTCGCTCATCCCGAACTTCAATCGCGCCATGTATGAGGGTCTGCGCAAGGCGCGCCCGGACGCCCCCTATGTCACCCTCCTCACCGACTTCGCCGATCTGCCGCCGCACTTTTGGATGGAACCCAACCAGGCGCAGCATCTGATCTGTGGAACCCGCAAGGCAGTGTGTCAGGCGTTGGCCTTGGGCTATGACCGCGACCAGGTGCATGCGACGTCCGGGATGATCGTTCGTCCGGACTTCTACCAGGATTCACCGGTGGACCGGCGAGCGGCAATGCGCGCACTCGATCTCGACCCGGACCGGCCGACGGGCATCGTGCTGTTCGGCGGCCACGGTTCGCGCGCCATGCAAGCCATCGCCCGGCGACTCGCTGACACCCAGCTCATCTTGATTTGCGGCCACAACGACGCCCTCGCCGCGCGCCTCGCGGCGATGCCGGCACACGCCCCCCGGCGGGTCGTCGGCTTCACCTCGAAAATCCGCGATTTCATGCAATTGAGCGATTTTTTCATCGGCAAGCCGGGTCCCGGCTGCATCAGCGAAGCCATTCAACAGGGGCTGCCGGTGATCGTCGTCAATAACACCTGGACCATGCCGCAGGAGCGCTACAACGCCGCCTGGGTCGAAGAACACCGCGTCGGCATTGTGCTCGACTCCTTCAAGTGCATCCGTCGCGGCGTCGACGAAGTCATCGCCCGACTCGACGAATTGCGCGGCAATGTCGCGCGCATCGAGAACCGCGCCGTCTTCGAAATCCCCGAGATTCTCGATGGCATCCTGCGGGCGAGTCGGCCATCCGCGCTTGCCTCCCACGGCACGCAGGGACATCGTCCAGCGCGCCCGCCGAGGAGCCTGGCTGAGTATTTCACCTGACCCACGGGCAATACCCACCTGAGCCCCGGCGCTATTTCCCGTCTTTCGCCCAGATATGGAAGCGTCTGAGCGTAAGGGCATGCGGCTCCGCCCCCTGCACCTTGAGCCGCAGGAAGCGCAACAAACGCCCGGGGGTTTGCGCGCCGGCGTTGAAGCTGTTGACGCCGATGTCCCACCGGGATTCTTGTTCGCTGCGCGACTGCGCTTCGCCCGCCGGGGACTGCCAGACCAGCGTCCAAGTCTTGCCGTCGATCGAGCCATCGAGTTGCAGCGCGGCGCCCTCGGCGCTGGCCGACAAGCCAATGCCGGTCACGTACTTGGCCCTGTCGAGGGCGATGTCGATGTACGGCCCGATCTGCCGATCAGTCGAAACCGGCCGGATCGTGCTCTCGGAATTGATGACGACATTGACCAGATCGGCCTGCGAGACCTGTGTCGCCAGTGAACTTAAGTTTACCGACACGCCCGATTGCAACCGGGGACCGTAGACCATTTCATAGTCGAAGGGGGATAGCGCCGCAGCACCCCCTGCCAACCCTGGATCGACGCCGCCGCCGCTACCGCCACGACCGTCATAGGCGATCGGCACGACGTCGGTGAGATCCTGATAGAACTGAATTTCGATGATGGTATCGGTCTTGTCTTGCCGGACTGCCGGGACCTCGATCGTCAGCAGGCCGTCGTTGATTGCGAACTTAAGATCATCGCTTGATCCAGCACCGCTCGCGGCGCAATTGAGCAGACGGACGCTGCGGATGCGCTTGGCCGGTGGCATCCGCATCGCGATCCTTTCCCCCGCGATGGCCGTGGCATGAACGTAGGCCGTCGCGCCACGATAAGTGGATCCTCCCCAAGGATGAGCTTTCCAGGGACCACCACGGGTGCCGTAGATCGCTGCGCCGTTGCGCGTCAGCCATGCTCCCACTTCCTGCATCGTCGCCATTTCCGTCGGATCAAAATCACCGGTCCAGCGGGGCCCGATCGACAGCAAGAGGTTGCCGTTGTTTTCGGCGGAATTGACCAGCAGGGAAATGACCTGGCCGGCTGACTTGGGCTGCTTGCCGCTGAACGACCAGGTGTCCTCCAAAGAAACCACCGCCTCGAAAGGTCGCCAATTCTGGAATCCGCCGAGACGCTGTTCCGGAGTGTCGAAGTCTCCGGGAACCGCCGCGCGATTGTTGATGACGATATGAGGCTGGAGCCTGCGAACCTCACGCGTCAATCGCTCCGCATCCCACATGTCCTTGTTGAACATTCCGCCCCACCACAGGGCGTCCCACCAAAAAATATCGATCTTTCCATAGTGGGTGAGGAGTTCACGCACCGCGTTCCACTGATAGTCGATGTATTTCTGATGCTCACGCCCGGGCTGCTTCCCGTCCTTGCCGAACCCGGTCGGTTGGTAGGTGGGACGATACCAGTCGCGTTGCGAGTAATAGATGCCTACCGGCATCCCAGCACGATGGCATGCGGCGATCAATTCGCCCAGCATGTCACGCCCGAAGGGCGTCTTCGTCACCTTGAAATCGCTTAACTGCGTATCCCAGAAGTGAAAGCCCTCGTGATGCTTCGCGGTGAAGACGATGTACTTGAAACCGGCATCCTGCGCCTGCCGCACCCACTGGTCGGCATTGAAATTCTCGAGCTTGAGGTCTTTCGCCCAGTTCACCCAGGGTTCAGTCGGCGTGTGCACGCCATCCGCCAGCGCATCGCCATCGGGCATCTTGCGGCGCGCCTTGTCGACCGTTCCCCATGACAGCTCAGCCTTGTCCCGGGTCGTAATGCCGAACGACACGAGCAGGCCAAAGCGCAAGTCCTGAAACCGCGCCACATCTGCAGGCGGCGCAAAGTTGCTCGAGTCCCAGTCTTTCTCCGAGAAATTCTGCACCAAATAGGCTGTCGAGGAGCCGCTGGGCATGTCGGGCTTGCGGCTCCACTGAGCCTGCGCTGGTAGCGAGACCAAGCCCAAGAACAACAACCCGAGCGCGCCTGGGCGGCCCGGGGAAAACCAGCGGCCTGGGAAAGGGGCGCCAACGGTCGCTACGACAACCGAGGCGCCCACGAGAGCTAAAGTGATCCGCGCAGAGCGAGAACGATCTGGCGTGGCTGGGTGTAGTAATCCAGGAAGGTCGACGGCTGATTCAGATAGTCTTGCCGCGGAGTTTGCGCCAGATTGATCGCCGTGACGGTGAAGGATAGATGATCCATGAGCGCATAGGTCGCGCTCGCATCGAGCGTAACCGACCCTTCCGTATAGGTGTTCACGAACGCAGGACTCTGGGGAAATTTGCTCAGGAAATTACTCCGATAGACCATAGACAAGCGCGTATCGAGACGCCCCTTGCTGTAGTACACGCTGGCGTTGGAATTATTCCTCGAGGAACCCAGGAACGGTACGTCACCCAAGGCCGAATCGTCGATCTTGCTCGACACGTAGGTGTAGTTGCCGTTGATGCCGAATCCATCGAGCTTGTCCCATAGACGATCCAGCGGCAGGTTGAAGGCCAGCTCGAGTCCATACACTCGGCCACCGGACACGTTCTCCGGCAGGATGCTGTTGAACGGGATGTTGTATCCGGGAATCGTGGCGTTGGCCGTGGCCACCGGGTAGATAAAATTATAGACCCTCTTGAAGAACACGCTGCCCACGACCGATCCGCCGCCGGGCAGATAATGATCCAAGGTCGCATCGAAGTTCCAAGCGGTTTCCGGCTTCAGATTGGGATTTCCGGTCTGCGCTTGGCCCGGTGCACCGGATGCCGCCGGCGGAATGCTGATGGAGGCGATCGGCGATATGTCTTCAAACTCGGGCCGGCTCAGCGTCTCGCCCACCGCGAACCGCGCATCCGTATCGGACGTCAAAAAGAACGTCGTGTTGAACGCCGGCAGGGCATCGGTATAGGAGTTGCTCGCGGTCACCGGAATCAAGGTGTTGGCGCCGATCGGTACATAGTCGGGGAGTGCGACCTGTTCCACGCTCTGAAAGGCTTGCGCGGTCTCTTCGGTGCGCACGACCCGCACTCCACCGTTGCCGGCGAAGCGGACGCCGAGCAGAGTCCCCTTGAAATCCGCCTGCGCGTAGATCGCTTCGGTTTTCTCACGGTTGGTATGTGCCACGGACACATCTTCCTGCCAACCGTTCACTGAGTTCGCGGAGCCGAAGAAGGAGCCGTTGAGCAGCGGCGAGGCCGAGCCCTTGGTCGGGTAGAAAGCTAAACCGGATTTCGCCAAGGCCGCCGGACTCTGGATGTATTGAGTATTGCTGCCGATGTTTTGGCCGGGAAAAATAGTCGTGGTCCCGCCGGGAAACACCAGGCCGGTCACCGTGGGCACATCCGCCGCGGCAACGTTGAAGTTGTTGACGATATCGCGGATGTCGATATGCGCATCCGAGTACCGGGCGCCGATCTTGTACGTCAAGTCATCGCTCGCCTGGTAAGCCAGATCGAACTTGACGGCAAAAGAGTAGGAATGGTTTTGCTCGTAGCGCAGCGCGGGGAAATAAGTCGACGGGATGCTGCCGATCGGCGCGCCGGCATCGTAGACGGCGGGCCCGCTGGAACTCGAGCTGTAGTTGACGTCGGACAGCGGTATGTTCGAGCCGACGATGTAGTCGCCGAGATAACTGCCGAGGGTGTCCGTGAGACTCCCCGACACATCGCCGGTCGCTGTCCATTGCTCATTTTGCCACTTGGCGTTGATACCGCCGACATGCATGGTATCGACGTTGTCGTAATCATACGGGTAGTACGCCAAACCGAACGTGGCCGGTTGACCGGTGGCAGGCGTGTAGTTGGCATAGTTGTAGCCCGTCACCGCGCCGTTTTGAATGGTGACGCCACCCGGCCCGAAGGTCCCGCCCGTGGGCGGCGCCAGATACTCGATCAGCCAGTTGGCGGGCTTGTCGAATCGGCTGAAGGTGTAATCCGCGCTCAGTTCGAAGGCGTCGGAGGGCTTCCACTGCAAGCCGGTGCTGACCGCGTCGCGTGAGGTTTTCTTGTTGATCTGACCGAGCAATTCGGCTGACGGAAACTCGATGTTGTTGAGCGTGGTGACGCCGCCGCCGGCATTGGCCACATTCAGATTCACGTAGGTCGGCCGCGTCTCTTCGAAATTCTCGACCAAGTAATCCGAGCTCACGACACCCGCGGCGTACACGCCCAAGGTGCCATCGAAGAACTTCCCGCCGGCGATGCCGCTCACGCCTCGGCCCCAGCCGGAATCGCCGCTGTTATTGTCCGTCTTGAGGGTCAGTTCGCCAAAATAGTTACCGCCGTCCTTGGTCTTCGCGTCCAGCGGCTTGAGGGTTTGCAAGTCGACCGTGCCGGCGAGACCGGATTCGATCTGTTCCGCCGAGGGAGTCTTGTAAACGACGGCGCCGCTCAACACCTCGGTCGGGAAGATATCGATGGGAAACTCGCGTAACTCCGTCATTCCCTCGTAGCCGTAACCCAAGGGAGTACGACCGTTCACGGTCGTGGTGACATACTCCGAACCGATGCCTCGAATGGACACGTGATCGCCCGTGCGCCCGTCCGTGTTCTGATCGACTTCCACACCGGGCAAGCGCTGCAGCGCGCCCGCAATGCTGTTGTCGGTGAATTTGCCGAGATCCTCCGGCGCGATCGCTTCGATCACTTCGGCGGATTCTTTCTTCATCGACTGGGCGGCGTCCAGCGAGGCGCGGTACCCGGTCACTTGGATCTCCTCCATCTGTGAATCCGGGGCCGCCGAGCCAGCCGCATCGACATCCGTCGAAGTAATCGAATCGACGTGCGCCGGCGTCGTCGGCGATGCCGTGGTCAGATCTGCGGCGGATGCGGCCACGGTTGAGAAACCCAACACGGTGGTGGTGACGAGAAGTAGCTTTGTATTCACGATTGCCCCCTAGTTGATTGCGAGGGCTTTCCGTAAACCGAGCCAGCCCCCTTCTTATTTTTCACGGGTAAGAATACCGTTTGTATATAAATCGTCAAGGAGAAAATGTTCGCCGCCCGCTCGCTGGAGGGATCACCGTCGGCTCGACGGGTGGGGCGACGATTAGCTCAGGTTCACGTTCAGATTCAGGCGTTCTCGATCAGCTGCTTGGAAATCCGGCGGGCAGATGCGCAAACCAGATTGAGCGATTCAGACATGGAGCGCGGCAACTCCAAG
>Ga0116228_10002478_pt1 | contig 15985 bp, 15 predicted proteins | sample S1TSphfallax_2_FD_89694 | JGI IMG/M metagenome (GOLD analysis project Ga0116228, IMG submission 89694) | Host-associated microbial communities from peat moss isolated from Minnesota, USA - S1T2_Fc - Sphagnum fallax MG | ecosystem: Host-associated > Plants > Peat moss > Unclassified | place...
CGACCTCAACCGGGCGATGGACTGGGATCTGCCGGACGACGACGCGGTGACCATCGCCGGCCTGGTGATCCACGAGGCCCAGACCATCCCCGAACCCGGCCAGACCTTCATCTTCCACGGCCACCGCTTCCAGGTGCTGCGCCGCCAACGCAACCAGATCACCGCCATCCGGGTCAGCCCGCCGCTGGAGGCGGGAACGCAGAGCTGACCTTTATAACAGCCCTCATCGAGCGTGGCTCTTGTCCGAACCTTGGGCTTTGAGGGGTGGTGTGTGCCGCCTACAGCGCCAAGAATAAGGTATAAGCGCCATCACCGCGGCACGACCGGTAATGGGTCAGCTCAAAACGGGCTGAAAATTACTCCCCCGGCGCCAGCGCCTTCACCGAAAGCGCGTGGATCGGACCGGCCAACTCCTCGGCCAGGACGCCGTAAACCTTGCGCTGACGCTGGATGCGGGGGGCGCCTTGGAAAGCCGAGGCGGTGATGTGAACGGTGAAGTGGCTCTCCCCGCCCGCCCGCGCGCCGGAGTGGCCGGCGTGCTTGTCGGAATCGTCCGTCACCTCCAGCCGCTCGGGCGCAAAGGCGTCCGTCAGCTTGCGCCGGATCGTCTCAGCCACCTCACCCATGACTAGCCCCTCGCGTGTCAATGCTTGAACGTAAAAACTTCGCCCTCATACTCCACCCATGCCGACGGCGTTCAACTACAAACCGAAGTTCGTGGATATCCGCATCCGCCCGCCCAAGGAGGGCGAGAAGGAGGAGCGGGAGCCTGACGTCTATACCCTCAAGCCCGGCGAGAAGCCGTGCGATTGGCCCGAGTGCCGCAAAGCCGGCGCCGCCCGTGCGCCGAAATCCCGCGAGCATCTGAACGAGCACTACTGGTTCTGCCAGGCCCATGCCGCGGAATACAACAAGAACTGGGACTTCTTCGCCGGCATGACCGACGCCGAGCAGCGCGCCGCCTATGAGGCCCGCGCCACCGGCGAGCGGCCGACCTGGGCCTTCAACGCCTCGCGCCAGTCGCGCGAAGCCGCCGCCTTCGCCAGCAAGATGGGCACGGGCAAGGGCTATAAGGACGGCTTCGGCCTGTTCGGCGATCGGCAGGGCGGCGCCTCGGGCGTGGCGGCGGCGCCGGACGGACGTCACCTCGGCAAGCTTGAGCGGCGGGCTCTGGCCGAGCTCGATCTGGGGGACGGCGCCGACGCGGGGACCATCCGTATGCGATACCTCGACCTCGTCAAGCGCTGCCACCCGGACTCCAACGGCGGCGACCGCTCCACGGAAGACAAGCTGCAGCGGGTGCTGAAGGCCTATAAGGTGCTCCGCGGCGCCAAGATGGTGTGAAACCCTGCCGGGCAAGCCCCCAAGCCCGGTTTCCTAAACGTCGATAACACGCTAAGCGACCCCTTATGACCATCATCGCCAACGACCCCGAAGACCGGCTGATCGCCCTCGTTCCCGACAAGACCGTCTCCGTGCGTGAGACCTTCGGCGTCGACAGCGACATGGTTGTGCCAGCCTTTTCCGAGGCGGATTCGCATGTGCCTGAGATCGACACGGCCTATCGCTTCGATCCCCAGACCACCTTGGCCATCTGCGCCGGATTCGCCTACGACCGGCGGGTGATGGTGCAGGGCTATCACGGCACCGGCAAATCCACCCATATCGAGCAGGTGGCCGCGCGGCTGAACTGGCCTCTGGTGCGGGTGAACCTCGACGCCCACGTCTCGCGTATCGATCTTGTGGGCAAGGACGCCATCGTCCTGAAGGACGGCAAGCAGATCACCGAATTCCGCGAAGGCATGCTGCCCTGGGCGATCCAGCGGCCCATCGCCCTGGTGTTCGACGAATACGACGCGGGGCGCCCGGACGTGATGTTCGTGATCCAGCGTGTCCTGGAAGCGCAGGGCAAGCTGACCTTGCTCGATCAGAACCGCGTGATCCGGCCGAACCCGAACTTCCGCCTGTTCTCCACCACCAACACCATCGGTCTCGGCGACACCACCGGCCTCTATCACGGCACCCAGCAGATCAACCAAGGGCAGATGGACCGCTGGTCCATCGTCACAACCCTGAACTATCTCGCCCACGAGGTCGAAGCCGAGATCGTCCTTGCCAAATCGCCGGCCTACAACACCGCGGAGGGCAAGCGGACCCTGGCCGCCATGGTGCGCGTGGCAGACATGACCCGGAACGCCTTCATGAACGGCGACATCTCCACGGTGATGAGCCCCCGCACGGTGATCACCTGGGCGCAGAACGCCGAGATCTTCGGCGGCGACATCGGCCTCGCCTTCCGCCTGACCTTCCTCAACAAGTGCGACGAGCTGGAGCGGCCGACCGTGGCCGAGTTCTACCAGCGCGCCTTCGGCGCCGACCTGCCGGAGAGCGCCGCGCGGGTGAAAGTGGCCTGAGGCCAAGGAAAGGTGGGGGACGGCGCATGGTCACCCTGAACCGCATCTATACCCGTACCGGCGATCAGGGCGAAACCCGCCTCGCCACCGGCGAGACAGTGAAGAAGTTCGATCCGCGCGTAGCCGCCTATGGCGAGGTCGATGAACTGAATTCCGTGATCGGCCTCGCGCGGCTGGCCGGGGCTGAAGCGCCGAGCCTGGATCTCATGCTGGGGCGCATTCAGAACGAACTGTTCGACCTCGGCGCCGATCTTGCCACGCCGGATCGGCCGGGTAAGGATCTCGGCTGGGAGCCGCTGCGGGTGATTGAGAGCCAGGTGGAGCGGCTCGAAGGCGAGATCGACCAGTTGAACGCCGACCTTTCACCCCTGACCAGCTTCATCCTGCCGGGCGGCGCGCCCCTGGCGGCGCACCTGCATCAAGCCCGCACCGTCTGTCGCCGGGCTGAACGGGCGGCGGTCAGTCTGGCGGATCAGGACGGCGAAGCGGTGAACCCGGCGGCGCTGAAATACCTGAACCGCCTCTCCGACCTCTTGTTCGTCATGGCCCGCTGGGCCAACGGCAAGGGCGCAGGCGACGTCCTCTGGACGCCGGGCGCGACGCGGTAATCCTAGCGAGCGTGAGCCTTGTCCGACTGGGGCCGGGTGCGTGCCGCCGTGCTCGGCCGGATCAAGGGACGCTCCGCTCTTCGCCCTTAACCCGTCCTGCGCGCGACGGCGGTTCGGTGGGCGTCGGGACGCAGGGCGTCCCGTGAAATAGTATCGACGGCCTGCGGCGCGTCGAACACAGGGCTATACTAAGGATGGCCAGGGCTAAAGGAAGCTGCCGTCTTTCCAGGAATAGGGCTTTGATCTCAGCCCGGTGTTCGACCCTCCCGGAGGGTCGAACCTTTCTGGGACGCCCGGCGTCCCGACAACATCCGTCAGCCGTCGCGCGCAGGACGGGTCAAGGGTTCAAGCGAAGCGGCCCTTGACCCGGCCGAGCACGGCGGCATCACCCCAGCGCCAACATAGCAAGCGACCGTAACCCTCCCGGCACGAATCGGTCGTGCATCCAGATCAGCGCGGGCTCCCCCTCAGCGCTTCGGCGGCGGGATCATCACCGGCTCGCCCGGCTTCAGCTTCGGCGATCCGATGGGGCGGTGGGTGAGGTTGGGCAGGAAGATCGGCTTGGCGCAGGTGCGGCTCGACGGGTCCCACCAATTGCCGAAAAGCTCGCAGCGCTGCGCGGGCTGCTGCCACCAGAAGAAGTAGGCGAAGCTTGCCGCCACGCTCAGCACGAACACGGCGAGGAAGACGACCATGATGCGCTGGACGAACTTGTTCATGGCGGCTCTATGCGTCCGCGCCGCCCGGCAATCAAGCACGCGCCCCTTGACGGGCGAACGCCGAGACGTTTGAAGGAGCGCCCAAGCGGTCCATACCGCTTATGCTTATTAGGGCCGAGCGGACGCGCCGGCTGCTGAACTTTAAGGGAACGCCGATGAAGGTCCTGGTCCCGGTCAAACGGGTGATCGACTACAACGTGAAGGTCCGGGTGAAAGCCGACCAGACGGGCGTCGATCTCGCCAACGTCAAGATGTCCATGAACCCCTTCGACGAGATCGCCGTCGAAGAAGCCGTGCGCCTTAAAGAGAAAGGCGTCGCCACCGAGGTGGTGGTGGTCTCTATCGGCGTGCAGCAGGCGCAGGAGACAATCCGAACCGCCCTCGCCATCGGCGCGGACCGCGGCATCCTGATCACCACCGACGTGGACGTGGAGCCCCTGGCGGTGGCCAAGCTCCTGAAGGCCGTGGTGGCCGAAGAAAGCCCGAACCTTGTCATCCTCGGCAAGCAGGCCATCGACGGCGACAACAACGCCGTCGGCCAGATGCTGTCGGCGCTCTTGGATTGGCCACAGGCGACCTTCGCCTCCAAGATCGAGATCTCCGGCGAAAAGGCCTCGGTCACCCGCGAAATCGATGGCGGCCTGCAGACCCTCGAAGTCGATTTGCCTGCGGTGATCACCGCGGACCTTCGCCTCAACGAGCCCCGCTATGCGTCGTTGCCGAACATCATGAAGGCGAAGAAGAAAGAGATCGCCGCCAAGACCCCCGCCGACTACGGCGTGGACGTGGCCTCCAAGCTCAAGGTGCTGAAGGTCGCCGAACCGCCCAAGCGCGGTGGCGGCATAAAGGTCGAAACCGCCGCCGACCTCGTCTCGAAACTCAAGGAAGCGGGAGCCCTCTGATGGCCGTCCTCGTCGTCGCCGATCACACCAATTCCGCCCTGGGCGAAGCCACGGCCAAGACCGTCGCCGCCGCCCAGGCCCTGTCCACCGACATCGACATCTTGGTCGCTGGCGAGAACGCGGGGGCCGCCGCCGACGCCGCCGCCAAGCTCGAAGGGGTGCGCAAGGTGCTCCTGGCCGAAAGCCCGGCGCTCGGCCACCAACTGGCCGAGGCGGTCACCGACGCCGTCGTGGCGCTAGCGGGCGGCTATGACGCCATCCTGGTGCCGGCCACCTCTGCGGGCAAGAACTACGCCCCGCGCATCGCCGCCAAGCTCGACGTAAACCAGATCACCGACGTGATCGAAGTGGTCTCGCCCGACACCTTCGTCCGCCCGATCTACGCCGGCAATGCGCTGGAGACCGTGCAGTCTTCCGACGCCAAGAAGGTGATCACCGTGCGTCCCACCGCCTTCAAGCCGGTGGGCGAAGGCGGGTCGGCCGCCATCGAGACGGTCGGCGCGGGCGCGGCGGGCGCTCACGAAGCGCGCTGGGTCAACGACGAGGTGGTCAAGTCCGACCGTCCCGAACTCGCCGGCGCCAAGATCGTCGTCTCCGGCGGTCGGGCGATGGGCTCGGCGGAGGAGTTCCAGCGGGTGATCGATCCCCTGGCCGACAAGCTGGGCGCCGCCGTCGGCGCCTCCCGCGCGGCGGTGGACGCCGGCTACGCCCCCAACGACTATCAGGTCGGCCAGACCGGCAAGGTGGTGGCGCCCGAGCTTTATGTGGCCGTCGGCATCTCCGGCGCGATCCAGCACCTCGCCGGGATGAAGGACAGCAAGATCATCGTCGCCATCAACAAGGACGCCGACGCCCCGATCTTCGCCGTGGCCGACTATGGCCTAGTGGCCGACTACAAGACCGCCGTGCCGGAGCTGATGGACGCGCTGAGCACGGCGGGGAAGTAAGCAGCCTCTCCCTTACCTCTCGAAGGGGGAGAGGAGAGGAGTCTGGGGGAAGAAATTAGAGCTTCGTCCGCACGCTCAATAATTCCGGAAAGAACCCGCGATCCAGCACGCGGGCGAGGTAGGCGACGCCCTCGGTGCCGCCGGTGCCGGGCTTGCCGCCGATGATGCGTTCCACCGTCTTCAGGTGGGCGAAGCGCCATTGCTGGAAGCGGAACTCCAAATCCACCAGCTTCTCGGCGAGGTCGTAGAGGTCCCACCAGCGGGCGGGGTCGCGATAGACCGCGAGCCAGGCGGCCTCCACCCCCGCATCGGCGAGGTAGGGCCGGGCGAAATCCCGCTCCAGCGCCGCTTGCGGCACGGGCAAGCCGCGCCGGGCGAGAAGGCGCAGGGCTTCGTCGTAGAGACTGGGCTCGGCCAGAAGGGTGGTCAGCTCGGCGTGCGCGTCCCGGCCCTCGTGCACCGTCAGCGCCTTGGCGTTCTTGGCCCCCAGCATGAATTCCATGGCCCGGTACTGCCAGGACTGGAAGCCCGAGCTTTGCCCGAGGGACGGGCGGAAGCGGTGATAGTCCGCCGGCGTCATGGTGGCCAGGACGTCCCAGGACTGGATCAACTGCGCCTGGATGCGGCTGACACGGGCGATCATCTTCAGGGCCGTGCCGAGGTCGTCGGCGCGCATGTGCTGTCGCGCGCCGCCGAGTTCGTGCAGCGAGAGCTTCATCCAAAGCTCCGACGCCTGGTGGATGACGATGAACAAGAGCTCGTCATGGTCGCCCGAGCGCGGCGTCTGCGCCGTCAGGAGCTTTTCGAGGCCGAGATAGTCGCCGTAGCTGAGGTCGGGCTTCAGGTGCGCGCCCGCCTCGTCGCGGCGATCCTCGCTCACGTCACCGCCTGCCGCTGCGAGAAACGCGGCTGGCGCCAGACGCCGCTCTCCATCACCTGCTGCACCCGCGCCGCCGCCTCGACGGCATCGGCGTAGCGCAGATAGAGCGGCGTGAAGCCGAAGCGCAGCACGTCCGGCGCGCGGAAGTCGCCCACCACCCCCGCGGCGATCAGGGCCTGCATGATGGCGTAGCCCTCGGGATGGCTGAGGGAGACCTGGCTGCCCCGCGCCGCCGCTTCGCGCGAACAGGCGAGGGCGAAGACGCCCGGCAAGCGCCGCTCGACCTCGCCGAGGAACACCTCGCTGAGGCGCATGGATTTCGCGCGCACCTCGGCCATATCGACCCCTTCGAAGGTCTTCAGCCCTTCTTCCAACGCGACGAGGCCGAGCACCGCCGGGGTGCCGGTCAACATCCGCTTCATGCCCTTGCCCGGCGCGTAATCGTCCTGGAAGTCGAAGGGCGCGGCGTGGCCGATCCAGCCGGTCAGCGGCTGGCGGGCCACCGCCTGGTAGCGCTTGGCCGCCATCATGTAACCCGGCGCGCCGGGGCCGCCGTTCAGGTACTTGTAGCCGCAGCCGACGGCGAAGTCCGCGCCCGCGCCGTTCAGATCCACGGGCATCGCGCCGGCCGAGTGGCAAAGGTCCCACAGGGCCAAGGCCCCGACAGCGTGCGCCTTGGCCGTCAGCGCCGCCATGTCGTGCAGGCGGCCGGACTTGTAGTGGGCGTGGGTCAGGGCCAGCAAAGCCACCTCGTCCGTCAGCGCCTCGGCGATCGTCTCCGGCGGCTCGACCCGCAGGTCCAGCCCCCGCTCGGCGCAAAGCCCTTGCAAGACGTAGAGGTTGGTGGGGAAGTTGCCGGGCTCGGACAGCACCACCCGCCGCTCCGGCCTCAGCGTGGTGGCGGCGGCGGCGAGTTTATAGAGGCAGACGGAGGTGGAATCCCCCGCCACGACCTCGTCCTTGTCCGCGCCGACCAAGGCGGCGATGCGCCCGCCGATCTTATAGGGCAGGTCCATCCAGCCGGCGCTGTTCCAGCTGCCGATCAGATCCTGGCCCCATTCGCGCTCCACCACCTCGGCGATACGCCCGGGGGTCGATGCGGGCAGGGCGCCCAGGGAGTTGCCGTCGAGATAGATCACCCCCTCCGGCAGGCGGAAACGGGCGCGGGTGAAAGCGAGGGGGTCGCTGGCGTCTAGGGCGGCGATGTCGGCCAAGGTCATGCCTTCGCCATACCTTATTCCGCTCATCCCGGCGACCCGAAGGGCGGCGCAGGCCAATACAGTCGCCGACGTTCGCCGGGGCTTTGAGGGTAGTGCGCGTGCCGCCGTGCTCGGCCGTATCAAGGGACGCTTCGCTCTTCGCCCTTGACCCGCCCTGCACACGACGGCGGTGCGGTGGGCGTCGGGACGCAGGGCGTCCCGTTGAAGTGTATCGACGGCCTGCGGCGCGTCGAACACAGGGCTATAGCATAAAAGGGAAAATGCCGTTCGGGTAGCATCTTGATCAGCCCGGTGTTCGACCCTCCCGGAGGGTCGAACCTTTCCTGGGACGCCCAGCGTCCCGACAACATCCGTCAGGCGTCGCGCGCAGGTCGGGTCAAGGGTTCAAGGGAAGCGGCCCTTGATGCGGCCGAGCACGGTGGCACGCACCACAGCCAGCGACCGCCGGGATAAACGGGCGTGAAGTCAGTGCTGGCTTTCGGGGGTGGTGACGCGCAACCCGTCAAGGTCGTCCGTCACCTTGATCTGGCAGGAGAGGCGCGAGTTCGGCTCCACCCCTTCGGCGAAGTCGAGCATCGATTCTTCCATGGCCGAGGCCGAGCCCACCTTGTCGGTCCAGTCCGGGTCCACATAGACGTGGCAGGTGGCGCAGGCGCAGGCGCCGCCGCAGTCCGCGTCGATGCCGGGGACGTTGTGCTTGATCGCCCCTTCCATGACCGTGAGGCCCGTCTTCACCTCGATGGGGCGTTCGGTCCCGGCATGGTCGATGTAGATGATGGTCGGCATTCGGCGTTTTCCCCGGAGATCGTCTAAGGGCGTTTCTGGAGGCGCGGCTCAGGCCGCGACCTCCTTCATGGATATGGATAGATCGGCGAGCTTGTCCGGCGCAACGGGCTTGCGCGACTGGATCAGTTGCTTGCCCGCCATGAACTCGGGCGGGGCGTTGATCGCCTCCACCGCCTGAACCTTGTGGTCGGCGGTCAGATGAAAGACGGCGAACCTGGCGCCGCCGAGGGTCGGGGCCGGATCGCCCCGCACGACGATCTGGGTGGCGTCGTGCGGCAGACCGGCGATCTGGAGCTTCAGGTCGTATTGATCCGACCAGAACCAGGGAACTTCATGCGCGGGAGGCGGGCGCAGGGTGAAGGCGCTGGCGACCTGCTTGGCCTGCTCCAGGGCGTTGGGCACGCTCTCCAGATGGCCGATGCGGTCATAGTGCGGCAGGGGGCGGCGGGTGCAGTCGCCGATGGCGTAGATGGCCGGATCGGCGGTGCGGCAGAGCAGGTCCACCACCACGCCGTTGTCGGTTTCCAGCCCCGCGTCCTTGGCCAGTTCGTCGTTGGCGACGGCGCCGACGCCCACCAGCACCGCGTCCGCGTCGATCAGCCGCCCGTCCGACAGCCGCACGCCCACCGCCTGACCGCGTTCGCCCTCGATGGCGGCGACGCCCGCGCCGAGTTCGAACACCACGCCCTTGGCGCTGTGATAGGCCTGGAAGAAGGTCGAAAGGGTCTCGCAGGCGACGCGGGCCAGAACACGGGTCTCCTTTTCGATCACCACCGCCTCGGCGCCCAGCGCCCGGGCGGATGCGGCGGCCTCCAGCCCGATATAGCCGCCGCCGATCACCGCCAGCCGCTTGCCGGGAGACGACAGAGCCGCCTTCAGCCGATCCGCGTCGGCGGCGGTGCGCAGCTCCAGCACGCCTTCGAGGTCGGTCCCCGGCAGGGGAATGCGCCGCGCCCGGCGGCCGGTGGCGAGGATCAGGCGGTCGTAGGGGAGGGTTTGGCCGCCGCCCAGGACAATGGCCTTATCGGCGCGGTCGATGCGCTCCACCCGCGCGTTCAGGCGCAGGGCGATGTGGTTTTCCGCGTAGAAGCTCTCGGGGCGCAGGGCGAGGGAGGCGGCGTCCGCCTCGCCCTTCAGCCAGGCCTTGGAGAGGGGCGGGCGTTGATAGGGCGCGACCGGCTCCTCGCCGATCAGCGTGATCGGCCCTGTGAAACCGTATTGGCGCAGGAACGCCGCGCACGAGCCCCCCGCATGGCCCGCGCCCACGATCACGATCACGATCCCCTCGCCCTCGGTCACGCTCAAGCGGCCCTCCCCTCGCGCCGATGATGACGCCGGCGTCATTTTTCCGCAAGCCGGCGCCCGACCCGCCGCGCTTGATGCGCCGCTTAGCGCATGGGACACCCTCGCGCCATGGGGATCATGCGACGGGTGGCCACGAGCGGAGACATGGAGGCGCTGGGCGCGGAGATCGGCGCGCGCCTGCGCCCCGGCGATGCGGTCTGCCTCCTGGGGCCCTTGGGCGCCGGCAAGTCCACCTTGGCCCGCGGCTTGATCCGCAGCCTGACGACGCCGAATGAGGAGGCCCCCAGCCCCACCTTCACCCTGGTGCAGACCTATCCCACGGACGTCTTCCCTATCGCCCACTTCGACCTCTATCGTTTGAAGTCGGCGCACGAAGCCTATGAACTCGGGTTGGATGAGGCTTTGGACGAAGGCGCGGCGGTGATCGAATGGCCGCAGCGCCTCGGGGATGCGCAGCCGACCGACCGACTCGATATAGAGATCGTCCTCGACGGCGAGGCGCGCCAGGTGCGCTTCAGCGGCCATGGGGCCTGGAAGGGACGAGATCAGTTTTGAGCGACCGCGAAACCCTGAAGCGCGATTTCCTGGCCAAGGCCGGCCTGGCTGACGCCCGGCGCGAGACCATGGCCGGCGACGCCTCCACCCGTCTCTACGAAAGGCTGCACCCGGCGGACGGCCGTCGCCTGATCCTGATGGACCAACCCCCCGCCGCAGAGAGCGAACCCGCGCGGCCCGACGCGACCCCGGAGGAGCGCGCCGCCAAGGGGTATAACGCCCTCGCCCGCCTCGCCGCCGGACGGGTGGACGCGTTCGTGGCCATCGCCGGCTATCTCAAGGGGCGCGGCTTCTCGGCGCCGGAGATCATCGCTTTCGACGTCGATAACGGCCTCGCGATCCTGGAAGACCTGGGCGACGATCTTTACGCCACCCTGATCGCCAAGGGCGCCGATCCCTTGCCGCTCTACGAGGCCGCCGTCGATCTGCAGGCGGCGCTGCACGCCGAGCCGCCGCCGGCGGTGCTGGAGAGCCAGGGCGTGCGCTGGGCGCTCTCCGCCTACGACGACCTCGCCTTGAAGACCTACACCGAGCTCTTCCTCGAATGGTGGCCGAAGTACGCCAAGCTGCCGCCATTCCCGGAGCAGGCGAGGGCGGAGTTCGAGATCGTTTGCGCCCCGATCCGCCAGATCGCCGAGCGCAACGCGGTGGTGTTCGCCCACCGTGACTTCCATGCGGAAAACTTGCTGTGGCTGCCGGAGCGCCAAGGTCTGGCCCGCGTCGGTCTGCTCGATTTTCAGGACGCGGTGACGGCGCATCCGGCCTGGGACCTTCTGCACCTGTTGCAGGACGCTAGGCGCGACGTGGCGCCGGCGCTGGAGGCGGCGATGCTGGACCGTTATCTGGCCGCCCGCCAGGACCTCGACGGCGACGCCTTCCGCTCGGACTACCGGGCGCTGGCCGCCCTCAACGCCGCGCGCATCCTCGGGCCGATCTTCGCCCGCCAGGTGGTGCATTTCGGCCGCCCGAAATACATCGCCTTCATGCCGCGCACCTGGCGTTATCTGGAGCGTAACCTCGCCCATCCCGATCTGGCGAGCCTGAAGGCCTGGTTCGACCGATGGATTCCCGTGGAGACGCGCCCGTGATCATCCCAAAGGTCGCCATGGTGCTGGCGGCGGGGCTCGGCACCCGCATGCGCCCGCTCACCGACGATCGGCCCAAAGCGCTGGTCGAGGTCGGCGGCAAGGCGCTGATCGACCACATGCTGGACCGGCTCGCCGACGCGGGGGTGGAGCGGGCTGTGGTGAACGTGCACGCCTTCGCCGACCTGTTGATCGACCACCTGAAACGCTACCCCCGCCTCCACATCGTCGTCTCCGACGAGCGCGCCCACCCCCGGCCGCTGGAGACCGGCGGCGGACTGAAGTTCGCCCGCGCCCTCCTCGACGAAGCGCCGATCCTGGTGGCCAACATCGACAGCGTCTGGGTCGAGGACGGCGAGCCGCCGGCCCGCGCCATAGAGGCGCTGTGCGAGGGCTTCGAGCCCGGCCGCATGGCCGCCCGGCTGATGCTGGCGCGCATGAGCCGCACCTCCGGCTTCGACGGCGCCGGCGATTTTCGTATGGAGCCGGACGGGCGTCTGATCCCCCGGCGCGTGACCGGCGAGTCCGCCGCGCCCTTGAACTACATGGGCGTGCACGTGGTCGATCCTCGGCCGATCTTCGAACATGGCGAGACCGAGTTCGGCCTTTTCCCGTTGAAGGGGCCGTTCTGGGGCGAGTGGGCGGCGGAAGGCCGGCTCTACGGCGCCCTGATGGAAGGCGACTGGATGCACGTCGGCGATCCCGCCGCCCGCGATGCGGCGGAGGCGCGGCTGAAGGCCTTCGCATGACGGGGCCCGGCGTATGATTGGGCTTGGCGCATGAGCCTGTTCGACGCCCGAGGGCCGCGCTGGTTCACCATTCCGGCGCACCGGCCGTTCCTGGACGACCTCGCCCTTGTGCTGCATCGCGAGTTCGCCGCTCAAGGTCCTGAAACGACCGATCCCGAGCGATTGGCGGACGCCGTGGTGCTGGTCCCCACCCGCCGCGCCGCCCGCGCCCTGGCCGATTCCTTCGTGCGCGCCGGCGGCGGACGGGCGCTGTTGCTGCCGCAGATCCTCGCCCTCGGAGACCTCGACGAGGGCGAACCGCCCTTCGAGCCCGGCGACCTCGCCCTCGACCTGCCCCCCGCCATCACGCCCTTGCAGCGCCGCTTCGAGCTGACGCGGCTGGTGCTCGATAACGCGTCGCTGTTCGCCCGCGAGCTGACCGCCGTCTCGGCCATGGAGCTCGGCGACGCCCTCGGCGGCTTTCTCGATGCTCTGCAGGTGGAGGAGATCGAGGTCGCGGACAAGCTCGACGGCCTGGTGGACGAGGATTTCGCCCTGCATTGGCGCAAGTCCGCCGATGTCCTAAAGCTGGCCGTGGACGCCTGGCCCAAACGTCTCGCCGCCCTTGGCCTGGTGGACGTGAACCAGCGCACCACCGCGCTGCTGCGGGCCCTGGCCGAGCAATGGACCCGCCATCCGCCCGCCCGCCCCCTGATCGCCGCCGGCTCCACCGGCTCCGCACCCGCCGCCGCCGACCTCCTGGGCGTGATCGCCCGGGCGGAGCGAGGGTGCGTGGTGCTGCCGGGTCTCGACCTCGATCTCGCCGAAGACGCCTGGGCGGCGGTGGCGGGAACGGAGGGCGAAGCGCACCCCCAAGGCGCCTTGAAGCGTCTGCTCGTCCGCGCGGAGGTCGAGCGAAGCGCCGTGCGGCCCTGGCCCGCAGGCGAGACGGCGACCGAGGCGCTGGCGGGCCGCGCCCGTCGCCGGCTGATCAACGAGGCCCTGCGCCCGCCCGACGCCACAGCCGACTGGCTGCGCGTCATCGCCGCCCTCAGGGCCGAGGGCGAGGGCGCAGGGGCGGACCCCATCGCCGAAGGCCTCGCCGGCCTCTCTATCGCCAACGCCGCCAACGAAGAGGTCGCCGCCGCCCTCGCCGCCGTCCTGCTGCGCGAAACCCTGGAGCGACCGGGCGATACGGCGGCCCTGATCACCCCAGACCAAGCCATGGCGCGGCGCGTCTCCGCCCGCCTCGCCCGCTGGGGGATCGAGGTCGACTCCTCTGCCGGTCGCCCCTTGGCGAACGAGCCCACCGGCGTCTTGGCGGTCCTCATCGCCCGCGCCGTCGCGAAGACGGTCGAGCCGGCAAGCCTCCTGGCGATCCTCAAGCATCCCCTCGTGCGTCTGGGCCGCGAGGGCCACGCGCTGACAGATGCCCAGCGGGATTTGGAACGCTATGGCCTGCGCGGGCCGGCGCCGCGCAGCTGGGAAGAGATCGCCGAAAGGCTGGTCGAACGCCGCGACCGGGTGGATCGCGAGGGCGCGGCGCCTGAACCTGTTTTCATCGCGCGCCTCGACGCCGCCCTCGGTCTGTTGGCGGACCTGCAAGGCGCGATCGCCCTTGCCGGCGCGCCGTTCGCGAATGGCGCGGCCCCGTTTCAGCAGGCCGCCGAAGCCCTTTGCCGGGCGATGGAGGCCTTGGCCCGAGGTGCGGACGGCCGGTTCGGGGGCCTTTGGGCCGGCGCGGGGGGCGAGGCGGCGGCGGCGTGTCTGTCGACCCTGATCGAGGACAGCGCCGCCTTGGGCGCCGTCTCCGCGGCGGACTTCGCCGCGCTGATGGAGACCATCCTTTCGCAGCACTCGCTCCGCACCGGCGGCGCCAATCACCCCCGCCTGCGCATCCTCGGCGCCCTCGAAGCGCGTCTGGTGCGCGCCGACCGGCTGATCCTGGCGGGCCTGGAAGAGGGCGTCTGGCCGCGTATCCCGGAGACCGATCCCTTCTTGTCACGGCCCATGCGGCGCAAGCTCGGCCTGCCCGCGCCCGAGCGGCGCATCGGCCTTTCGGCTCACGACTTCGCCCAGGCGGCTTCCGCTCCGGACGTGGTGCTGATCTCCACCGAACGGCGGGACGGCCAGCCGGCGGTGAAGTCGCGCTGGCTGTGGCGGCTGGAGACCCTGATCCGCGGCGCGAACACTGATGAGCGGCCCGCCGCCCTCCCCCGTCGCCGCGACGCCGAAGCCTGGGCCGAAGCGCTGGACGCGCCGATCGCGCCTCGTCCCCTCGAACTCGCGGCGGCGGAACGGCCGAAGCCCAAACCGCCCCTGGAGGCGCGGCCGCGAAAGCTCCCCGTCACACGGATCGAGACCTGGGTGCGCGATCCTTACGCCGTCTATGCGCGGGAAATCCTGGGTCTGCGCCTTTTGGATCGTCCCGATGCAGAGATGGCGCCCTGGCGGCGCGGCACGGCGATCCACCAGGCCTTCGAGGCTTTAGCCCTGGCCGCGCCGCCGCCGGCGGAACCCGAGCCCTTTTTCGCCGAGGCGGTGCTGGCCGCCCTGCACCGCGCCGGCTTTCCCGAGACCGCCATGGCCCGCGAACAGGTGCTGGCCGCCCGCCTCGCCGAATTCGCCGTCGCCTTCGAGGCCGAGCGCGCCCGCGCCGCGCCGCGCCTCCTGATCGAGACGGAAGGCCGCTATGACCTCATGGTGCAGGGCCGTCCCTTCGCCGTCACCGCCAAGGCCGACCGCATCGAGCTTTGCGGCGGCTTGGCGCACATCCTCGACTTCAAGACCGGCCAGGCGCCGACCCCGGCGCAGGTGGAGACCGGCTTTTCGCCCCAACTGACCCTGACGGCGGCGATCCTGAGACGCGGCGGCTTCGAGGGTGCGGGGCAGGCCGAACCGGGCGAGCTTCTCTATGTGCGCGCTGTCGGCCGGCGGGTGGCGGGGGAGGTGAAGACGGCGGTGAAGGACGGGTTGAGCGCCGCCGACCTAGCCGAAGCGGCCCTGGAGGGCCTGGTGCGCCGCATCGCCCGCTTCGATGATCCCAATACGCCCTATTCCGCCTGGGCCGCGCCGCAGTTCCTCTCCAAGCGCGGCGGCGACTACGACCATCTCTCTCGCCTCTACGAGTGGCATGTGATGGGCGAAGGCGAGGAGGGCGGCGAATGACCCTGCACCCGCAGAAGATCGCCGCCGATCCGGCCCGCTCCGCCTTCGTCTCGGCCAACGCCGGCTCGGGCAAGACCCGCACCCTGGTGGACCGGGTGGCGCGCCTGCTTTTGCGCGATGCGCGGCCGGAGGCGATCCTCTGCGTCACCTACACCAAGGCGGCGGCGTCGGAGATGCAGCGCCGGCTTTATCAAACGCTCGGCGCCTGGGCGGTGATGGCGGACGACAAATTGGCGACGGCGCTGGCCGATCTTGGGGAGGCGGACGCGGCGGACGATCTCGGCAAGGCGCGGCGCCTCTTCGCCCGCGCCCTGGAGACGCCCGGCGGCCTGAAGATCCAGACCCTGCACGCCTTCTGCGAAAAGCTGTTGCGCCGCTTTCCTTTGGAGGCCGGCGTCTCTCCCGGCTTCAAGGTTTTGGAAGATGCGGCGGCGGCGGAAGTCTCGGCGGAAGCGCGAAACGCCCTGGCGCGGCACGTGCTCCGCCAGCCGGACGGCGCCATCGCCGCCGCCTACGGCCATTTCGCCATCGAACTGGCCATCGGCGATTTCGAGGGCCTGCTGAAGACTTTCGAGACCGAGCGGGCGGCCCTGGAAGGCTATCTGGACGCGCAGGGGGGCCTCTACGCCGCCATCTCCGACGTCTGGCGTGTTTGCGGCTTTCCTGAC
>Ga0116228_10002480_pt1 | contig 15984 bp, 7 predicted proteins | sample S1TSphfallax_2_FD_89694 | JGI IMG/M metagenome (GOLD analysis project Ga0116228, IMG submission 89694) | Host-associated microbial communities from peat moss isolated from Minnesota, USA - S1T2_Fc - Sphagnum fallax MG | ecosystem: Host-associated > Plants > Peat moss > Unclassified | place: USA...
AGACGACCGATCCCATTCAAAGACTTGACAAGCTTCCACAAGACGATGATGTCCACGCACCATTTGAAGTCCTAACGGAACATAAGGTTGAACCCAAGGATGTGGAACCGAGCTTTGAAAAGGTACCAAGGTCCTTGGACCTTCCAATCACCCACCCCATTGACGAAACCCAAGGGGATTTTGGGGTGGAAGGCTTGCAAGAAGGTCAACATGTCGTCGAGGAAGAGGAGTCCAAAATTGATGCTCCAATTATAGAGCCCCAAATTCTTCCTAAGATTGAAGCTCAAGACAAAGAAGAGCGAACACTTGAAGAGCCATATGTCCCTTCTATTGAGGAATCGCAAGATGAAGATGTCCAACCCACATCTACTGAAGAAGAGGAAAAGACTCCAATCGTCAAGGAAGAGGCAACCGATCCCATTCAAAGACTTGACAAACTTGCACAAGACGATGATGTGCACCCACCATTTGAAGTCCCAATAGAACATAGGGTCGAGCCGAAGGAGGTGGAACCAAGTTTTGAAGAGGTACCAACATCCTTGGACCTTCCAATCACCCACCCCATTGAGGAAACCCAAGGGGATGTTGGAGTCGAAACGTTGCAACAAGGTCAACATGTCGTCGCACAAGAGGAGTCCAAAATTGATGCACCAATTACGGAGCCCCAAATTCTTCCTGAGATTGAAGCTCAAGACAAAGGAGAGCCAACACTTGAAGAGCCATATGTCCCTGCTATTGAGCAATCGCAAGATGAAGATGTCCAACCCACATCTACTGAAGAAGCCGAAAAGACTCCAATTGTCAAGGAAGAGGCAATAGATCCCATTCAAGGACTTGACAAGCTTGCACAAGACGATGATGTGCACCCACCATTTGAAGTCCCAATAGAACAAGGGGTCAAACCTGAGGGAGTGCAATCAAGTTTTGAAAAGGTACCAAGATCCTTGGAGCTTCCAATTAACCAACCTATTGAGGAAACACAAGATGATGTTGGAGTTGAAACTTTGGTGGAAGGTCAAGACATCTCTAAGGTAAAGGAGCCCCAAATTGAGGCTCCAACTACAGAGCCCCAAGCTCAAGAATTTGAGGCTCAAGAAAAAGAGATTCCCATGCTTGAGGAACAACACATCCCTTCTACTAAGGAACCAGAAATGGAAGATGTCAAAGTCGCATCTATTGAAAAAGAGCAAGAAACTCCACTTGTGAAGGAAGACATGAGCACTCCCATTCAAACACTTGAGGAAGTTCCGCAACATAGGGACATAGAAGATCCATTTGACATCGCAACAGAAAAGGAGGTGGAAACCAAGGAGGTGGAACCAAGTTTCGAAGAGGTACCAAGTTTTTTGGAGCCTCAAATTAGCCAACCTATTAAGGAAACACAAGATGATGTTGAATTCGAAGCTCCAATGCAAAGTCAAGATGTTTTCGAAGTAGTGGAGCCCCAGATTGAAGCTCCAATTACAAAGCCCCAAGTTAAGGAATCTCAAGCTCAAAACAAAGAGGCTCTAATCCTTAAGGAACAACACATCCCTTCTATTGAGGAACTAGAGGTGGAAGATGTGGCACCCGTGTCTATTGAGGAGGAGGAGGAGACTCCAATTGTTAAGGAAGAAAAGAACACTCCCATTCAAACAATTGACGAACTTCCACAACATGGGGATGTAGAGGAACCATTTGAGGTCCCAACAAAAAAGGAGGTGGAACCCAAAGAAGTGGAACTAGGTTTCGAGGAGGTAGCAAGATCCTTGGAGCTTCCACTCAACCGGCCCATTGAAGAAACACAAGAGCATGTTGGAGTAGAATCTCCAATTAACCCACCCATTGAAGAAACACGAGAGGATGTTGAAGTAGAAGGGTTTCAGTTGGTTGAGGATGCATTTCCATTGGAGAATGTTCCATCAATATTGATACAACAAGCTACAACTGTTGAAGGTGACAATTGGAGAACTTGGAAAAGAGAATTGGAGGCTAATGCAATGGATAAGTTATTTGCTCAAGAAAATTTAACTCCTAAAGAAACCAAAAATAGTGACATCTTGGAAGGCCCATGGCCAGGAGTTGGGAGTGCATTGGAAGAGTCAATAGTTTCAACAAAGGATCCTTGTGGCAATGATGAAAGTGAGGCACTTAATTATCTTTTATGTCAAAAATACCACGTATATGTGGTTGGGAATGTCCACCTTATGTAATATGTGTCCTTGTGGTTTGTGAGTTTGGGTTGTTATTTATATAACTATGTATTGTTAGAATTGAAGGTGGATGTGTATCAATGTAACATGGCAAGTTAATGCTTCTTACTAATTATGTTTTTTTTGTGTGTGTGTATTCCAGAGGAAATAATACATGCTGAGGAAGCTGAAACAATGGAAAACAAGGTTGAACTAGGTGAGGTGGTGGGGTTTATTGGAATTCATTTCATGGGGAAAATATAATTCCAAGACATAACTAATATAGAAGAACAATTGCATATCACAACTACAAAAGCTAAGTTTTTTATTCAAATTAAAAAAATTGTGCAACGTGATTTAATTATTTAAATATATTCAATTTACACTTGATCCAATCATTATTAATACACCATAATATTCTTTGTGCACATGGTTATGTTCATTGCATTATTGTGAATGTCATATTTGTGAATATAATTAAAGACCTCTTAACAATGTTAAAATTTTAAAACAATTTTGTTCCAAATTTGCACAAACCTTCACATTGAATGGTTTAAAGCAAGTTTCACCGTATGGTTTAGGGTATCATTGAAAGCGGATGATGTACCTGAAGAAGGAGGATCTGCTACAAATGCTAAATTGATGTGTCATGCAAATCCAGACATGCAACCCCCTTCAAAACCGGTGCTTGAGAAGGACATAATTGAGGATGCTAAAGCGAAAGAGACTATGGTTGTTGACAATGTTGAAGCAAGAGAATCAATTGAGACCAATGCAACTTTCGAGGAGCAACATCATAAGCATACTTTTGTGCCAATGGAAATCCCAACTTCCAAGACCAAGGAGGTTCTTTCAACACTAGAAGAGCCTCAGGTGCACATTGTTGAAGAGGAGAAAGAGCTTGTTGTCAAACCAAATTTAGAGAAGGAACCTCAATCAAATGCACTTGATGAAGCCCTTATTCAAGGACATACTAATGGCGAGGTTGCTTTGGAATGGCCTACTCATGATTCTCTTGTTAAAAAGGTGGAGGTTGAGCCAACTTTGGAAGAGGGCACATCACAATTGATAGCAATTGATGAGACCCTCATTTCAAAGGTTGATGAAGGGATTTTCCAAGAATCACAACTTGTAGTACCAAGTGTAGAAGAGGAGAAAGACATTGAGGGAAAACATTCAATGGAAAAACTTGGGTTTATAAGACTAGATGAGGTCCTTGGTGAGAAAATCCCCATCGAAGAGAGCAAGGAGGTTGAAGATATTCCAAAGCTAGTGGAGCCCCAAATACACATTACACATGAGGAAAAAGAGGTTGAACTACTATTGGAAAAGTCCAAGGAGCTTGAGTTGAGAGATTCACAAAGGAATACAAGTGAGTCACCTTCTACTTCAAGTGCAACAAGCAAGGACCAAGGAACAAACTTGGATGAATCAAATAAGGTACAAGGTGAATTTGACACACCTCAAGTAGTGGATCAAACATGGGAGCAACTGAAGAGCAATTGGAAGAATTTCAAAGGTAGACCTGATATTCACGTCACCAATAAAGTGCGTCAAGCAGCTAGGGAGGCAAAGGAAAAAGCACGAAAAGTTGTTGGCCTTCCTTGGCCTCCTGCACGTCTTTCTACATCAACTCAAAATGTAGAAGATGAAAGAAAGGTGAGTGCACCTATTGTGGAGACCAATTTCAATCCTAGTGAAGTTGTAGACGAATTTGTTGGCACAAGGAGGGAGCTTACATGTGAACCAAACACGTTGGAGTCCAAGGTCAATGAACTTGTGGATCATACAAACAACTTTCCAACTAAAATCGAGACAATTCCTACTGGTGAGTTAATCCTTTATGTTTAAATTTAATTGCATGTTTATGCAAATGGGATGACAAGAATGAGTTTGATTCTTAGCTATATATCATTTATTATATCATTTGACACTTCAAATGATTTTGAAAATATTGCATTGTTGTGTATTCACCTAATAGATTAGCATATCTTTAGTGAAATGATTGGTCATTTCATACAAAAGCTCATGGAGTTTGAAATTGGCAACAGGTGGGGGACACATTATTGATGAGCGAGAAGAAGCAACTACAAATTTTGCTAGTCCAAAATTTTCAATAATCAAACATTCTGATGACCAAATATTACTTGCCACTATAGACAAGACCCATGGGCTTTCACTAAAGCTCCAAGGGCTTGATAGTGAATCAGATAATAGCGTGTTTAAATCTTCACAAGATGCCATCTTATTTGAAGGAGAAGATTCAGCAGCAAAATGTGCTTGATTAAATGAAATCTAAAAGGGAATTTAATCAACATGTTCCATTTAGTGATAACGGTAAGAATGTCAAGCACTCCCTCTTTGCTTATAGAATCATACATTATTCAAAAGAGGTAATAGGCCTCTAATCAAATAGTGATAAATTGGCCAACTTTGTATCATTAGTGTTTTACAAATATTGTTTGTGGACTAATTAAATTGTTATATTTTCATATGTATCAAATGTAAATTTATTGATGTTGAACTTTTCCATTATATGTTATTACCCTTACAATTGTTTTGTTGTGGTCACAAAAAACATTGCATGATGCATCATACATCATCAATGAGTATGGCACTACACACACACACGTGCGCACATAAGACATGGGTACCATTTATTTAACTCATGGGACAAAAGAAGGTTTCATATTTCATTGGTTATGCATGTAGCCTAAGGTAGACCAATTTTGATAGCATTGTAGTCCTTAATAATACTTTAAAATGAAAAAGGCATGAAAATGCCAAAATAGGAAATATTTATGTTAAGGACAAATCAATTGCAATGTTAGCAATGAATAGTGGGGACTTATTGGCTTTGGATTTTGAATTATGTTTTGAAGGGAATCTTTTGAATTATTTCCTATCCTATGTGGATTTTGGACCATTATAAATTGGTTGTAACTTATATTTTATGTTTTGAAATACTTGCTTTATGGATTAAAAATTGTCATGGAGTTTGCAATTTTGTTATGTAATTGTATGGGAATTTCAAGTTATAGAAAGTAGTTAGGGTGAAAGCACGCTTGGGGGGGGGGTATTGTTGTCACATTGTATTTGTTTTAGGGGTCCCATGTTTGAACTTCAACCATGTCATTATTATGAAGGATTTTCACAATCTTTTTGCATATTATGGTAGGTCAAAACCCAAATAAGTCAAATTCCAACAAAATTGCACTTTTTAATCTAATATGATGTGATGTTAGAGTATATTTGTGCCAAAAAAATATACATCATAATGCACTAATAAATGAAAATCTACTCAAAAATTTATCAAAATTATTTATATTTTTTACGAAATTTGTAGTATCTATTAAACATTGTGATTCCATATGATTGGAATAAATTTGTGAATCATGTGAAAAGCTGGATAATTATCATATCACAAATGGGTGTCTTTGGGGGTAATGACCATAAGTATGTGGTAAATTAACATTTTGACAAACTATCACTTTCAAATGGAAGATGATAAGATATGTGAGGTGAATCATTTTTAAAATTTTCATTTTAAATATTTTTTGGTTGACTAATTCAAATTGAAACCTAGTGTAGCCCAAAAAAAAATTAGGTTCTATTATATTGCATATACCATAAATATGCCCATTATTCCTTGAATTTAATTGTTTAAAATCTATTTCTTTTTTCAAATAATATTATATATCATGATTAACTTTATGAAAATCAAATGATCAAGCCCAAACACCAAAAGTGAGACCCAAGATTAAATACAACACGTTTTGTAAAAATATACATTACATACATGTCATGAAAATGCCCAAATTGCCCCCCCCTCCCTCACTCCCCCCCAATTATATTTCTATAATTTGTTTTCATATATTTGTATGATGCATTTCTAAAATAGTTTAACCTACTAGTGGAGTCTATAACAAATTTCAAGTTATATATGAATAATTACTATTTGGCAATCATCCTTAGCATGAATTTAACAATAGAATTCAAGTTTTGTATGTCTTGTTAATTTTGTTGTTTCTATGAATGGATATGGAACTTTGAGGAAGAGTTCCTTTTTGTTTTTACAAGTTCTTTATTTACTACATTTTTTAAAAGATTATAATCTAAACATGGTACTACCTTGTTACCTAAAAAAATACATCATTGATGTATCAAAATTCCTAAGCAATGGATTATTATCGATTGTTGTGTGAATTACGGATTTTCATGGGTTTGTATGTTAATATATTGATTTCTACACAATTAAGATTCACAAAATTATCATGTAGATTACCCACTATTTAAGTTTGAACAAGTATAATGTTAATTATGTTTGATGACTATACATTAAAAAAATGTATTAGTTCATCATGAAATTTGATTATGTGAATCATGCAATATTTATGTCTCAAATTACACTAAATAGTCACAACACTACTACAAAACAGGTCTTTCAATCACTATGCAATTCCACCCAAACCCATCCAAATGGAAAGGAACTTATTGAAAATCAAAGTTTGGAGGACCATTTCCACCAAACTTGTGTGCATAGTGGATTTTTAGTGGGCATCTCCCACTAGTTATTTATTTGGGTGGAATGTGCACCAAAGTTTTCATTGTGGTTAGTGTTCCCACAAGCTAGGGTGGAACTAACTAATGCAAGAATCAATGCAAGCTACCTAAATGGAGTGATTTACATTATGCTTGCTCCATTGTTGGTTACTTGTCATTGGAACATGCACATCAACATTCATTGTTTAAGTAAAACATTTAGACGTAGTGAATGATTGAACATGAACACATGCAAAGGAATGTCTTCTTTGAGTTTATTAACCTAATAGGTGCCATTTATAACACAAGGTCCCACAAGTAGCACAAAATATGTGTTTTCATTCCAAAATTTTGTACACATTTAATAACCCATGATATTTTAGGTTTTGAAGAACTATGGTTGATGTAAGCAACATTTATAGCTCATAACTAGCATTCATGGGTCTAGGCATGGTATTAGGACCCAATCACAATTGCTTGTCCTTTGCTTAGAAAGTAGTCACAAGGAAATATTGATGATGTGGCAAACCTAGGATAAAGCTAATTAGTTAAAATGCCTAAGCAAGAATTTTGAATTTAGGTCAAGACCCATGTCAAGTCTTCTAAAATCTAGTGCAAAGTGGATGGAATTTAGCGTGCATGTGGATGATGAGGGAATTTCAAATCACATGTTTTGAGACAGGTCCATAGCAAGTCTAAAGTGGTTACTCGTGGACTTCAAACCTTGGCAGGAAGACTTCCATCTTATTATCCATTGAGTTCATCTAGGTCTAGCTTAGTCATAAGTTCTTTCTGGAAGTGTGATAACATAATTGAAGGTTTTAGATTTCAAGAAGGTTGTTGATTTGTTTAGAAATAACATACATGACAAGTTACAATGGAGAAGGCGGATAAGAAAGTGAAAAGGGAGGCGAACTTTGAGTTTCCACCATGGGATTATGTTCCCCAGAAGAATAAAATTGAAGACTACTTTAGGACTATCAAGAAGCAAAAATGGGGTTTTATAACCAACTTTTGACTATTTTTGTCCAAGGCAACTACTATTTTAGTTGCATGCGACAAAAATAGTTGCATTGGACAAGTAAAAAAAACCCATTTTTCTTCTAGTGAATGATTCAACCCCAAGGCCAACTTTCCTCCAAATCTAATGTTTGATGCATATAGAACTAGCCAATAACTTCCAACATATAAGTATTATAGGTTGTAGTGGAAATTATAAAACATTTATTTAGCGAAGATGAAAAACTTCACCAACTGTCCAAGTGTTGCTACTACCTAAGGTGGGCTTGTAAGCTTCAAATTAAGTCAAATTGTAGTTGGGTTCCATGATCTACAATAAAGATCAAGTGGTTTTTTGGCTAGAAAACCTACATGGATTAACCAAGATGATATTAGAAGTTAATAATAAGCTAAAACATAAATTATACTTGAAGTCATCAAAGTTCATTGGATATGATTTGTAAAACACAAAATCCATGGTTGCTCGTAGTTTCATGTTAATCAACTTTCAATTATTAATAGAGAACCCCCCTTTTTGCAACTATGTTTTCAACTACATCTTGATTATAAAACATAGTTGAAAGTGAGAAAAATAGTTTGCAACTATTGTTTGCAATTGAAAAATATTTTTCTCAACTACAAACCAAAAAATTTAATAAGTACAAGTCAATAGTGACATTCCAATTGAAAGTGTTTGCCATGTGTCAACACCACATCAATAGCCATCATCAACCGTTCTAGTTGCAAATTATCTTACCAACCTACTTGTGAGATGTTGTCAACTTCCTTTGACTAGTGGATGAACTTCATCCGTTGATTGGATGTGATGTCAATAAAATATTTAGTTGCAATTTTGATTACATTTCAATTATGTCAACTTAACCAATGATGTGGTAACATGTGACACATTCAAAACATTTCACCATTGATTACCCACATTAACTCGAGAGGTCAACTATGTTGCAACTACGATGGTTAATGCATTTGGCCAATGGGTGGGATGACATGTGTTATAATTTAATAGGGTTTGGGTTAGACCAATAGTTTAACGCCACTTGGCATAACCTTAGCCTATAAATGTATGTGGTGCCTAATCATAGGAAGCCACAAAATTACCTAAGGATGGGTTAGGTTTAAACCTAGGCCCCCTTGTATATACTTAAGTTAAAGCTAGACCTAGGTGTCTAAGCTAAAGCTAAACATAGGCATTAGGTTAGGCCTATACCTAAAATACAAATAAAGTCCTATTTCATTTAATTTAACCCTTAAATTTGGGCTTTTTTTATTTGTTCATCCCAAATGGCTATTACATTTTCATGTTTTTTTTGGTTCTCTATCATATCAATGCATTTGCTTATATAGTTTGGATTATCAAAATGGAAGCCAAACAATATGGGACAAATATTTTAGTTTCCACCATGGTAAGACAAGCCTAACAACACACATAAGCCCACAACAAAAAACTTATAGATCTTTTTCAATTCTTATTTGATTTGAATGATGTAAAAAGTTATGGGAACATTAAAGTAAGCTCTAGACGCTCTAGAAGCAAAGGAACAACATAGAAGAAGCATAAAACATGTCAAAATTAGATAATGTGTTTATCCCAAAAATTACCCATTATTTTAAAATATCATATCATATTCATTTCTTATTCAATTTGAGTGATCTAAAGAGCTATGGGTGCACCAAGTTAAGCTTTACGTTAGTTCTCTGAACTTCAAATGCAAATAACCAATGGAGAGAAACCACAAAAATCACAAATGTATTAAATTGGAATGTGTGAATTAGGCATATGACCAAACACTTACCTCGCTTACTTTCAATGCCCATATCTTCTCATTTTTTAATCTACCTTGAGGATGAAAGCATGCTAAATGTACTTGATATTCTACTTGTCAAACTAACAAAAGGTAGAACCAAAACCCATCACAAAATTATTGTACATGTGCAATCTTTTTTGTTGAATGATTACTAACAAAATATTTTCTTCATTATTATGCATTAATTAAAAAAATTCACATTGTAAAGTAGGCTTTAAGTATATTTTATAAGTGTAAGTAACTTTGAGAGCCTATTTTTTGTAGCGTAATATTTGATTCAAGTATATGAACTATCAAAAAGATAATAAATGGGTTTTTTGGTGATACCGTTTAATACACAATGATCTTTATGTTATAACTTCATACATGTCTATTTCTTAAAATTTCAATGAAAAATATGTTTGAACATCATATTGACAAATCAATTTCAAACATACTTGTTACCTACTTTTATTATTTCAACAATATTCAAATTTTGTATTATGTTTATAATAAACCCAATTAAAAGCACAATGGTTTCAAAATCAAATTTAAGTAAATCTTAATATACTTTCTAGTCTTTTTGTAAATTTTGTCTCAATTTCAACTTCATTTTTGTTCATCAATTGTTTTTGTATTCTTTACCATGCTTACACCCTTGAACGATTTTAAGTGGCCATGGCTACTCCAAGTTGAGCTCTAAAACATCATTTTTGAACTTGAAAAACAAAGGAAGGAAGTATTAATATTTAAAGTTCTTTAATAGCTTGAGTGTATGGTGGTTAATTACTTTACCTTAGTTGCAAACTATCATAACATAATTGCAACTCAATTAGTTGCAGCTAATTTACAACCTAATTTTAACTTAATTAAACCGAAACCTCAACTAATAGTTTACCTAACATAAGTTTAGTTAATTATGTTTATTACTTGTAATAAATATTCAAAAATAATTTTTAATTACATAATTTAATAATAGATTAAAATTTTATACTAAAATTTATCATTCATTGATAAATATATGTCTATTTTTATATATTTCATTATATATAATAAAGTTATGTATTAATTAGTACTATTATTAATAAATAATATTATATATATATATTTAATAAAAATGACATTAATAATACTATTGTAGCTAATGTAAGCTAGGTTGTTATTTAACTATCATTATTTGTATTATTATTTAACTTGTTATAACTATTATAAATTAATATAATATATATTGAATAAAAATAAAATGTAAAAATGTTAAAAGAAAATTATTTTGAAATGATATAATCATGCATTAGATGTCCGTACTAACTATGCTTATTATTATTATTGATTACTATAAAACGAATAATAATCAATTAAATAATCTGAAAATATATTCAAACCAATAGTTAGCATTAGATTAATTATTAAATCAATTCCAAATAAACTTAATTATGTTTCATTAAATTTATAAAAGTAACTATCATTTTGTGTGGTGAACATTGTTACATAAAAAAGGATCTATAGATAAATGAACATGTAGTTTAAAGCAAAACTAGTAGTAGAAGGTAGAATATGGTGGTTAAAATAACGAATAGCCAAAATTTGAATTTAGGAGGAAAATTAATTATTGATTTCAACTCATACTATCTAATTATTGTTAAAACAAAATAATACCAAGGTATATAAGAACATTGGCACTTACATTGGACACTAGTTTAAGACATGTTTTTGTGTTGTTTTTTTTTATTAACAAAAAGAGGAAGCCCTTTGTTTATGAAGTAAAATAAAAAATACTATAATATATCAAAATACTTTGATAAAGGACCTTAACAAACTACCCCACCAAATTTGTTGAAAAATAACATTAAAACCTATTTAGTTTTCTTATGTTCTTAAATCGATTTCAAAATCATGCTAATAGAAAACCCCATTAACAAACATATTAATTTTACTAATATTTCAATACAAAATATTTTAAACCTATGCTTTAGTTTTATTATTATTAAATTTATTATTTAAATTTTAAAAAATCATCCTACAAAAAACTCATCTTTACAAATAAAATTTACATGCAGTTTCAATTTAATGAATTTTGATAAAATTTTGAACAAATATAACTTAGTTATCATATGTATAAAAATGAATAAAAATTAGAGTTCCACAAAAATATTAATTATCTATCATCATTTGATATATTGAAAACTAAATTTGATTAACACAAAAATAGAAACTACATATATTGAATATATGCATTATTATCAACATATATTTCAAAATATCATTTACTTTTATTTCAAAATTGAATAATAATAATAATAATAATAATAATAATTTATTACATGTATGAACATATATAAGATTAAATTATTAATTTATATTCAAGAAAATTTATTCAAAAATTATATGCATTACAAAAATCATGTCATGCATAACTATTCATTTATACAAATAAATTTTCATATAATTTAATGTTATCAAATTTTAGCATAAATATTAACATATACAATATGTATAAAAACAATGTCACCTATTAGTTGTTTAATTGAATTGAAAGATAGTTGCAACAAAGTTGTGAATGAAATCACATTTCATCCATCCTTTAATACATTTTATCATCCATGCATGTGTTGATATTGGTGTCACAAAAATAGTTGAACATTGGTTAACGTCTTGACTATTTGTCAATTAGAAAACCTTAAATGTTAAGAATATTACAAAAATGACCTTTTATTCAAGACATGTTTTCACTATTTACTAATGTAGTAGCTAGGGATTTCAACTTATGAACATTGTTGATGCCAAGAATATTCAATGGAATATTCGACAAAACACCACCTAGTTGAAAACTACTTTCAACTATATACCAATTTAGTTGATGAGTTGACTTCATTGGTAATTTCCATTATTCAATTTTTAAATTAAAAAAATATAGTTGCAACACAATTGTAAATCACAACTAGCTGAAAATGTTTTGGTTAAAAAAAAGGGGTTTTCTACTAGTGAATCCAAAAATTTGAAAGCATCCAAGGCCTCTAAGGTAACCTTTTCTACATCATGGGTGAGATCATATGTGGCATATTTGCCCTTCACAACATGAAGGGTAGGAGGCATAGAAAAATTTGATGCCAAAATCAAATGGGAAAATACGAAGGCAACAACTTTATCATCACATGGAGTGTAAGAATGACTTCTTGGTTGTAGTTGTCAGTACCAAAAGCCTCACACAACAATGTCCCCTTTTGTCCATTTTTCACCATCAACATTTTTGAAGGAAGTAACCACAACATGGGCACCTTTATTGACAAACATTAGCCAAAATGGCTCGTATGTTACAATAGGTACAATGATGTTGTCACCTAGACATAGGTTCTGAACAATCCATTCACCTTTAGAACCAGCTACAATATCTTCATTTGAATTGTACATCAAGTCCTTCACCTATGAAGTGTTCTTAACCATGTCAAAGTCCATTGTGGAATGTGTTCTTTATTCACACATTCATTATTAGGGCCACTATCCATGTAACTTACACAAAAGCAAAAAAATTGATGGTATTAGTAAAGGGTGGGATATCTAGATGACAAGGACTGTACTTGGTGTTTTGAATGACCGCCCTTCACTATTGAACAATCCCATTGTCTTATCATGTTTATATCCTCTACCTTAACTTCATGGGAAAAAATGTTAATGTGTTGTATGACACTTGGGTATGCAGCATGATATTTGTTTGCCTTGGACCTCAAAAATGCTACTACTTCAACTGTATTTTGAATTTTTCCCTTGCATGTTTAATTTGTTCTTTTCTAGCTTCATGTTTAACAAGCCCCTAGCTCCATCAACCTCACCTTTTCCATGACATGTAACAAAGAAGTTCCAAATCAATTAGCACCCTTGGATGATTTGTAAAACTAGTAAAGTTAGGATATCATGACAAAAAATACCGTGCCCTCACACTTTTAAACTGGCTTGAACAACCATCTCTCCAAACAATTTGATTGTTTGGAATGCACCTTTGATTTTGTAAATGGCTCCAATGAAACATGAAAACATGTTGGACAAATAATGTATCATGATTTGTGTCATTTGAAACAAAGTAGTGAACTTCCTTGATCAAACTAGAATTTGGATTAGTCAAGTCATGAGGTGTGAGACCAGGTCAGTAGTTAATGATAACTAGAACATTCACTTATAAGTTATGCCAATGCATACTTTGTACTTCGTTTTGGATTTTCATGGTGTTTTTAGAAAAATCAACATAGGAAAGGATTGTTTTAGGAGGAAGGTTTTCTAAACACTCTTTAAACTGCAAATCGTGCCATCTTGAAACATAATTGTGAAGCAATTTTTTTTAAAAACATGGGTAGAGGTTTTCTAACAATACTCTTGATAATGTCAAATGGTATTTTAGTTTATGGGCTTTCTTTTCTCTCCCTTCATTTGTTTTCCCAACAACTTCATACCCAATACTTTTCCACTTAATCAACTTATAAGATTAGAGCTCCCCTATACAAACCTTAAAGTGGTGATTCCACATTCCAAGCATTCACCCTCAAGGCACCTCTTAGCATGCCAAAGAGACAAGGGGGGTTTTTGACATAAAATTGACATACACATAGCAATTAACCCACTAAAAACAAATAGGTGTGTAGAAAATTTATTTATTGAAGACTTTCCACCTTAGTGGACATTACAAACTTCTTTGCATGTGCAAGGCCACATACCATGAATCCCCTTCCAATGCATTGCATGTCATTGACAACAACTATCAACTCTCTCAACTTTGTGTGATAATGGTAACAACATGTATTTTAATGCTTCAACCGCTATACAAACCACAACTTCAATGCTTGAAATGATGTGAACATGATAGGAACACCAAGGTGTAAAGCCCTGAAAGTTGTGAAGAATTCTAGCTACACACATGCACAACACAAAATTAAATCAATTTTTTTTGTATGTCACCCTATTATGATGCCCTAATTATAATGTCCACTGTGAATTCCAAATGTCCCCATGCTAAATAAAATTTTGGAAATACCCATGATCTATAATATTTAAAAATTAGAGCATTCCCATGGTTTTAACAAGTAATTGAGTCTAGACCTATAGACTCTTGTTAGTGATACATTTTTGTATCACTTTATATTCTTGGCATACTCTATTAATATAAATACCACGTGAAATTAATTAGGACATCTGAATTATTGTTAGATAATTTTTTATTAATGTTGAAAGATTACATTTTACCATTATGCCATTACTGAATTGAGACTATCAACAATAATTGGGAAAATACTCAAACTTCCATAAATCATAAAACATACATCTCAAGCTTCTCTCACAGAATAGTCTCTTTCACTAAAAAAAAACTATCATTGTTCACAATAATCCTCATCATTCCTCCCCTAAGTTTCACGTGACCACTTTACCATTGTACTAATATACCCTTTAGGCTTTGGTAGTTACAAGAAACGGTTGTAACCACTTCGTGCCATATCAATAGGTAGTTAGCATGTCTATATGTCATGTCAACATAATGAACTTACTATTTGTTACCATTATCTATTTGTCATATCATCACAATGGACTTACTATCTATGGTCTTATCGACATGTTACGGTTTGACATTTCCCAAAAGAAACTTAGATAAATCTTTTTAGTATTTCTACATTTTGTCAACATGCCGAAGTATCTCCCTTACTTTGTCCCCCTCTTAGTGTTGTAGTGTCCCCACACAATTGCACATACGTTCTAACTACACATTGCAAAAGTTTTTTTTACTATAGGTCCTGACTCCTAAAACCTCCTACTTGGGCATAAAGTACAAGTTGTGTTGGAGTGAAGTTGTCAATTTCATTGTCAAAAGACTCTACCCTTCCTTGGTGTATGTAATTTGCTGCCTTTGCATATACTTGTTGGTTTGCTCCATCTTCACAAGGTGTGGTAAACATTGCTGGTAGTGAATGAGCTTACCAACACATGGTCATTTGGACAACTTCTCCACCAAGCGCCTTGTTCTCAAGATGGTTACCTGTAAGGATAGTTCGTCCACTCCTAGATGTGTTTTTTGAGCAAAATATTTGGTTTGCTAGTTTTTTATAATCCTTTAGATGATAGAGGCCATGGCACAACTTACAATGTTAGTGAAACATGCTAACTCTTAACAATCATCCATAACTTGCTTCCACTTTTCAGGTTGAATTGGATCTTGGCCCTGCTTTCCACATGATTTGGAATAACCTCCATTGGGTCAAAGCAAAAGTAGGTCTATTGGATGTTGAGGTTTGATGGTGATGGTAGTAATCCTCAAATGAAATTTCTAGCTTACAGTAATATCATAGTGCATATAGTCCTAAGCAACCTACTTCAAACTCTAGAGCACCATATCTTTTAGGCTGGTGGTACTAGATTTAGCAACATACAATGTTATATGTTAAATATTCTCTCCATTCCAAGTCATCTATTTGCCCACATAGAAAGAAATTGAC
>Ga0116228_10002481_pt1 | contig 15983 bp, 7 predicted proteins | sample S1TSphfallax_2_FD_89694 | JGI IMG/M metagenome (GOLD analysis project Ga0116228, IMG submission 89694) | Host-associated microbial communities from peat moss isolated from Minnesota, USA - S1T2_Fc - Sphagnum fallax MG | ecosystem: Host-associated > Plants > Peat moss > Unclassified | place: USA...
AAAAAAATCAACATCAAAGAGTTTGTATATTATAAAAATCAAGGGCCCTTTTGTGAAACTAGTAATGTTTGATGAAACACTTGCTTGATTTTAAAGGTCCTTTGCTCAAATCAAAACCCAAAATCGAAAGATCCAATGGTTCAATTAAGATTTCCTAACACCCATATTAAACATAAAGCACAACTTGCCATGCTTAACATGCGATTAAACGGGCACCACATAGGCATATATACAACAAAATGCAACTTTGAATGTGATTTGACATGGTTTTTGGGTCATTGTTTCACGTTTTTGTATAGTGATTAGGGGTTTGAATATGCACATGTATATGCATATATTTGTTTATTATTTAGGGTTTGCAAGGTTTTTTTTTCCCTACTATCACATCAAAGTTTTTCCAAAGAGGATTTTAATGCATTCAAATGCTTCCTACAATGGTAAAAAAACCTTTGATTTCCATGTACTTCCAAACTGTGCATCTATAGCCATTGTTTTTATGAGTTTTCATCTTTGGATGTTTAAAGGTGGTGTGGATACTTTTGCCCTTGTGAAAAACTTTTAAATGAATATTGGACACCTATGCATGTTATTGTGGGTTATTTTGAAGCAAATGAAACAAGTGGGTAAAATATGGTTATTCAATTTGAATCATTATTTTCAAGGTTTGGGTTGACGCATTGTGTGATTGCATTTGTGAAATATGAAGGCAACAATTTGATAATCACGACATTTACATTATGCTTTATCATTGATTGTGAACCTTTTAAGCTTATCAAGGTTTCAAAGGTACGGGTTTCAAGCATGTGATGTCTAAGGCATGCTATTATGCTACTAATGATGACAAAGTTCCTAAAGGTCTAATGTAGGTGAATGTGAAAGATGCACGATCCGCTTTACATGGACAAATAACTATAGGAAAGGGAAGCAAGAATGGGAGAATGCTTGCATTGAAAATAGCATGTCACTTCAAGAATTAAAAACCCATGTCAAAATTATATTTGCATCCAAAATCATCATGTTTGAGGAGACCTTGGAATTCAAGCAAGCCATCATCACTTGTTATGGAAGGTGAAAGATTGTCACATTATAACAAATAATTCCAAAGGCCCAAGTGTGGGCTATTGTAAAGGTAATCACATCATGCTTGAGCCCTATGGTCACAACTTGTGTTATGAACCAATCTTGTAATCATTTGTTATTGTTCAATGTTTTAATTATTGTCATTACTTTAATTATCAAATTGTAAGTTGAAATGGTTGAAATGGTGTAGGTTTTCAATGGGACAAAAGTTTTGGACCAATTTGATTTTGAACTCTTCTTTGAAAAAAACATGTAAAAAGAATTTGTGAAGTTTATGAAAAGAAAAAATCAATAATTTAATTTTAAAAAATTGGATTAAAGTTCATAACATGCTTGCCATAATGTTAAATCCTTGGTTCAAATCATTATGAATTATGAAAATTTTGGTGGGTTGTAGGGATTCAATTTGGTTTATTTATAAGTTTGATTTGAAAGTTTTAATTCCTTTTTTCATGACATGTTTTGAAACACCCTGTTGTTGAACCATGAACATTTGTTGGTCATGGTGATGAGCTTGAAAATGAAGGTCACATGCTTGGCGTTGGATCATTTTTTGAAAAAACTTTTTGAACACTTGTCACTATATAATTATCTTTGTTTAGGAGGTTATCTACATGTGAAAGACCTTTTGTTTAGTTGGGCAACCACAAAGGGCAATTTCCAAATGTGACATTTATGGTGTTGAACAAATTTATAACATTTTAAGGTCACAAATTGAAATCGAAAAGCGTGTTTAGTCTTGTTGGGGTATTGACAATTTTGTGACCATGTCGTTTTAAAGTGGAAAACTTGAACAAAATCATCATAGTTGTTAAAAATTGACTTTATGATTGGTGTGTTAATTGTTTGCCAAATAAAAGCATGGAAAATTACTTGAAAACTAAAAGGTTTTTGGCTAGTGACAACTATAAATTGATTGAAAAAACAAAATAGTTTGAGGATTTGAATGTAGATGGTGATTAATGTTGTGCAAGTATTCAACTTTCTCATTTTTTTCTTTTTCTTTAGCAACAAATGAATTTTCTATTGCTTTTTTTTGTTTTGTTGTCATTAACATTTCCAGTTTCTGCAACACCTTTTTTTTACTTGAGGATTTGGAAATAGTTGATTTACAAGAGTTCGATATGGGATGGCAAGTTATTAAGTATTAGTATTGGATAATTGGGGTGGGGTTTGAGATGTTGGTGGGGCAAGGAGCTTACATTATAATAGGTCGAGTTCTTGAAAGAAATGGGGTTTGATTCCCCTTGCAAGTTATTACAATTTTAGGAATGTGCTTTCATGCGAGTGAATTTTTTTTTATGATCATATAGATTTTGAATATGCACAACCTTTGTATGTATCCATAGTTAATGTGAATTTTACAACTGACAAATTCATATTTGCTGAAGGATCAAAAATTTAACTTGAATCCACATCCACTACCTCTACAAATAAATTCTTGAAATTTTTTCATTGCATATCTGTTTGTTATATATCTTTACAGAATATGCCTTATTGAAATCCTGGAGTTAACCGTAAAATGTTATATATCTGGCCAACACTGATTCAAACCTGAGTTGACACAATAGCTCAGCTTGTACCACCAAAGGAGGCTTTTACATCAGAGAAAACACTTCTGAAAACCAAAGACCTTCAAATTTTAAACATTGGGTTTTGATCTTTTCCCGCGTCCTTGTTGATGCTCTCAAAATGCGCTTTGCAGGATAGGAATGATGCTGAACGGAATAAATTTTTGCATGGATGCCGACATACAAGTAAATTAGGACACCCGCAAGCTGCAATCATGGAGACAACTTGATGTGGAGAAGGCGAGTACAAGTTCTACATCTCACTGAATTGATGGGGGAAAAATAAATAAAAATGGATTAAATATAAATACCCTTTTATATATAATTTCTTCTGGAATAAGAAATTTAAAGTTGGATGCATTGCAGCATTGAATAGGTTATGTTGGCTGATACTTTTGATACTTTATACCCCCAAAAACACCCATCTGCACACAAATGAATTAGAATATAAAGAATGGAGAGGCCAGGACCCAGTAGTACTTTTTTTAACCTCCTAATTTTAGATTATTAATTCTTGCTTCTCCTCTTGGGATGAGAAAAAAATCTGACACAATGGGTAGTAGGCTGCTTTGTCTTCATTGCTGCAGAGAATTTTGCTTTTTGCCTGCAAAACGCCGTTTTATTATTACATGCCTTTGCCCGATTTATTATGCTAGCATGCCCCCAAAAAAAAACACAACCCATAAGGCCTATGCACTGGGCAGTTGCAGGATTAATATATTAGCTGCTAATTTACTGGGTTGTCAGTAGCACGCTGTATTGATTTCAGGCCATGCAGACAGCAGTAAGCTTGCTTAGCGAGTTACTAGTGTGGCCTGTGCCATTGGCCCACGTGTTACCACGTCCTCAACTGATTTTTCCTTCCAAAACCTGGTTTTTTTTTGGAATTCATTTGAATTTTCAGCGGCAGAAATCGCTTCAAAATCAATATCTCCCACATCTTTACCAAATCCAAATCTTACCAAATAAATTCCATTAAATCCTGCTCGTCAAGATCTTTCCAACAACACCCAACAAGGCACATTCCAATTCCTCCAAAAAAATTTAGCTACAATTTAGTGAAGAAATCATTCAATATTCAAGAACTTTTTGCACCACAAGTCCAAATGTCATGGAACCAAGCCCATGCACCCCTCCTCCTCCTCCTCGTCCAAAGCTTTCCAAAGACACCAAGAACACAATCTGAAGCATCCTGGTTTGGTGGATCTCATAACTACAAAACAAAACAAACTACCTTCCTTCATAGATAGATAGATACATCCAGGTGGAACTTATTTCATCAGTCACAGTAACTTGTCCAACCATAGGCTAGGATGGGGCAACTAGTTGTACGCCTGCTTCATTGGCGGAAATTTACCCTGGGGCTAATTGACAACCATATTGGGAGTTACATCCCATCTGTGGTGGATGAAATTTCTCATCCGATCTGGTCCCTCAAGAGCCTTTTTGGGTTCACTGCGTTCCCAATGACCATTTCACATGGCAGGGAACAACCACTGGCAATGCAGTGAACCGAAAAGGCTACAATTAATATTATATATATATATATATATATATATATTGTTGCCAATAGGGGACTATGGGGGGTAATTGGTCTACAATCAAGAGGTCGTGAGATCAAACCTAGGCACACATGTCGTGCATTATTTAAGCCTTTGGCCATGGTGCAAAACCCTGGAAATGGTTATTGCAATTCTGGGTGTATGACCACCCACATAGGTATTGCAGAATTCTTTGCCAAAGATTTCTTAAGGCATGGGAACAAAGCAATGAATCTCATCAACCATCTTTGTGTCCAAGTAACTTCCCAATTTGGTTGTGATTTTTGCCCTGGCCGGAAACTTATACGATGATTCTCTGGCTGCTATATATTACCAAAAATATAATTTTAAGGCGAAGACGGATTCCAAAATAGACCTCCAGAAGAGCACCTTAAATGTAAAACGCCCTGGTAAAAACTTTCAAGTGTTTCAATAATCTGCCCACCCGGACCCCAAAACATTGAATACTGTGTGACAGTCCGAGCTTGGTAATTTAGATTATGTAGTGCCAGGGTAGTCCAATTCAGGGTTCATTAATGGAGTCTTGTCAGGCTATGATTATCCAGCATGTTGGGCTCTAGGGAGATTATGCAATTGGTGCTCAGATTGGTAGGAAAATTAAGTAACTCAGAAGCCCTCTCTCTCTCTCTCTCTCTCTCTCTCGCAACCAGATAAACCCAGTGATTAATCGTATTGGACTAACTAAATGGGATTGTGTGTTACACAGCTAGAATAGCACACCAAACTGCTGGGACTTGGGAGAAATATTGGAGATTAAAAAAAAACCAATCACTTGAATCAGCAGTCAGAAGGCCACTGTCAATGAACCCAGTCTTGATATGATCATTTTCAACACAAATTCATCAAGTGACGAGCTCTTAACATTTGAGTACTTCTTGTTTCCAGTACTTGAAATACCCCAAACAGACAGTCGGACAGACCTCAAATCAAACACAAGGATGTGAAAGTTAAACCCACAACATGCACCTAGATAATGGCCTAATTATAGACCATACAGCACAGACACATCTGCAGTGAGTGGGCTTGCAATATTTAAGGTGCCTCTTATGCTTATGATCATTCATTGTGAAATAGAAGGTACTTAGTGCCCAATATGACAGTTGGAATCAACTGAGTTGAACTCCCAATACAAGCACAAGTTTTCCAAATTGACCAGATTCAATCTAACTGTATAGCACCCTGTGATTTGTTTTGATTTAACAGAACATGATGTGATGTATTAAAAATGCAAGTGACACAACTTGCAAGCCCACTGCAGAGTGGAAGGGCATGCTCGTACCAAGTGGAAGGCCTCACCCAGTTACCAGAAGATGTGGCAACCCATCACAGTCACCTCTCGGGTTTGACAGGAGAGAGAGAAGGTGGAGCATTGGCCAGCAGACTTCTTCAATGTAAGTTAACTACTAACAGGTTCAAAAAAGAAATGTTATGGTGCGAGAAATTCAAGATATACAGACAGCAGACAACAGACCTCGGCTCTGACATGCGCGCGATCTCATTGATTGGCAATCCCTGACAGTCTGGGTGTAATGGGCGCTTGTTTTCTGGACTTAGCCGGCGTTAGGGCGAAAGAACACGGTTCCGAGAGGCCGGCTGGCCGACCCGCGAGCGCCGGTTAGCCGTGCTTTGAACGACCGGCGGATAAGCCGGAGGATTCCTCCGGGTGACCTGCCACCGCCACGTGGACAAGAATCTCCTCGTGGCGGTAGTTTCGACCGGACCGGACCGGCCCGGGGGCGGGGGGGGCGGGGGCGAGTGAACGTGGGATAGGCGTTTGTGTGAAAGGAAGAACAGTGGTTGCTTTTTTCTGGGGCGATTGGCTTTGTTTTTTTCCCGGCTGTTGTGCTGGATTATTGGGTGAGGTGAGGTCTGTCTGATGAGTTGATGAGATTGCCACTGCTGTTACCTCCTGGTTGCTCGAGCATAGCTTCCAATCGAGCAGGATTCGCTGGCAGCGTCTTTTGTTTTCAAAAGAACAATTCGGAGTGTACATTGGACAGCGGCCTGCCTCTGCTGCTTTGTATGAAAATTTATAAAGCAGCTATTATGACTTATGACCCTAATGAATTAACAGCTGCCGAGTGGTTGTGGGCGGTTGTATAAGCGATGTAAACATATGCAGAGGAAGGGTGTGTTGTGAACGCTCGCGTCGTGGTGGACCGAGCTTTTTTTGTTCGGGGTTTTTTCAATATGAGATCGCGACTCGCAGAAGCAGGAGCCGTTGTGATCAACCTAAGATGAGGTTCGAATAGCTGTCTCTTTTCTGGTTACCACGTTATTCGATGTGATGACTCCTGTAAAGGATTTTTGTTTTTGTCGGTTGGGGCGATGAAACGGGTTGATGGAGTGAAGCTCTAGGGCTTGTTTCTTGACGTCGAGATACAAGCAACCTTTGGTGTAGCCAGCTAATGTACAGCCGTAAATGTGGCTATTGCGACACCTTTGGTGCGACGGACTTTCCTCGCAGGTTGCGGTGCTGAATCCGTGGAGGTAGTTGTGCAGTTTCTTTTGGTGTGAGAGCAACCAGCATGCTGTTTTTGAACAAAGATCTGTGCAGTGCATTTGTAACTCGGGGTATGCAGGCCAGTCTTTTACTTCCTGTGGTGGTGAATCGGTGGATGTAGTTGGTCCAGTGGCGTTTCTGTGATCAGAGAGCAGCTCTTCGCTGAGACGAATTCAGGATCTGCCCGGAATATTGTATCCGTTAGCATACTCGTCAATGGAAACTGTTCTTTTCTTTCGATGCTCAATCAGTTGCTGTAGTTGATCCAGTGGCGTTTCTTGTCCCTGTACTCGGGTTGAATAGGTTTTTAGAAAGTTACAGCACTTGGACTATCTGCTTATATCGAGTCTCGAATTTCGTTGTCGTCTACCATCAGGGCATTGGACTGACTCCCAGTACTTGCAATATTTGCGCTGGTTTGCATTCCTGCTAAGATTGTTTATTCCAACCTTGTATCTTCCTGAACCACTTTCGCATCCCATTGGTCGGCCTTACTTAAACCGTTGAAAGCTTGCTTCAGTTTTCAAGGTTGTATGTAGGGTCGAGGACTTTGCACGACGTGATTATAATTCATGCAGTGAGAGGGACGTCTTTTTCGAACATGCAGAGTTTGTTAGGGTCTTCCAACTTCTATCCGCAATGTGTTTATTCCTACTATTGATTTTCCAAACTTTCTGCTTCTGCTGTCCCCCATCACGGCTTGTTTTGTTCAGACTGGTTAGTGCCCAGCGAGCAAGAGGTTCATGTCAATGACCAGCAAAGACATCCTTCTGACCAAGATACATAGCATTAGAACTAATCTTTGAGTAACTGCAAGAAGTACAAATTAACGAGCTCTGTAAGATGTTTGAAGGGGACAGCCGCTGGCAAGAGACTCCTGATGTCGATCAAGTGCAACATCAGGCATGATTGTGCCCCCTTTTACCACCTATCTTGTATCCTTGGTGGTCAGCTTCATGCTAGGAGATTAGCTGCTGATATCTCTTTAACTTGTTTCTCACAGCTTACAGCTTTAAAGTCTGGTATTGCTTTTGCAGTGTTGTACATTCAGCTTTGAAGGGGATGGTGTTGTTTCATAGGGACAGAGAAGAGAGTGTATGTGATAAAGAGTGTTACTAGAGAGAATGAGGAGATGGATGTAGTGACAATGATTGTGGTACCACCACAGCTTCCTGCCTCCCAGCTGGCAACTGCACACCAGGTGCTTCTTGTGGATACTTCTGCTGAGGATCAAGAGATCAAGGCTCCGAAAAAGAGGGCCGAAACATGGGCCCAGGACGAGATAAAAGCATTGATTGCATATCGAAAGGAGATGGACAGCATGTTCAACACCTCAAAGAGTAACAAGCATCTGTGGGAGCAAATTTCCCAAAAAATGAAGGAGCAAGGCTATGACCGCTCCCCTACAATGTGCACAGATAAGTGGCGCAATCTGCTTAAAGAGTACAAGAAGGCCAAGGTACAAGACAAAGGGACATCAAAAGTGGCATGTTTCAAAGATCTGGAGGAGCTTCTGAGTGATCGGACCAAATCTGTTCCATACCGCAGCCCTGCAAAGCTGGATGCCTTGCAACACTCACTAAAAGGTACTGATTTGAAAGGGTTTCAGTTGTGCACCTGTGTCATGTAGAGCTGTACGGAACTTGGAAGTCTGCTGACTAATCTGGAAGATAGCAGGAATGCTTCAGGATGATGTGATCCCTGTGAATGTGTGATGGTTGCATCAATGTGGAACATGGATCGATATGTCATCATACGATGGTGGAAATATGGTTTTGGATGCATGCAAGACACATGGATTTCACCATAAGCAGTGAATTCATTGAATGCTCCACTTTGGTATTTGCCAAAGTTCTATGATCTGCTTGTTTGTCTTGAGTCAGCTTATTTGTATGTTGATGCTGCCCAGGTGATGTATCTGTCTATTGTTTCCAACATGCAGTCACCAAAATAATGTGATCTGTCATATTGGAGGAAGCAAGGAGACAGCATATAGTTAAATTATGGTATACTTTCATTTATCGGTTTCAACTTCAACTTTGGGTTTGCTTACTACCACACTGAATGCTTTATCTACTGGCCTGATACGTTGCGAATTCTTGTAGTACTCTCTGATAGTTGTAACCTACTGACAAGTCATGACCTCTCCCTGGTATGAATCCCCACATCCATCTGTTAAGTTCTTGGAAAAGTCTCACCTATTTGAAGAACTGGAGAACTTGCTATAAACTTGTAATCATATGACCTCATTTGTCATCCTCACCAGAAAGTAGTCAAATCTTTTACATTTGTGTGAGCCTTGGATCTGCCTGCTTCGTCATCCTTTGTTTGTGATTGCTTCATTTAACATGGTCTGGTTCTCATGGTGATGTTCCCAGGCCAGGAGCTCGTTCAGATTTGTGGGCCAATCTATCTCACTGTAAACTATACCACCACTTGTCCGAGTGAAATTCAAGTATGGGTAGGACCAGCTGGGAAAAATGGCTGGAACTGCTGCTGCATGCAAAGAAATTTCTTTGCAATCCCAGAGAGTTGTAGGATATACTCATGCTTTAAATTTTTTAACTATTGACTGAATCTTCCTTTTGCTTCCAGATATGGTAAAAAAATCAGATTGCAGATGTTTATATTATCGTTCACACCAAGTTCAGAGCAGATTATCATGTATTTATTTACACTCAATGTCTGGAGCACATGAAGTGTCATTGGGGAGTAATGGCAGCCCGTACGCACTGCAGTTCATGATGATTAGATTGGTTTGATACTTTGTGAAAGACACTCACAAGGCCATGACCACACTCATTCCTGTCTTATTTGTTTTGGTTTGGCAAGATCTGATCAAACAGCTACCTTCAAAGTAATTTACTCAACTTTGTCTACACATTATTAATATATTGCAGTGCAGATTCCTGCTCATGCATTACTTATATTGAAATGAAAAGTATCAACTAGCACTATTAAATTTGTAGCAGTGATGTGGATGTGATTACTTGCTTTTTTGATTCGGCTTCACAGGGTTCACATATTATAATATCAGTTCCTACAAGTGTTTTATGACCATTGATTGTAGCACCTCTGCAATGTTTGCAAATTCCACAAGAGCTGTTCCACAAGTGTTGTTGTGTTTTCCCTATGCTTGATAGGATTGGTTTGTCCCCATAAAAAATATATATTGATTGACCTTGCTGATCAATCTTGAACTGTTGAGTAGTTTCATCAGTGAGGAATATACGCATGAGTAATTTGTTTTCTTCATTTGATTTCTGATGTCAACACTGAATATTGTGGTTGTCACTTGTAGCTTTCTCGGTTGTCTAAGTATCAGTACAAGTGGTCTGACAATGTGGCATGCCTGTGAATCTAATGGACCAACTCAACTTATGAAGTCCCTCTCCTTTTTGGCAGCATTGCTAAAGGACTTAATCTGCAGTATTGAAAATTGTAGGTGTGTGTCATGTGACATCCTCAGATTCAACTTGGAACTGTAAGGACCTTTAGAACCTTATATTTCTGTTTCTGGTTAAGCTATTCTGGCCCCAGTTTTCAGTACTGACTTGGTACTCCATCTTTCAGTTTTAAATGAACAGATTATGTACACATAATGAATCTTTCTGTCAATCTTATGAGCTGCTTCTGTTGCAATGAGTACTGTAGAATAATGAGAGTATGGATGATAGCAGTGGCAGGATCTGCTGGAGTGCTGAATTTGGATTGCCAGTTGGACCATGATGGTTATCCAACAGTGCTTCCATCAGCTGATGAAGTGGTTCACGTCTAACCTTCATAACCAATGGGGTTCCACAATGTTGGAGTTTGAGGGATACAAATGCTAATGGTGAGATGTTTTCTCTTTTTGGTTTAATAGAGGACTGTGAACATGAGAGCATCACTTGCTTCTATTGTCTTGTTACCGTGACAATGAACTAGGTGACCCAAAGAACAATTTGGGATGTAGACATTGCCAATTTTCACGGCAATGGTCATAACATGCTAAAATAGAGCAGGAGTGGTGTTACAAGTGTATCTGGAGCCAAGGTTGGCAAGAGATTATCTCAATTGCTCAAGCTGGCACACACATGAATACCATTGCAATACATATATGTTGGTGAGTCTGAAGGCAAGGATTCTGAGAGTTGGTTTAACCAAGCACCCATGTGGCCTGGTGGCAAACATTTAATCTTGCTTATACATGCATGCTTATGCTTCCTAAAGAGCATAGATTGACTACAGTTGAAGTTCTGCTTCAAGTTCAGTTGCTCTATCATCAGTTGTTTGCATGGTACAAGGGCTATAGTGCAACACTGATAACAGTCTCTGGCCCTTATGGTCTTCCTGCAAGTTGTCTTTCGATGTCTATGGCCAGGTGTGTTTGCATAGCCTATATTGGAATTCAGATTTTCTAGCCATGTGAAACTTCACAATCCACAACACCAAGGATTTGATGGCCTGCCCATTTAGCAAATAAAGAGTGAGGAACTAGTTCAAGGTAAAATGGAAGGATGTGCTTTCATTTGTGACAACCATGTATGGTTGGTGTGTAAGGTACAGAGTGCTGCTTTCTTAGTTGAAATGATGGTGCAATGCAGGTGGAGATCGCCAATTATCAGGAAGGAAGGTTGTCATAGTGAAGTTTGGGGACATGATACGGAGGATTTGTGTAGATGGGCCATTTGAGTCAATTAAGGAATCCATAAAGACTTCTTTTGGACTCCGAACTAAGCGGCCATTTTGGTTGGAGGATGATGAGGGTGTAATTCAGCCATTGAGCCGTGACATGCCAGCAGGCCAATATTCTATCAATCTGGACCCAGGTATGTCCCTCTTTCCTTTATTCTCATTTTGACTCATCACCAAGATTGTTGAATGTTATATCGTCACTAGCAAACTTCAGAAGTCTGCAACTCCCTGCAACTCCCTAACATTGTAACTGTGTTCTCAGAGACCATCGAGTCTTCACTCTTATAGCATTGGTTTGGTTGTAAGTCTTTTTGGGGTACCATTGAAGAGCTGTTAAACAAAATGAGGCATCCAACATGACATTAGTTAGTCTTCGTTCCTATTGAGGCTCTGGAATATTTCAGATAAATATCCGTCCTAGAAACTTGTTACTCCATTTCTCTTTCTTTTCCTCTTTGCTGAATGCGTTTTTCCCATCAGCTTGGAGAACCTCAGCTTGTCCACACCCATTATCAGGAATTGGTGAGGTTGACCAGCCTTGGGTTAAAGATGGATTACTGAACATGCAAACATGATTTTAGTTCTGTTGAGTAATGTTTATGCTCATTCTTTTCATCTATTCTCACATCTTTGTCAAGAGGATTTTGTTGTCTTATAATTCCTCACTTCATCCTCTGGATATGACTCTTTTTTTATCTTGGTCATTTATGTTTTTATCAGAACATTAGTAGCTCCCTCATTTTACCAGACCAGTTTGATATTGTTATGCAGATCTTCCATGCACCTTGCAACATTACTTAAGCAATCCTTGTCATCCTTCCTGGATCAACTTGCATGATAAGCTAATGCAAATATTATGAGTGAGCTTTATACTTGACGGGATGTGGTAACATTTGAAGTGAAGCAAGGATAAATAATGAGTTGGTCTAGTTCAGTACAGGGACATTCTGCAGTCCTTGACATGAGTGGGTGGAACTCTCCAGTAGGAGAGGGATGGGAACCATGATGGGTCCTTGAACAATAATAAAGAGGCATGGCAGTTGTGCCGGGCAATATGAGTTCTAGTGATTGAGATATGGATTGGAGAACTTAATAGCCATATGCTGTATCATCAGTTGTGTGGGCTCTATATTCGCCTGATTCCATGTATCATGAAAGTCAAAGTTTCTTCACCTGTGACTCTCTCTGTTGCAGAACCCACTTTGCATGCAAACAGAGTTTTAATCTTCTCGAATTCAACACAGTGATGTTAAAAGGTTTTGCAGGCCCAGAGGAAACTAATTTATTTGCCTTCAATGACTGCTTCTGAGTTCAGGGTTTACAGTGAAGGTGTGCTTGTATGATGAGTCCGGGCGCATGACAGGCAGCACTGAGAACAGAACACTCTACACAGATGAGGACTTTCATGAGTTTCTCTCACGTAGGGGCTGGTCAGGCCTGCGAGAGGTGGGCACTTTCAGGGATTTTGACTCATTAGAAGAACTTCGGCCTGGGGCAGTATACCAACATGCACCATGAGGGATGTCTGCTTGGAGTCCTACAAAATTCCTGTTCCATGTATACGAGGTAAGTTGCAGTCAATACAAATCAGCTATTTAAAACTTAGTTGTTGACTAGTCCAACACAGGATCACATTTGCACACTAGGATTGCAGGGTAGTGTTTCAGGTCCATCTCTTGCATTGCCAGCAAGCATATTGATGGTGGTTATCGAATTTATCTAGGCATTGAAGAGTCTTGGCTCTTAGTCAAGTGTGTTGCTGTGTGAAACTCACTTCCATCCATGATGAGGTAAATTTTGACAAGCACATTGCTTTCTCCTAATCAGTGGTCCCTCCTAATATTGCTCTTCACTTCTTGTCTTTTTCTGTATGCCTCCTGGAGGTTTTGACCCTGTTTTGAGCTCTCATGTCAATCAAACTATTGTTTGTTGTTGTTATCCCTGTCTGGATGTATTTTGGTGCAGCTTTCCAAATGATAATCAGACTGATGTCAACTGATTTGAGTCAGATAGGAATGCAACTTTACAAATGATAATCAAACTTCATTTGAGATACTGATGTCTACAGATTCCAAACTGTTGTTCTCTTTGCATGCTTATCCTGTTGTAAACTGTGTGTTTGCATTTCTAATGTCTAAAAGACCTACTTTTCCTAGCTTTCTAAATTGACATTTACAATTTGTCTAGTACCTATAGTTCATTGGCACATAGTGTGGGGTGTTCAGGGTGTTACCAAGGCCTCAGTTTTGCCATTATGGCTTATGATTAGACACCAAAACTAATTTGTACTTGTCTGTAAGTTGATAATAATTTTGATCCATAACTCCTTCTGATGTCCACCCAAATTGGCGTTTGTAAAATACAATGAATGTTACTGTTGTTCCCACTGGCTGTGGTGTTTTTCTCCTGTTCCGGGGAGTATCTACCTGCAGTTCTAATCCCCAAAACGTGCCAACTGATCTACTATATCTGTGACTGCTCTTTGCCTGTCATAATGGGTTCGAAATGTGTGATGGGTGGAGTCAGTTACTAGGCAGCAGGCTAGGAATTTCACCTCCCATGCAAATATGAGGTGCTGTTTTTTGTTAACATGAATAGCCTTATTGTCAGAATATGCCTAATCTATTGAACGAGGCACGCATCTCCAGATATTGATAGTGGAGAAAGTCCCTGCCAGTGAAAAATATTATCACAATATTATGAAAGATATACCAAGTCATTTTCTAATATAAAAAGTACTCGAAAGTTTGTGGAATTCTTAACCAGCTAGATAGTGATTCGCATCAGCTGTTTAACAAAAAAGTGATCAGAAGAACCCACAGATTCCCAGAGATACACAAAGCAGCTGACGGTGTAATGATCCACCTCTGCTGCGTATCCAAGGTAGGAAAGTACGAACCCCAAAAACGAAATATAGTTCTAATGCATCGTTTTTGTACATGTATGGTGACACTAGGGTTCTGAAAACTGTCTCTCAAGGCACACACGTATATGAGATCATGTTATTAGCAGGCAAGCCCGTGTGCAGGAGGTGCGGCCTGCTGTTTTGTAAGCTGTCATGAATCTCATATCAAATTTGGCCTGGCGAAAACTTCAGTCAAATTCAAAAGTGACTTACAACAACAATGATATGCTCACAATTCCCAGACATTGAAAACTCCAATATTTTCAGATTCCCAACCTCGAAGAACGTATTGGCCAGTACTCGGTACTGCAACTTACAGCCTTTCAGTTTTACAACTCCAACAGCCCTCCTTCCCACACACACCCAGTTTTGTAAACTATTGTAGTACCTGGGTGGGTTTCGGCATAAATTAAATTATTTTCAACTTTGCAAAAATATTCAGGAAAATTTCAGCTTTTTCTGTCAAATTTTGCAAAAAACACATTCGAGCTGCCAGCTAGTTTTGACCCCCAAGGACATGCTTGACCAAATCAGTTACTTTACATCCATCTAACCACTAACATTGTGAAATATCTAAGCAATATTAACAAATTATATTAGATATATTACACATATGTCAAAATTTTCAGAATGAAAAGATTGCTGCCAAATCAAAAATTATAAATTAAATTAATTATTCAGTAGAGAAGTGTCGAAACCACCCAAACCCAAGTAGTATGATATTATGCGGCTTAAAAAAAAAGAAGTAATCTAAAACCCCATTCACATGTAGTGGAGAGATTATTAGTGCTAACATTAATGTTAGCTGAACTCGCATCACATGGCATTAACTAAAACTTAACCTATCACTAATGTACTTGCACAATGTTCACATACCAAAAGATAAACAATATTACCATCAGCTTAGTAGCACCTTTGTGTCATTTGAGCTTCTTGTGATTCATGTTTGAAAACAATCACAAGCAAATATTTCACCCCATTCCTCCTTTTTTTTCTTTTTTATTCATTCCTCATGGCTCCCTTCTTTCTCTCTTTGTTTTTCTTTTTGCACCTTTTTCACAACTTTTCTTTGAATTTTGTTGTTGGAACAAGCACATGGCAAGTTGTTTTTCTTCATTTCTTCAAAACTTTGCTATCATAGTCCTCCTCCACGACTTGCAAGGAATGTGGTTGGGCAACACAACCATGAGCATCATGTGCAATGAGTTCGGAGGTGACACTTTTAGGAGTTTGTAAAATAGAAATATATAGATAGTAAGAAATGTGCATGAGGGACAACACTAGAGGTAGAATAAAGGGAGAACATTGAAAATGTGTGATCTTTAAAACGCCATCACCACCAAATTCTTTATTCATATCTAGCATGCATTAGCTCATTGAAAAGCTAACTATAAAGCGCACAAAATTTTAAGCTCCACACTTCAATAAAAAATGAGATATGCCACAAATCAGAGAAGGTTGTATGAAACTTCTTCAAGATTGAAACATTCAAGCTCAAACCTACATCATTCCTTAGGGATGTTATTTTGTGAATGTGCAAATGTGAACGGTGAGCAAGTGAGCATGAACAATTTGTTTTGGGAATATTTTACTAATGCTGACAAAATATTTGGATAATATTATTTGACACATGGCACATAATATTTGGTGACGTGGAGGAATATTATGTCATAACAACATTTATG
>Ga0116228_10002482_pt1 | contig 15978 bp, 15 predicted proteins | sample S1TSphfallax_2_FD_89694 | JGI IMG/M metagenome (GOLD analysis project Ga0116228, IMG submission 89694) | Host-associated microbial communities from peat moss isolated from Minnesota, USA - S1T2_Fc - Sphagnum fallax MG | ecosystem: Host-associated > Plants > Peat moss > Unclassified | place...
CACATCGATCGAGCTAATTTGCGGTAGCAGCGCGACGATGGCTGAGCTGCCCCGCAGCGCGAGGTCGGCGGAAATAGTAGCAGCTTTATCGCAGACTTCTATCGTGGTATTGGCCAGCCGGAACTCGGCCAGCGCCTCCAATTGCGCTATCGTGGCACCGGTGACTGACACCGACGTTCCGGGCGCAATGGTGGCGCCGGCTAGATATTGCGCAACATCAATATTCAGTTTTTGGCTGCCGGCGTCAGCTTGCCGCGGCGAGGGCGTGAACCTGCTTGACGGGGTGAACACGATGTCCAGGCCCTGCCTTTCGAGACCGACAAGCCGGCTGGCCAGGGCGGCGCCTATCCCGCCGCCCTCCAACTGCACATCCAGGATGCTGATTGCGCTGACCCACGCCGGATCGGTGGCCAGCACGGCATTGATGTTGGTGAGCGAATCGGCGAGGCGAATGCGCGCGGATGGGTCCACGTTGAACCCCGGCAGCGTTTCAAGGCACGCAAGTTGCGCGAACGACAAGGTTGGGCTGCCGATCAGGGTTACAGTTTTGACGCCGACATAGGCCGCCGCAGGTGCATCCAGGAGATTATGGGCGGTGTCGGCCACCAGGTGGGTGGCTGGGCGGCTGGGTATGGCCGCAAGCGCCTGGGCCGCCGTCATGTTGGTACTAAGGCTCATCCGAACTCTTCCCCAGCAAATCGGGCCGCGCCGAGAGAGAACGGTGGCAGGAAGAGGTTTCGGTAAAGTTAAAGTGCAGGCAATCGGCTGAAGCGCCGAAATGAAAAAAGTTTTTTGATTCTTTTTTTCAAGAACGAACCGCTGCCCTGAACCTGTCGCGGTCCGGGGCAGCGCCTCCATGTTGTTATTTTAGAATAATCTCCACCCGCCGATTCTGCGGCTCGCGCACACCTTGCGCCGTCGGCACCAAGGGGTTGCTCTCGCCGTAGCCATGGATGTCGATTTCGTTTTGCGCCACGCCATCGCGGATCAGCTCCGCCTCGACGCTCTTGGCGCGCCGCACCGATAACTTGTCGTTGTAGGCCACGGTGCCTGACAGATCAGTGTAGCCGTTGACCTCGATTCTGGTCGTCTGCACGTGCGTGCTGGCCTGCGCCGCTTCGGCCACGATCTGGCGGGCGCGGGCGGACAGGTCAGCGCGATCCCAGTCGAAGAACACCAGGTAGGTGCGGCTTTCGACGACGGGCGGCGGCGCCGGCGGGGCAGCGATGGGAGCTGGCGGCGGCGGGGCCGGCGGCTGCCACAGCGCGTAGCGGAACCCGACCATGACGTTGTGGCTGGCATCCTGCGACAGGCTGACATTGCCTTCGTTCACGCCGAAGGGCTGATAATGGCGGCCGGAAAAGGCCCGCTGGTTCAAGTCGCCGATGTAACGATATTCCACGGTCAGATCGAGGCCGGGCATGACCATGTTCAAGGGAACCGCGGCGCCGACAATGCCCTGCCAGGCAACGCTGCCCTCGGTGCCGCCGATCTGGTCCACGGTGCCGTTGTAATTGGCCGACGTGATCGGCGACAGGTGGGTCCATTCGTAGCCCGCGCCGACGCCGACATAAGGGACGATGCCGGCGGAGTTGATGCCGAACTGGCCGAGGTCGATGTCGTAGAGAACGTTGCCGAAACCACCATAGCTGTTGCGGTTGCCGGTGGTGTTGCTCGGCACGCCGGAGCCTGGCCGCGATTGCACGTCGCTGTAGCCCCAGAATCCTTCCACTTCGGTGCGCAGCCCGTTGCCGAAGCCCCAGCCTACGCTGGCTTCGGCGGTGGCGCCGGGGCCCCAGCGCAGACGCGCGCCGCTGTTGCCGGGTATTCCGGTGATGGCGGAGTTGGTGTGCAGGAAATTGTCCTGCTGAATGTCGTAGCCGCCACCGAGGCTGACATAGGGGCCGGTGACGGGCTGGGCGAAGCCGGTTGCGGGCGGCGCCAACATGGCGGCGAGGCCAGCGCCGGCGAGGAGAGTCTTTTTCATACGACGGGACGTCCTTTGATGTGAGCGCGCAGCCGGGCAGGCCGGCCGCGCGAAGTCCGGGCACAACGAGGTCCCTCTGAGGGGGTTGCGGCGGTCAGTTTGGAACCGGCGGCGTCTGTGACATAAATGGCGCGAAGGACGGGTGTCCGGGTGGTGGCGCCGATGGCTCATGCCAGCGCCAAATCAACCGGAGTGCGTTGCAGGTTGGCGGCCTGCTTGCCGCCCAGGGCGCATGTGGTAAACGCCGCGCGCCAAATTGTTGCCAAGACGTGGGCTGGCCGTAACTCTGGAGGCATGATGCACCGCAATGCGGGATTTGCACGCCTGGCATGGTGCAGGCAGCAGAACCGGGATTTGTATCGCGGCACCGGGCCAAAGGTTTCACCGCCGATCCAACGGCCAAGGGTCTCCCGCGGTGGCGCAGCACCTCACCTTCCCACCCCTTCGCGGCGGGCCCGTTCTCGCCGGCGCTGAAGGAGCCGGCGACCCCGCGAGCGCGGGTGAGGAGTCTGGTGCGCAACCCCGCGCAACAGAGGAGTGTGGTGCGCGACCCCGCGCAACAGAGGAGTTTGGTGCGCGACCCCGCGCAACGCTGGCGAGAGGCCGGGGTTGTGCGCTACAGTTGGTATCTGCGAAGCTGAGGCCTCATGCGTGTACTAATTCTTATATGCCTGAGTGGTGTTTTGGCCGCCTGTTCACCGATGGATGATGGCGCCCCGGGCAGCAATCCGTCGGCGATCCGCGACGCGTATCTGATCGCGCACGGCATGGCGGAGGGCTACCAGGACCAGGCGCACGCCGATCCACAAGTGTCGGCGGAATTGTCGCGCCTCGATGCGAAGGCGGCGGCGGCGGTGCGCGGCATGGATGGCAGCGGTAGCCCGGACGATTCTGCCCGCGCAGTGGCCGCGTTGACAGATTACGCCGCGCGTCAAACGACGATGCAGCAGTAAAGGAAGCAGTTCTTTTTTGAAGAAAAGAACCAAAAAACTCTTATCCCTGCGCCCGCGGATAGGGCCAAGCCTTTGACCCATACGTTGGGGATCGCATCAAGAGCAAAAAGTCTTTTGGTTCTTTTCTTCAGAAAAGAACATTCTTCCCTTATGTCCGAAGACGCACCGCAAAATCTCTCCGGCCTTTGGCATGGCCAGTACAGCTACCCCAAAGGTCCGCCGCCGGTGCCGTTCACCGCGTCGCTGCTGGATATGGACGGCGCGCTCTCCGGCAGCGTCACGGAAAAATCCATTCTGCCGCCACGGCTGGGCGAAGCGCTGTATGCGACCGTGTGCGGCCAGCGCGACGGCGCGTCGGTCAGCTTCTCGAAATCCTATGAAACCGACGACCCGCGGTATCAGGTGGTGACCTACGAAGGCCGGGTGAGCGGTGACGGCACCGAAATCGAAGGCACCTGGCGGGTGGCCGGCTGGCAAGGAAGGTTCCTGATGATCCGGGGTGCCACGCGGGACGCCGGGGTGGAAACGCGAATTTTCGAAACCGTGCGGTAAGGGGCACCACCCGTCGGCCGTTATCAAATACTTGGTCCAAGGCTACGGTCGATGCGATCATGCGCGTGAAAATCATCCATGGTGCCGCCGCTTGCGCGTCCAAGCCAGTTTGCTGCTCACGCTTCCGTCCGCCCTGGCGGATCTGCGCTTCCGTCTCGACCCGCGCATGGCGCGAAACGCACCGCCTCACGTAACGATCATCTATGACGATGAGGCGCCGGACGCGGCCTTGTTGCAGGACCGCCTGCGAGAGGCGTGTTCGGACTTCGGGCCCATAGCACTGCAACTCGGCGGCGTTGACGCGTTCGCCCCGCCGGCGGCCGGCCTCTACGTAGCGACCGAGGCCGACCCAATTTTCGATGCGCTGCGCGCGCGGGTGCTCGCATTGCCGTTTGCAGGTCGGGGCCCGGCGGTTCGGCCGCACGTCACCCTCCTTCATCCTCGGAGCGTCGCCGATGCACCGGCTGATTGGCGGGATCACGCGGGATCAGCGATTCCCTTTCACGCGGTTGTCCGCGAGGTCACAATCATACAGTCTGAAGGCGGCCCGTGGAGCGTCCGGGCCCGGATCCCGCTGGGACGCTCGTAACACGGCAAAGGCTCTCTGGAGCGCACCTTTGTTCCGGCCGCGTCAGCCAAGGACAAAAGTTTTTTGTTTCTTTCTTTCAAAAAAACAAATACTTCCTTCCTTTTCTGTTACACCATCGTAGCAACCGCCGCCAGCACCGCCCGAAGTTCCTCGATGCCGGCGCCGGTTTCGCTGCTGGTGGCGACCACATCGGGAAACGCCGCCGCATGCCGGCGGGCCAGCGCGCGGGCTTCGGTGAGTTTGGCTTCCAACGCCTTGGGCGTGATCTTGTCGGTTTTGGTCAACACGAGCTGGTAGGTGACGGCGGCGCGGTCGAGCAGGTCCATGACCGCGTGGTCGGAGGGTTTGAGCTCGATGCGGGAGTCGAGCAGCAGAATGACGCGGCGCAGGTCGGGGCGGCCGCGCAAATAGTCGAACATCAGGCCTTGCCAGTCCTGCTTCACCGACTTGGCGGCCTGGGCGTAGCCGTAGCCTGGCATGTCCACCAGCGTGAGGCGGTCGCCGAGGTTGAAGAAATTCAGTTGCTTGGTGCGGCCGGGCTGGCCGGAGGCGCGAGCGAGAGCTTTCTGGCCGGTGAGGGCGTTGACGAGCGTGGATTTGCCGACGTTGGAGCGGCCGGCAAACGCAATTTCGGGGCCGAGCGGGGCGGGAAGCTGGTCGATGCTTTGGGCGGCGTAGAAGAAACGGCAGAATTGGGTGAATAAAACCCTACCAGCTTCGAGATCAAGGCCAGGGCTCTGCCCTGGACCCGTCGTGGGAACCACGCCTTCGCGTGACGGGGCCTGAGGCCCCAGACCCCCATTTCTTAGGTCTGGGTCTGGCACAAGCGGCTACACTCTCACTTTATCGAGTTTGACGCTGCGTTGGATATACCATTGCTGGCAGATCGTCAGGAGATTGTTCCAGGTCCAATATATCACCAATCCAGCCGGAAACCTTCCCATCATGAACGTGAAGATGATCGGCATGAACTGAAACATCCTTGCCTGCACGGGGTCGGGCGGCGGCGGGTTGAGCTTCTGCTGGAAGAACATCGTCAGCCCCAGCAGCACCGGCCAAATGCCCAGGTGCAAGGTGGGCGAAAGCACTTCCGGATTGATCGGCAGCAGGCCGAACAGGTTGAAAATGTTGGTGGGGTCGGTGACGGAGAGGTCCTGGATCCAGCCGAAGAACGGCGCCTGGCGCATTTCGATCGTCACCAGGATCACTTTATATAACGAGAAGAATACCGGAATCTGGATCAGCAGCGGCAGGCAGCCGCCGGCCTGCGCCATCGGGCTGATCCCCTCCTCCTTGTAGACCTCCATCATCGCGGCCTGCTGCTTGGCCGGATCGTCCTTGTGCCGCTCACGCGCCGCCTGAATCTTCGGGGTCAGCAGCCGCATCTTGCCCATCGACTGATAGGATTTCGCCGCCAGCGGGTAGAACGCGATCTTCACGAACACGGTGAAGATCAGAATCGCCACGCCGAAATTGCCGGTCAGTGAATAAATATAGTCGATGGCATAAAAGAACGGCTTGGTGAGGAAAAAGAACCAGCCCCAATCCACCGAATAGCTCAGCAACGGAATGTGGTCGTGCATCTCGTAGTAGTCCAGCAAATGGACTTCCTTGGCGCCGGCAAACACCCGGCTGCCGGAGACGGACGTCGCACCGGGCGCCACCGTCTGCGGATCGGCGCTCTGGTAGCTGACCTGGAAATGCTCCGTGCCGTCTTCCTTTGCGTAGTACCATTGCGCAATGACCGGCGAGGACTGGTCGGGCACCAGCGCCGTCAGCCAGTATTTGTCGGTGAAGCCGGCCCAGCCGCCCGCGCCTTCATGCGTGAACGCGACACCGTCGTGCTTGTCAGCCTCGCTGATCGCCTTGGGGTAGCCCGCCTGGTGCGTCACGCCGTCGGCCACCCCGATCAAGCCTTCGAACAGCACGCTGTAGCTGGCGCGCGGCGGCGCGTAATCGCGACGAACACGCTGCCAGGGCCAAACCTTCACCGGCTTGTCGGTGGTGTTGCGAACGCTTTGATGGGCCGAGAACAGGTAGTTTCTATCGACGGAAAAATCGACCTGGTAGATCAGCCCCTGGCCGTTGTTCCAGGTCAGCGTCACGGGATGCGCCACCGTGAGGTCACCCCCGCCGCTTTTCGACGAGTCACTGGTCCAGAGGGTGCTTTCATCCGGCACCTTCACGCCGTCGGCCGCCGCCCAGCCAAGCTGGATGGAGCTTGGCTGCGCGGTGTCAGACGGTGAAAGGATGTGCACCAGGGGCGACGATTTCTGCACCGTATCGCGATAGTCGCGCAGCGCGATGTCATCGAGCCGCGCACCGATGAGGCTGATGCTGCCGGCGAGCCGCGGCGTGTCGATTTCGACGCGCGGGGCGGCCCGGATGTCCGGCGCGCTCGTCGCCGGCGGCACGGAAGCCGGCGGCACCGGCGCCTCCGACTGGTGCACGGCGGCGGCATTATGGATGGCCGCATGACGCGGCGGGCCTGGCAGGAGATACTGGAAGCCGAACGTGATCACCACCGACAGGGTGATGAACAGCAGCAGGCGGTTTCGGTCCATCAGGCGGCTTCCGGAGGCATGGGTGGGGTCGGCACCGGGTCATGCCCGCACGCGCACCAGGGGTTGCAACGCAGAACACGCCACGCGGCGAGCCCGGCGCCGCGCACCGCGCCATGCACCCGCAACGCTTCCAGCGCGTAATCGCTGCAGCTCGGCGAAAAACGGCAGTGCGGGCCGAGCACCGGACGCAGCACGTATTGATAGAGCCGCACCGTCGCCATCAAGGGAGTCGCCGCCAGGCTCATGGCTGCGTTGCGGGCGCCAACCCGGCCTTGGCAAGTGCGCGGCGCAGATCTGCCATCAGCAGGGTGAATTCGCGGGTGCGGGTGCCGTCGCGACCGATGATAACCAGGTCGGCGCCGCGCAAATGTGTCTCCCGCAGCAGCAGGCGCGCCGCCTCGCGCAGGCGCCGGCGGACGCGGTTGCGCACCACGGCGTTGCCCACTTTCTTGGTGACGGTGAAGCCCAGCCGCACGGGATCGGTGTCGTCGCGCGGCAGTACCTGCAGAACCAAGCCCGGCATCGCCGCCTTACGGCCCCGCTGCGCCGCACGCAGGAATTCCGCGCGACGCTTCAATCGCCCCGGCTTTAAGGGAGCGCAGGCGATAGATGTGCCAGAGGCAGACATGAGAGAGGCAGCCGCGTGTGCCATGCCATCGCTGCCGGGCCGCCCGATTTCAGGCAGACAGGCGCTTTCTGCCCTTGGCGCGCCGGTTGGCGAGCACCTTGCGGCCACCGACAGTCGCCATGCGGGCGCGAAAACCATGCCGGTGCTTGCGAACGAGCTTTGACGGTTGATAGGTGCGCTTCACGACGAAAGAACTCCAACAGCACGTGCGGGGCAGATGCCTGTCCCGGGCGAGACCGGGCTTCTACGGCGGCCGACGGGTGGCGTCAATGTGGAAAGGCGGGCAAAGGAAGGAAGGCTTCTGTTTGAAAGAATGAAGCCAAGACTTTTGCTCTTTTAAGGGCGGATCAAGCCGAATGCCGTCTGCCATTCTCGCCGAGGTTCGCAGAAGCGGACATCTGGAATCACGCCATGCGGGCAGCCTTGTGGTCTGCGATGACCAGGGAAAGCTGGTTTTCTCGCTCGGCGATGCGGACTGCGCCACCTTTCCACGCTCCGCCATCAAGGCGCTGCAAGCGTTGCCCCTGGTCGCCAGCGGCGCCGCGGACCGCTGGGCGCTGACCCCGCGGGAACTGGCGCTCGCCTGCGCGTCCCATACCGGCACGCCGATCCACACTGAAACAGCCGCCTCGATGTTGGCGAAAGCCGGCCGCGATCCAGCCTGCCTGGAATGCGGCATCCATTGGCCGAGCAGCACCACCGCCGCCCGCGCGCTGGCTGCCACCGGCCATGCGCCCTCGGCGCTGCATAACAATTGCTCCGGCAAGCATGCCGGTTTCATCTGCACGGCCATGGCCGGTGGATGCGATCCTGCCGGCTACATCCAGCCGGACCACCCCACGATGCGCGACGTCGTGGCTTCCGTGGCGGCCGCTACCGGGGCGCGGCTCGATGCCGATAACAGGGGCATCGACGGCTGTTCGATCCCGACCTTTGTCACGCCGCTGCGTGCGATGGCGACCGGATTCGCCCGCTTTGGCGCCGGCGTGGGTCTGCCGGAGGGATTTGCCCAGGCCGCGGCTCGGTTGCGCGCCGCGGTCGCCGCCCACCCGGACATGGTCGCCGGCAAGGGCCGCTTCGACACCGAGGTGATGGTAACGCTCGGCCACGCCGCGTTCGTGAAGGGCGGCGCGGAGGGCGTGCTGGCCGGGGCCATGCCGACGCTCGGCCTGGGGTTTGCGCTGAAAGTGGATGACGGCGCCGCGCGCGCCGCCGACGCCTGCGCCGCGTGGCTACTCGCCCGCTTTCTCGGCGAGCACGCCGTGCTGTCGAAATGGGCGAACCAGCAATTGCGCAACTGGAACGGGATCGACGTGGGCACGATCTCCGCCGTCGCCGCTTGACGCCAACGCGGTAAAGCAGGCCCTGGAAGCAGCCCCGCAACCCGGTTGATACGCCCCGAACAGGAAAGGTTTTTTGGTTCTTTTTTCAAAAAAGGAACCGCTTCCTTTTGCCTTCTTGCCTTTGGCGGTGTTCCGACTAGGTTCCCGGCTCCTTTCGCCGCCCCCCCTTTGCCTGCACCAGGAGACGCCGTTTATGTTCAAGGGCTCGCTCGTCGCCCTGATTACCCCCATGCGCCCGGACGGCAGCCTGGATGCGGACGCCTATGCAAGCTTCATCGAGTGGCAGATCGGGCAGGGGACGCAGGGCATCGTGCCGGTGGGCACCACCGGTGAAAGCCCTACTTTGTCGCACGAGGAGCACCGCCGCGCGGTGGCCGTCGCGGTGGAGACGGCTCGCAAGCGGGTGCCGGTCATTGCCGGCGCCGGCTCAAACAGCACCGCCGAAGCAGTAGGTCTGGTCCGCCACGCGCGCGACGTGGGTGCCGACGGCGTGATGGTGGTGACGCCCTATTACAACAAGCCCAGCCAGGAAGGTCTGTTCCGCCATTACACTGAAATTGCCGACGCGGCGGGCATTCCGCTGCTGATCTATAACATTCCCAGCCGCTCGGTCATCGATATGAGTGTCGAGACCATGGCGCGTCTGGCGCGGCACCGTCACATCGTCGGCGTCAAGGACGCGACCGCGAACCTGGCGCGTCCGTTGCACACGCGGCGGGCTTGCGGCGCCGGGTTCGTGCAGTTGTCCGGCGAGGACCACACAGCGCTGTCGTTCCTCGCTGCCGGCGGCGACGGCTGCATTTCCGTGACCGCCAATATCGCGCCGAAAATGTGCGCCGACATGCACGCGGCCTGGCAGGACGGGCGCATCGATGACGCGATCGCCGTGCAGGACGAGCTTTTGCCTCTGCACGACGCAATGTTCTGCGAATCGAGCCCCGGCCCGGTGAAGTTCGGGGCAAGCCTGCTGGGATTCTGCACCCCTTGCGTGCGGCTGCCGCTGGCGCCGATCAGCAAGGAGGCGGAGGATCGGGTTCGCACCGCCATGACCGACCTCGGCCTGATCGCCTGACGAGCGCGTTGTGGCAAAGGAAAAAAAATCGCAGCTGATTTCGCACGGTATTGCCGCGCAGAACCGCAAGGCGCGGTTTGACTATACCATAAAAGAAACGGTCGAGGCAGGCCTGGTGCTGATCGGCCCGGAGGTGAAGTCGTTGCGGCATGGCCGGGCGGCGATTACCGAGGCGTGGGCCGGCGAACGCGGCGGCGAAATATTTCTGTTCAACGCCTATATCCCGGAATACCAGGCCGGCGTGCTGTCCCGTTTCGAGCCGCGCGGGGCACGAAAATTGCTGCTACACAAGAAGCAGGTGGAAAAACTGCTGGGCCAGGTTGCAAGAAGTGGCCTGACCTTGGTGCCGCTGGATATTCATTTCAACGAAAAGGGCATGGCCAAGGTCACCTTAGGCGTCGGACAGGGCCGCAACAAAAGTGACAAGCGCCACGCCATTGCGGAGCGTGACTGGCAACGCGACAAGGCAAGGTTGATGCGGGAGCGAGGCTGAAAGCGTGCACCCTCGAACGAGCAGAAGTTTTTTGGTTCTTTTTTCAAAACAGAACTGCTTCCTTTGCTTCCACGCCGTCTAATGATAAAGCGCCGCAGACAGATGCTCCAGCCCCGTCCTGGTCATCGCAGGCTCCGCCCCCAGTCCCACCCGAATATGATCGGTTCGCCCAAAAAATCGGCCCGGAACGATGCTGGTCTCGAATCCGGTCCTGAGCAGATCGAACAACCTGCTGCCATCGCCCGACACCAGGCGCGGAAACACCGTCGTTCCTTGATCGAACACAATCTGATCGAGCCGCGGATGCTGGCCCAGTATCTCATGGTAGGCGGCGCGGTTCTGGTCGATAATGTCGATCGCTCGCGCCCGCAACGGGGGCAACCGGTCGAAGGCAAGCACGCTCATGAGTTCGGCGACATGGGGCGGCGTGACTGCATACAGGTCATTCAGCCGCCGCATGCGTTCGGCCAACGCCGCCGGCGCCAGAATCCATCCGCACCGCAGGCCGCTCAATCCGTAGGCCTTGGTGAGGCTGCTCGTCACAACGATGTTGCCGTCAGGGCGGAAGGACGTGTAGGCTTGGCCCGACTGAAACATCAGTTCCAGATAAACTTCATCGACCAGCACCAGCGCGCCGACCTTGGCCGCCGCCGCGGCCACCGCCTGGATCGTGGCATCGTCCGCCAGCGCCCCGGTGGGATTGTGCAGGTTGGTCACCACGACCAGGCGCGTCTGCGGCGTCAACCTGGATGCGACCAAATCGGCGTCGAGCCGCCACGCCTCGTGCATGCGTCGCTGGAAACGATTTACCTTGGCCTGCAGATAGCCCAGCGTCGACAGCAGCAACTCGTAGGTCGGGTCTTCCACCAGCACCTCGTCGCCGGGCGATATGATCGCCGCCATGGCGAGGTGGTTGGCGAACGAGGTGCCACCCGCGGTGACCACGCAAGCCGGATCGATGCCGAACCGTCCCGCTATCCGCTCGATCACCGGCCTGTATCCGTAAGAATTTTCGCCATGCAACTCCAGGTCACCGATGCCGATTCCGAGCTCCGCGAGCTTGCAATCGGCGACACCGCTGGATGCGAGATTATAGCGGGCCCGGGTTTTTATCTTGGCAAAATGCATGTAGTCGGATTGAAGCGTCCGGGAAATACCAGTCATACCAGGTGGGTAACCTCCGCGTGCCGCCTGCGTCGCCAGTACAGAAAAGGCGGCACGCCCAAAAGCAGAATGGCATATCCGATCAGGCTGTTGATGGGATAGGCCCAGAATGAACATGCCACGATGGCGGCACACCCGGCAATAAATAGGCCCGTCGTCCACGGGTGCAAAGGGGCGCGGTATCCGGTGGGAACCCCAGGCTCACCCGCGCGTGCCCGCAACTTGAACAGACATGACGCGCACAGGCCAAAAAACAGGAAATTCATGGCGGTTACGTAACTCAATATCGCCTCAAAGCTGCCGGTCAACGCCAAAACCCCGGTCCAGGCAGCTTGCAGGATGATGGCAGCGATGGGAACGCGGCTCGTTTCGTTGATCTCGGCGACCCGGGCAAAGAACAGACCATCCCTGGCCATCGCGAACAGAACCCGCGGGCCGGTGAGCATGCCCTGGCTCATGAATGCGATGGCGGATAATGCGATGGCAGCCGCCGCCAGCCGTGCGCCAGCCGGGCCCCCCGCACGTTGCAGCACGTCCGACACCGGGGTCAACGTGCTGCCCAGCGCCGCCACGCCAAGCGCGCGCAGGCACGCAATGTTCACCAGCAGGTAGAGAGTGATGACCGCCAATACGCCCAGTACGAGCGCGCGCGCCAGATTTCTGCCCGCATCCTTCATCTCGCCCGCGACATAGCTCGCGGTCTGCCATCCGCCGTAGCTGAACACCACCGGGATCATTGCCGCGCCAAAAGCCTTGAATGCTCCCAACGGCGGCGATTCTGCCGCGGGCGCCGGCCGAAGCAACGCCGCATGCGGCGCGATCCACAGGCCGGCCACGATCACGGCGCCAATGGCCGCGACCCTGAGCCCGCCCAACCCGGTCTGCAGCGCATTGCCGGATTTCACCCCGACGCAATTGGCCGCCGCCAACCCCACCAGCACGCCAACCACCACCATCCGCTCGGACAGGCCGCCGCCGGCCAGCACATTCATGTTGTTTGCGAATACGATCGCAACCGCCGCCTGCCCCCCCGTCTGCACCACCAGCAGCGTGGCCCAGCCAAACAAAAAGCCCGCCCACGGTCCATACGTGTCGCGCAAATAAACATATTCGCCCCCCGTGGCCGGCATTCGGACGGCAAGCTCCGCATACACACACGCCCCGAGCAACGCGACGATGCCGCCTAAAATCCACGCTGCAAGAACCAACGGCGGTTCATGCAGCGAACGGGCGACGACGGCGGGGTTCACAAAAATGCCCACACCTACAATGCCGCCGATCACAAGCATAACCGCGCTCGGCAGGCCGATCGCGACGCGGAGGCCCTCCGCTGTGACAACTTGGCGGTTCATCGTCGCAGCCTTAGCAAGAAGACTTCTTTTTTGAAAAAAAGATGTAAGAAACTTTTGCTCTTATAACGCGAATCGTGCGGCGCTATGCGCGCTGGAGTTGTATAGCGCCATATGAGCCTCGCACTTGTTCGCAGTTTCTCGTTCTCCGGCATCGAGGCGGTTCCGGTTGAGGTTCAGGTGCAAATCGCATCGGGGCTACCAGCCTTTCTGGTAGTGGGGCTACCCGACAAGGCCGTCGGCGAAGCCCGCGAGCGGGTCCGCGCGGCACTCACCGCCATGGGTTTGGCGCTGCCGCCGCGCCGTGTGCTGATCAACCTGTCACCCGCCGACCTGCTGAAGGAGGGCTCGCACTACGATCTTCCCATGGCGCTGGCCGTGCTCGCAGCGATGGATGTCGTGCCGCGCGAGGAACTGTCGCATTACGCGGCACTTGGCGAATTGTCGCTGGACGGCAGCCTCAAGCCGGTGGTCGGCGTGCTGCCGGCGGCGATCGCGGCGGCCGAAGCCGAACTCGGCCTGATCTGCCCCGGCGTGCAAGGCGGCGAGGCGGCCTGGGCCGGCACCGTCGAGGTTCTGGCACCGCCCGACCTGCTCAGCCTGATCAATCATTTTCGCGGCACGCAAGTGCTCACGCCGCCCGAACCCGGCGGCATCGCCCCCGCCGGCATCGTGGCCGACATGGCCGACGTGAAAGGCATGGAAAGTGCCCGCCGCGCGCTCGAAATCGCCGCCGCCGGCAATCACAATCTCCTGCTCGTGGGGCCCCCGGGCGCCGGCAAGTCGATGCTGGCGGTGCGCCTGGCCGGGCTGCTGCCCGACCTCACGCCGGGCGAGGCGCTGGAAGTCAGCATGATCCATTCCGTCGCCGGACTGTTGCAGGATGGCCGCCTGGTCAAGCGCCCGCCGTTTCGCGAGCCGCACCATAGCGCCAGCCAGGCGGCACTTGCCGGCGGCGGCAGCCGGGCGCGCCCCGGCGAAGTGTCGCTGGCCCATCGCGGCGTGCTGTTCCTCGACGAATTGCCGGAATTCCCCAGACCCGTCCTCGAAACGCTGCGTCAGCCGATGGAATCCGGCCACACCACCGTCAGCCGCGCGGCTGCCCATATCACCTACCCCGCCCGGTTTCAGTTGGTCGCCGCCATGAACCCGTGCCGCTGCGGGCATCTGGGCGACGCCGGCCGCGAATGTGGCCGTGCGCCACGCTGCGGCGAGGATTACCTCTCGAAGCTCAGCGGCCCATTGCTTGATCGCATCGACCTCACCGTTTACGTGCAGCCCGTGGCACCCACGGAACTCTCCCGCGCGCCGCCGGGCGAACGCAGCGAACTGGTGGCGGCCCGGGTCGCCGCCGCCCGCGCCATGCAACGCGCCCGTGCCGGTCCCGGCATGCCTGTCACGAATGCGGAGCTCGACGGCGCGCGGGTCGGGATTACCGATGACGCGCGCAAGCTGGCCGAGCAAGCCTCCGAACGCCTGGGCCTCTCCGCGCGCGGCTTTACCCGTGTATTGCGTGTCTCCCGCACCATCGCCGATCTGGCGGGGGCGGAACTGGTGCGGCGGCAGGATGTGGCGGAGGCGCTGGCGTTTCGGCAACGCATTCCAGGGCGGAAGGCAGCGTAAGGAAGTGTCGGCGCGTCTGCCACTGCCACCTAGCAGCCTGTCGGATTGGGGTACCCAAATTGTGGGCGGTTGGCTAGAATCGGGGCATGTTGAACTATGTGCCATTCAATCGCGAGCAAGCGTTTCTACTTCCGCCTGATCTGAAGGCTTGGTTGCCTGAGGACGATCTGGCGCATTTTGTGGTGGCGGCTGTCGAGCGTGTGCCTCTTGGTGCGTTTGCCACGGCGGCACGGCCGGGCGGCAAGCCGCAGTATCACCCACGGCTGATGCTGGCGCTGCTGATTTACAGCTATGCGAACGGTATTTTCTCGTCGCGGCGGATCGAACGGGCGACCTATCGGGACATCGCGGTGCGCTTTGTGGCGGCCAACCTGCATCCCGACCACGACACGATTGCGGTCTTCCGCAGCACCAACAAGGCAGCTTTCGAGGCAGCTTTTCTGCAAGTTCTGTTGCTGGCGCGCGAGAGCGGGCTGCTGCGGCTGGGCACGGTGTCGATCGACGGCACCAAGATCGATGCCAACGCCTCCAAGATACGCTCGGTGCGCTATGACCGGGCCTGCGAACTCCGCGCCAAACTGGCTGCGGATATTGCACACCTGACTACCCAGGCCGAGGCGGCCGACGCCGAAAGCCAGGACCCGCAAGCGCTGCCCGAGGAGTTGGCGCGGCGCGAGGTGCTGAAGGCCAAGCTCGACGCGGCATGCGCCCGGCTGGAGGCTGAAGCCGCTGCCGAGGCCGAAGCCGCACGCCCCGCCTATGAAGCCAAGAAGGCCGCACGTGACGCCAAATCAGGTCGGCGCGGTCCGCCACCAAAACCGCCCAGCGATGCCCCGCCGCCTGACCGGCAAAGCAACCTGACCGACCCGGACAGCGCGCTGATGCGCCGCTCAGACGCACATGAATACCGCCAGGCCTACAACGCGCAGGCCGTGGTTTGTGCCGACGGCACGCAACTGATCCTGGCCACCGGCGTGGTGGCAACGACCGCCGACGCGCCGAGCTTCGCCGCAACTATCCTGGGCATGCAGGCCACCATCGGCCTGCCGTCGAAGGTCCTTGCCGATACCGGCTACGCCAGCGGGCCGGCGGTCGAGGCATTGCAGACAAACGGCGTGGAGCCGCTGGTCGCCATTGGGCGCACCCAGCCGCACAGGCCATACGATTTCCGGCCACCGCCGGCCGCGAAGGCGCCGCGCCAGATTACCGAACCCTGGCGCTTGGCCATGAAAGCCAAGCTGGAGACCGAAGATGGCAAAGCTCTCTATAAGAAACGAAAACAGACGGTCGAACCGGTGTTCGGCATCATCAAGGCCGCCATGGGCTTCCGCCACTTCCGCCTCCGCAGCCTGCCCAAAGTCGCCACCGAGTGGACCCTGATCGCTCTCGCGTACAACTGCAGGCGGATTGCCCGCCTACAGAGCGCCTAACCCAAACAGCAGCCTCAAATAATCGCCCAAAAAGACTTCAATCCGACAGGCTGCTAGCACGAATACAAATCACCTTCTCCTTCCCGGCCTTGCTCCGTGGCGTCTGTCGCTTCGCAGGTTCGTCGCGCCGTCGCGGATCATCGGCATGTGCTGCCGCCGTGATGATGATGAGCGTTGCGGTGCTTGGGACCGTCGCGAACGCGGAAACGGCATCGCCTAGCGCGGTGTCGC
>Ga0116228_10002483_pt1 | contig 15973 bp, 5 predicted proteins | sample S1TSphfallax_2_FD_89694 | JGI IMG/M metagenome (GOLD analysis project Ga0116228, IMG submission 89694) | Host-associated microbial communities from peat moss isolated from Minnesota, USA - S1T2_Fc - Sphagnum fallax MG | ecosystem: Host-associated > Plants > Peat moss > Unclassified | place: USA...
GGTTCATTTGATTCCGATGGGTTTGAAATACCCAGAACTGGTGGGTCTTTTGAGTCCGATGTTCTTCAAATACCTGGAACTGGTCGTTCTTTTGATTCCGACAGGTTTCAAATACCCAGAACTGGTGGTTCATTTGAGTCCGATGTTCTTCAAATACCCGGAACTGGTGGTTCTTTTGAGTCCAATGTTCCTGAAATGCCCGGAACTGGTTGTTCTTTTGAGTGCAATGTTCTTGAAATACCCGGAACTGGTGGTTCATTTGAGTCCGATGTTCTCGAAATACCCGGAACTGGTGGTTCTTTTGAGTCCAATGTTCTTGAAATACCCGGAACTGGTGGTTCTTTTGAGTCCCATGTTCTTGAAATACCCGGAACTGCTGGTTCATTTGAGTCCGATGTTCTTCAAATACCCGGAACTGGTGGTTCATTTGAGTCCGATGTTCTTGAAATACCCGGAACTGGTGGTTATTAAAGAACCGCCCACACACTGTTTCAAACCTGTTGGGAATTGAGGGAAGAAGCTGGAGCATCAATCAACCCCACACAAACAAACCAAGAATGGTGGCAGATTCAAGGCCCCTTTTGAAGTTTGCATCGCGCCACCGTCCTTTGATTCCGCAAACACATAATAAACTTTTTTTTTTATTATGACCGACACGCCGCCTCCAGTGTGGTGGCTACATAGATTTTTATTTTTATTTTTTTAATACAATAGAGTTATGGGTAATGTATCGTAAACTGGGGTTTGGAAGAAGCCCCAGTTTTGCATACATGCAAGAGGACCCCATGTGATTGACCCGTAACCAAAACAAAAATCCTCCCCTTTTAACCGCGCAATACAAACTCGAACTCAAAATCGGGAACTAGAAAAGGTTTGAAAATCCATCTCATGCTGAGTTTTGAGTGTTGGTCCCAAGTATGAGTGAGTGACTTTAAGGACAACTCAAGGATAGCTCAAAACTTAGCATGAGATGGCAAAAGCCAGTCTCAATCAGCAGCCCTTTACCGGTATCTGTAATTTAGTTACCTTTTAAAGTCATCCTGTCTTTGGGCCCTAGTTTGAACCTGTAATCCCTGGTTCATCCCCAATATAGTGTAACTGCTCAAAGTGAGTGTGTACCCAGTTGGCAAGATTCCATTTTAAACTACACTTTTGATTTGATGAAGAATTATGAGCCGGCAGTTCAGGCACAGTTCAGGCGAGATTCCAAATCTGGGGTTGAAACTCATGTGAGGAGGACCAATTTAGAAGATGAGGAGCCCAGTTTGGTCTGCTCTTTTTCATGTGTACTGTTTTCATCCTGACTTTTGGTTTTCGTCCCCAGTTTTTTTGTTTGGGGGTTGGGTAGGGGGGCCGAGGAAAAACAAAACCGGGGCCCAGTACCTGCAGTTTGGGGTACTTTACAGATAAGTTTGATCTTCATGGAAGACTGGGTGATTGATTGCGTGTGAAATGGTGGGGGAGGGGCACACTATATATTTTACACTTTAAAAAAATCTTAAGGCAAAAGAAGAATTTTAGGAAACTCAAATATTTCACAATACAAAAATATTAACCTTCTAAAAAATCCTCTAAAAGAAACAAAAATCTTTCAAGATATTATTATAACTCAATTATAAATAATCTCAAGTTTCAACACAAGCCAAAATATCCTCTTTCAAAAAACCCTCATATGAAAATAGACCTATTTATTTCCTAGGGGTAAAAAATCCCTTAAGCTACTATATACTCCATAATGAATCTAAACACAGATATCCTTGCCTTTGTAGGCAAGGCCAACAAATCTGGAATTCTGAAATTCGGATATGGAACTTCAACAAAGCAATAACAAACAAGCAAACAACAAAAACAAAACAACAAGAACAAAACAAACAAGGAATAGAAAATGCAGATCCCCTGGAAGCTGGTAAGTACCTACTACTAACTTGTATCTTTGCAGAAGTTCTTCTTCAGCACATCTGATCTTCAAGTAGAGTAGTAGGTACTCTGATCCCGGTGATTGAGTTTTTGTAAGATCGATCTTGTAATTGATGAATGTTCAAATGTGCATATGACCTTTGTAAGTCATATAGGTACTTTGTGGGTCATGGCGTATGAGAAATGATTAGTGAAAATTTTATTTTATGTATGATTGATCAAGAGTAGAGTAGAGTAGAGTAGAGCCAACTCTTTGACTCCAGTATGGGTATCTGCTCTAATGAGTTCCATGCAAAGAGGGATGGAGATTCTGGGTATGTGCATTGGGTGTATGTGTTTTTTACAATCAAAGCTATTTTATTTGGGCCTGTTTTTCAACTAATCAATGTCTAATGTGAGGATTTTTGGGTGGATATTTTTATTCCAGTATTTTAGTGTGAAACTTCATCATCCAAAGTGCGAGAACCCTTGGGCTTTTCACCTACATGTGAGAGGTGACATTAGAGGGAGGGGCGGGGCTGTGTGTTAGATAGCTTCCTACCACAAGAGGAGGGCCTACCTCTCTCCCTTCTTTGGTTTCTGCAGGTGGCTCTGCACGTCTTTTGGCATTTTTTTGGTTTTCTCTTTTGTCTTCCATGTGATTGTTCCAATCATCGATTTTTATTGGAGTTTTTGGATTCTTCATGTGAGAGGAAGATTTGGGGGTGTGGGGGAGGGGGGAAAGCTTGGGTTTAGTTGGTGGCCCTTGCCTTTTGCTTCACTTTTAAAAGGTTCAAATCTAGGCCTAGTGATTATTTAGGGTTGTGCATCAGTTTCATTAAATTATCTTCTTGTTCAAGCTCTGCAGTTTATTTATGCAAAATATGTTTTTGAGCATGCTGAAAATATTTTTAAAATGCCAAAAACCCCAAAAAAAAAGTCCAAAAAACCCTTTAAAATAGCCAGATTTCCATACATGTTCAAGTAATATCCAAAAATATGAAGGGATGTTTAAATATTTTTTTCCTTTCATATTTTTTTCTATAGCCAAATTTGCCTAAATCATCTTATGGATGATCACAACCTTGGCTACATCACAAAATTGAAAGAAAGAAAAAAACCAAAAAAAACACAGTTGGATAGCCTCACTTTGCCTGATAGAGAGAATAAACAATGAACAACCAGTGAGGGATGGGCATATGAATTTCAACACATTAGCCAGATAAATGTAAAGCATATATCATCGAAATATATATATGTTAGCCAAGTAAAGCTACAACAACCAAAGTGTAATGAGGCAATATATTAGCTGAAGAGCTCTTTGACATGGTGCCTCAATAGGTAGCTCCTAGATTTTTAAATCGCATCCTTGTGCTTGCCATGCAATGCAATGCAATGCACCGCCCAATGTAAAACCAAATGAACATAAGAAAAGTGCATTAGATCAATTTGGGGATTGTTGACGGATTCAAATTGGACTCATCACCACCGAGAGAGTTCACCTGACCCTACTTTGGATTAAGCTAATCAAACCCTTTTTTTTTTCCCATTGGGAATTGGGATAGTCCACCCCCCATATCATTGCAGAGCTCCTAACCGAAACTTCCTTGTGTAGGAGGAGGAGAAGGAGGAGGATAATCATCACCACTACCAACCAAGGGCACATTCCCCATTTGGTTCCTTCCTTCGGGGCATGTGGTTTCTTCTTTAGAGATGCTACAACTATGCTCAAAGAGCTATATTCGGTGCAAACCTTTTCTCTTTTTTTTTGGGTTTTTTTCTTTGGAGATGCTACTATGGTTTTTAGAAACCATACTTTATTATTGTAATCCATGTTTTTTTGTTGCTTTTTGTTTGTCCATTTGATTCCCTAATATGAAGCCCATCACCCACGCACCCAACCACCCACCCACTTACTTACTCACTCACTCACTCACTCACTCCACCCCCCTCCCCCCCATTCCGCGCCACCCCCAAAAAAAAACCACCGACTTAAGTTGCACTCCAGACCAGGACAGGCTTTGAAAGGCGCCGCCCCCTTATGTCTCCCAAAATAAAAGGAAAACCAAAACCAAAAAGTCTCATTAAAAGTCTAATTAAAACCCCTTTTTTAAATCACAAAATTAGCATCCAATAAAGAGGAAAAGGAGAGACCCATGATGATGTACACCAAAAATTAATTAATTAATTATTAAATAATAATAATAATAGTAGTAGTAAATAAGTTACTAAATGGCCTAACCCCCCTTCCCCACCTCCCACTTCCCACCGCTGAAAAAATAAATAATTAAAAAAAAAATCCCCCCTTTGTCATCAAACATTAGCGCGCCAATGAACGGACCGTTGCGCAGTTATAGGAACAGCTAGGAAGCAGGGTACCTAGTACCCAGGTTACTAGGTACCTAGCTACACAACAGGGGTAGGTGCTAGGTAGGCGAGTTGCAAAATAGGTAGGGATCCCAAGGTGGGAACGGGGAACCGAAGCAGCGACCAGTGGTCGGCGGCCATCTGTGGGATGGATGTTAGTGCCCTCCGTTCGTTCGTTGTGTTGTTGTTCCTCGTCGCCCGTCGTCTGTTCTTTCGTCGTCCTTCGTTCTTGTTCTCCTTCGTCGCCATGTGCATTGTGGTGCTGCGACAAGCAAAACACTTGTTTGTTTGCTGGTGGTTCCTGATTGTTTGTTTCTCCATTGTCATTGTTGTTGTTGCTAACCAACAATTTGCTTCTTCTGATTCTTCTTCGTTGATGGTTTTTATTTTCCTGCTTTGTTTTTCCAATGGTTTTTCATTAGCAAGATTCAATCTTGAGTGCTTGTTTTGAGCTCGAGCTCTGTATCTACCCGCCATTGCGTTTTGCGCCCGCCAGAGTTTTGTGGGTGGGTGAGTTGGTGTCATTTTTCCCCTTTGTCCAAATTTTTTGAGGGGTGATATTGAGATCAGTTTTTGTCGCATGCATTCTGGGTCGCGGATTCGGTTCATAGCCGGGTGGGGATCAGGGGAATGTTTTTTTTTGGGGAGCTTCGGGTCTGATCGTCTTTTGTTCTCTCACCATTTCCTCTGTCGCTCGTGTTTTTGGTTTGAAAGCTGCAAATAAAAAGATCCAGTCTGTTGGTGATTCATTGGAGGAGGAGGAGAGTCCAAACAATTTCAGTGAGAGACCCATCTGGCTTCCTAAGCTCTACAAGTGACGACTGCATTCAGCTCATGGTGATCACCAGCTCATAGTCTATTTCCTCAACAGACATCAGATTTTGTGTTGCAGTTGAAATTGTGTCACAGTGAGTTCATCATTACAGTGCAATCTTGGGGTGATTCAAACCTCAGGCAGGCAGGCAGGCACATGTGAGAAGCTCCAAAAAAACTTCTTTAGATGATGTCCTCCTTGAAGAAGGTGGGTTGGTAGTTTTTTGTGGAGTGGGAGGGGGAACCTAACCCCATTGTCGGTCCGCTTGACAATGGGGTATTTGTCATGTCGGACAGAAGCTGCAATAGGGACACATGAAAATGCACACCTCAAGCACAAGAGACACAGACCTGTAAACCCCCAAGTCTTCAAGTTTGTGGTAAGCATCCCTTTTCTCCTTCCAAACTCCTTTGCAAAACTTGTGAAGAAAGTTTGTCTCTCTGTCTCTTTCTGTCTGTCTGTCTGTCTGTCTGTCGATCCCATTTCTTTCATGGTGTTTTGAAGAGAGTCCCATAGCCCGTCCTTTGCTGTTTACATGTTACCACCATCAGATGCTTCAATCTTTGGATTTGAGAAACCCTAAAAGATGATGGGGTCTAGTTCTGCACATTTTTTTTTTCTTTGGAATGAATTGAGCATTCTGTGAGATCAAGCTTTTTTCCACTTCTTTCATGGTGTTTTGGGGAGAGTCCATAGTCCTTTGCAGTTTCCATGTTACTATCTGATGCATGAGTCTTTGGATTTAAGAAACCCTAAAACAAGATGGTCTAGTTGTGCACACACTTTTTTTCTTCTTTTCAATGAATTGAACATTCTGTGAGATCAAGCTTTGTGCTGCAACTGGACTATGCTTCAATCTTTGGATTTGAGAAACCCTAAAAGATGATAGGGTCTAGTTCTGCACAAACATTTTTTCTTTGGAATGAATTGAGCATTCTGTGAGATTAAGCTTGGTGCTGCAATTGGACTACATAAAAGATCTCTCTCTAATGTAGAGAAGGAAGGTGCAGGTTTTTTATTGTTGGTGGATGGGGGTTTGTTTGGGGGGGGCTTATTTGTCTTGCTTGTTAGAATTGATGGGGGATTTCTGTGATGGGTTGGTTTTGCTGCTTTTGTGTTTGAAGGAACTGGAGAAGGCAACGAGGGCCTTTGCTTTGGAGAGATTGCTTGGGAAGGGCAGCCATGGATGGGTGTACAAAGGTATTCTTGAGAATGGCAAGGTTGTGGCAGTGAAGAGACCGACATATGCTCGGCAGCTCCTGCAAGATGAAACGTCTTTTGATAACGAGCTTGAGATTTTGTCAAAATTGTGGGGTGAGCGTGTGGTGAATCTGTTGGGGTATAGTTGTGACACAAATGAGAAGCTTCTTGTAGTGGAGTTTATGGCAAATGGATCACTCCATGATAGTCTTCATAACAAAGTCACGCCTCTCAACTGGTTTATGCGGGTGCAGTTAGCATTGCAAACAGCAAAAGGGATATTGAGTCTCCATTCAGCATCGCCTCCAATCATCCACCGTGACATCAAATCCTCAAATGTGATGATTGACGAGAAATGGAATGCAAAGCTTGGCGACTTTGGGCTAGCTCTCCGTGGTCACATTGAAGATGTGCTTAAGATGTCAACACCACCGGCAGGTACAATGGGTTACCTTGACCCTGAGTACGAAACTCCTTCAGACTTGAGCACTAAAACTGATGTGTTCAGTTTTGGGATTCTGCTTCTTGAAATTGTCAGTGGACGGCATGCAATTGACTTAGCTTGTGAACCACCCAGCATTCTTGATTGGGCTGTGCCCCTCATCAAAGAAGGGAGTTACATTGAAGTGTGTGACAAGAAGTTGAGCCTGCCTGCTAATTTCAAGCCATTAAAGCAGCTCATAAACTTGGCTGAAAAGTGTGTGCGTTCATCTCACGAAAATCCTCCACACATGTTTGATGTTGTCGAGGACCTCAAGGAAATCAGTCGGCGAATCTCATTAACAACATTCAATGGTCTCAGTCGGGTGGTGCAAAGAAACATCAGTGCACAGCGATCCAGGCCACCTGGGATTTCTGCTCGAAGGTTATACAGGGGACCTTCTCAGGATGAGGACAAAGCAATGCATTCAAAACTAACAAACTTTGAAAAGGAAGCAGCTGTAGTAGTTGTTGAATCCTGCAGTGCACAAGTCCTGGCCACAGAAGTAACTGCACTCGATGAACTTCCTCCTCCTCCTTCAGGCTTCTTTACATCAGATAAAGCCCTTCCAAATCCCTTGACACCTGATGCCAGTGAAGTAGAATCTGAGATTCCCTTTGAGGAATGCACATCATCAGCAAATGCATCATTCCGGTCAACACATGTGGTCACGATAGTGGACCTTGATGATGACATGAGGGAACACACTAGTGCTTCACAGTCAAGTGCAGGTCAGTGCACCTCCCAGACATCATCAAGGTTCTGGATTGGAATCAATGGAACTTCTCAGAGACCACTATCTCCGTGTGTGAGTCCTAAGGCTTTGAGTGTGGGGGGGCAGCAGCATTTTTATGAGGATCATGGTGGGGTTGGGAACTTTGCAAGAAGACTGACCAGCAGTCGTAAGAATCCATTGTTTGAGCTATCAGCAACACCCATCATGCCTTGCTCATCTCTCTATGATCTTGCCGGAGGACCCAAGACTTTGTCATCCTCGCTCACGGTTGTAGACCGCTGTAGGCTGCATGCAGATGGCTTCACACCAAAGGAGTTACAACAAGATTTGAATTGTCCCAAAGTTTTGGATCAAAGCATCCCAGAGAGGAGGGGTTTATCCTTTGCACCTGGAGCAGCCAAGCTCGGTGTGAGTGACACCCAAGATTCCGGATCTGTCCAAATGCAAGATTCCCAGCTGGAATCATGGAATCAAATTCAAATTTGCAGAATATCTGGTGGTAATGGCATGCCTTGTGATGAGACTAGCTTGGGGCTCAATGACAATGATGCAGGGCCAGTTCGACGAACTGCCTTCGTTGCTCTGAAATCCATTGCAAGCAATTGCCTGGGTGGAGCACTGAGACCTTGTGTTTTCTGAACATGCGGGCTGGATGTTGCTTGCTCTCGGGGTGCTTTTTTAACCCTTCAAACACTGGCCTAGTCCAAGATGGAAACTTTCTGTGTTCAGAGGCATCCTTTTGAGTAGCCACTTTAGAATTGTAAACTCTTCAGACTTTGGCTGCTCTTTTATACATGAAACCTTGTAATTTAGGTCTGGTGAAATAGAAAGCTGGAGATTGATGAGTTCAAGCACAGCGAAGTATTCCTCTGCCCTGGTGCAAAAACTTGTCAAGTAGCAATTTCAATAGCCAAACTTCTGTGTACATTTGTTTCCTTGATTTCCAGGGTGGGCCAGTTCTACAGATATTCTTTAGTGGGACAAGTTTCATCAAGCTGTTTTTTTTTTTGCACAAGTCAAATAAACAGAAGGGTGCCTGCTCAACACTTCTTCAGGAATGCCCTGGCAAATCCTGAGAAAAACCCATTCAAACTGGTACCTTTGGCTGTGGTGAAACCAAAATATGAAGAATCAGAGAGAGAGAGAGAGAGAGCATAGCAGCAGCTACATGATGGATTCTAGGGTTTAGGGTTTATGAAAAGTTAATGAAAGAGGTATTGTGCCGAAAAGTTGTCAGGATTCTTATGGTATCTGTAGCATGATGAGATCTGTGTTAGAGGCCTACTGGAACATTTGAAGTTTCTTTTCATCTCTGTGTTTTTCCACTGCAAAAGTTTGGAAGTCAAAGTATTGTTGAGTATGTAGTTCAAGCTTGTTTGTAAATGTTCAGATTGTGAACCTGCTTGTCGTATGGCAACAGAACAATGTACATTACGAATCTTCTCAGACTTTAAGTTTCTCAGACAGGTTCCTTTGTATATTCAAGGCTCCATGTTCAAACTTAGAGGAAGATAACAATTAGACTTGGTCATGCTTTTCAAAAGATGGTGGAACGGATTGAAATATTGGTGCAAGTTTTGCCATAGAAATAACACATCTTTTTCCGTTGTTCCCATTTTGGTTCTTTTAGCAAGGAGTTTCTCATCACACGGGTTTCAAGAAAATAATTCTAAATTTTAAAAAATATAAAAAAATTTATTCCTAACCCTAATTTTTTAGCCAAAAACCCACTGAAGAGAACTTTGCACTCAGCAACCAATGGATGTTCCAAGATGTCTCATTAATAATTGGAGTATTTTGCAACTTTCAATCTTTGACAAGTTTTTCACATGAGTTAAAGTTTTTAAATGACACCCATTAGGGTTTCTAGATGATACACTAGGGGCATGTACACTTAGCAAGTTGTGTTTTATTGCAACTAAGGGATTTGAGGTGAGGATGTATGGTCAAGGTGTGAGATGTTGATCATTTTGCTATTGTTTTTTGGAGAGTGCACTTATAGGTTACTTGGGACCTTTTTTTCTTTTTAATGTTGTTTGCGAATGTTTGCGGTTTTGGGATGAATGTATATAGTTTGTAGTGATTGCTATTCAAAATATTCAAATAATAATTAAATTATATATAATTATATATAATTATATATAATTATATATTTTCTAATTTTTCATTGTTAGCTCACACATTTGAGATGAGGATGTATGATTTGATGGTGTTTGGAAATGTTTAAGGTTTTGGGTTGCAAAAGTGTTTGGGAAATTTTGAGGTTTCAAAATGAGCATGCATGAAGTTTAAGATGGGCAAGTAGTATACATAGTACTTTGGGCCAATTTGACACTAATTAAACTATTTATAAGTTTTTCAAAAAAATTGACAAATATTTCATACATGTGTTGAAATGTTAAAAAACCCTAGCTATCACACTTTGAAATTTCATGAAATCATGTCTTTTAGGTTGTCTTCACTTTGCTTTTAAATGTATATTGCTTTGCTTTGAAGTTTGTTTTGATTTTTCTTTTTGGCTTGTTGATGGCAATGTTTGTTAGTTCTTGAGTTAATGTTGCTTTCCTTCCAATAAAAGTTGGTGTTCACTTGTTACTAGGGTTGATGCATGAACCAAGAATTTGAGTGTTTTCTAAGTTTCTGATATGGATTTGGTTTGGTTGAACATCAAAATATTCACTATTGATGATTTGTTGCAAGAGAAGCAACAACATGAATGTAAACATCATTTGCAAACAACATATCCCCAACTATAAATAGGCCTGAACAAGGGGCCCAACAATTACCTTCCAACCTAATGATAAAATCATGTACTTCAACTACATTAAAAAAATAATTTTGGATTTTTAAGGATAATAATTTTGTTCTACAACAAAATTATATTCCAATTTTCCCACAACTACCATCATCTCAAGGATTTAGATAATAATTATAAAGGCCCAACCCAAAAGAAAAAGAACTAAGTAATTATAGTGGTAGTAAATTTATCTTACAATAAAATTATCACCTTCCTAGATTACCATGACAATAGTAATCTTCCTACCTTCCACCTTCTACGACTATTCTTTCCCACAAAACTATAAACACCAAGAGATGATAAGTTCTAAACAACTTCTGGAAAACCCATTGTTTTACATTATGCCTCCATGGCCCAAAAGGGGAAAAACACAAAAGGGGTTGCCTTCCTTAGGATAGTCCAATAGATAGTAGAAAGAACAAAAGAAAAACACACTAGAAAATAAGTCCATAAAAGAAAAGACAAATAAAAAAGAAGATGGGAAAAGAAAAATAAGAAAAACATTAAAAATTGAAATTGGGTTGAATGTTTTTTTTTAATGGGTCACATCCCCTTCCTTAAATCCTTGAAAACCTCCTTTGTCTTCCCAAAAAATTAGTTGGTTCCTTTCCTTCAAAATATGCTTCGAGACTAGATCTTATTTTAACAAAAACTAATTAACCAACTAACTCTTAAAACTAACTAAAACTAGTTGGTTGACTTTTACCTACCAACTCTTAGAAACTAGTTTCAAATCACTTTCATAAATAGTGAAAATAATAAGTAAATCTTACTACTAATAACTTTATCAAGTTGTCCTATTAGCTAAATTAACACTTAAGTAAAAGTAAAACCTAACCTCCCTTCACACCAATGAATAGTTCTTCAAACATCCTTGCATCATCATAAAACAACATTCTTAAAACAACAATGCATAGCCATTGTCATATTTGGGAAGAGGAGCATTGTTTGGTCAAAGGGTTGTTGCACCATGTGGAATAGAGAATAGAGTAGGAAGAGCCGATGTTCTAAGAGGATGAGTTGTTATGCCATCATCAACTTTGTCTTAAAAAAATTCTTGCACTCCACTCTTGATTGTTTTCTAGAGATTACAATTCCCAAAATGAAACCTCAAAACCCCTGGAAGATAAATTGGTTCCATGGTTCTAGATATCATTTCACCTACCATCTATGTCTATTTGATGGGTATTAGTTGTGTTTGAGAGATTGTGAGACAATGTTGTTTGCAAGAACGAGTTTTCCATATGCAAAACCTTTGTTTTTCCCTTTCTTCTATCAAAAAGATGAGTAATAGTTTTTTAAAAACGTGTTTTATTTTCCAATTTGGCGCATATATTTTCTAGATTGACAAATGCTTTTAATCTAAAACGATCGTGAAATTCAATCTAGATTATGCACTTATTGTGCTTTGAAATGGAAATGATTTGAAGCTTGGCGTTGTGTTTTTTGTCCATAGTCACGTTTGTAGGATCCTTTTCAAAAACATTATTTTGATCTAGAAGTGATTCCATTCTTTAGCCTTGAAGATCTATGGGATTAATTTGATGAATGGAAGCTTATGGAGCTAACATGCCTCTCATGTTAAATGACCATAAGAATGTGGTCCAATAATATGCATCATATGTGTCTACTTTGCAACTATACACACTTCCCTTTTTGAAGTCACATGTTGGTTATAGGTAAAATTCTCTTTTGCTTGCAAAGTTGTGAGTGTTTTCAAAGCTTGTAGTTTATGTGTTAATTAATTGTTGACACTGTCATATGTTAATGTAAATCCCAAGTAATATCTCAATGTGCACAATCACAAAATAGGTTTGCATTTTGGCCTTACAATTTGCATCTTGTCAAGTTATCACAAAATGACCACGTTATTGTGTACTTCTTGCTATAGTCATTTATGAAACCCTTAATTTTTCTTTGGTGATGACTTGCAATGCAGCTATTGTATATGATCCCATAATTAACAATTAGGTAAGGACTTGGAGCAAGAATCAAAAGTACAATTTTGCACAATTTATGGAAAGTAAAAAGACTTTTGTTAATACTTGACTTTTAATTTATGTAGCACATTATTAATCCTTCATTGTTTTGTGTGTGTGTGTGTTTTGTATGTGAACACTCTATTATCATTTTTAGTGTCAACTAAAAGAGTGGGTTCTAAAAAATGCTTAGTTTTAATTGAATAGTTGTATCATGACACATGTTCCTCGACTTGGAAAGTGAGATGTGGTTAGCTTCTTGTGTTTACTTTGTTTGTATTTCAATATGTATCTAGTCAATTGAATTAAATAGTAGTTTTTTTGAATTCAAAACTAAACCAAGAAATTTGTAACAGAACAAAAAATGCCAATTTTACATCCTATAGGTGTCATAAACCCTAAACCAAAGAAATCTATAAGCAAAAATGAAAAAACAAGAAAAGTCATTGAACTTGAATTTTTTTGATTGGGGGGTAAGGGTTTGCTCAATTGGGAACCTTATTCAAATGTTACATTCATGATTATAAAATAAAGATGAAAATATTACTTTAACTATTAAAGTACATTCCATAATTTTTTTCTTATTTTAAAAATTATATTGATAAAAACCATTAGAAATTTTTTTCATGTAAAATTATTTTAAATAAAAAAATACATTCTTTGCCATTTAACTATATTAATTTATCAAGAAAGTATGAATTATATATATAGTTATAGAATCTTTGAATTGACAATATATAACCTTGGATTACTTAATAGTTTTTTTTTCAACCGCAAACTTCTAGTAATTTTATTTATTTATAACTTATGAATTATAACTATATACATTGATTCTTCATTTGCATACAAGTTTGAAGTTGGTTCAAGTAATTGTATATAATTAGAAAATCAGAAATTAAAACAAACCTTCAAATATTTAAAATGCATGTTTTAGAATGCTAATTCACAAAAAAAAAAATGTAAATCCATATTAGAGTATAAATTAACTAAAATAATGAAACTTGGGATCAAAATAGTAAAAAAGATAATCAAACATTAAATTATTTAAAATCAAAATCTAAGTAATATTCATGTGTAAATTATTACAAAAGGCAACAAAATGGTGGAACAAAGTTTGCAAAATAAGTTGTGAATTTTTTTTAAAAATCACAACAATCATAAAACTAATTTAAGAGTTAAAATCATACTCAAAACAAAATACTATATTTGAATATAAACTATGGATACAAACATTGAATCAAATATAATTGGTCTTGAATGAATGAATGACTTCCAATAAAAATGTTGGTGACTATCTTTTTGATGCAATAATGTGTTTGTTAGGATATTCAATAAAACCAAAATAGATTAATTATTATGTTTCATTTATAAAAATGTTTAGCACCTTGACACACCAAAGGCATTAGAAAGTTGTAAATGTGAATTAAAATTTGATGTTTTACATTATTTACACCATGGATAAGCAAATGATGATCACGTTATATATACCAAAGATGTTAATGTCTAGAATAGATGGTGGATTGTAGCATGATTTTACTATTATATATTGGATATCAAAATAAATCTACAATGCCCAACTCATGTTTGCAACAAAAATAATAACAAAAGTAATGGTGAAAATAGGAAATGAAAATGAAACTATAATTTTAAACATTATTTATGGAACCAAGGGAGGTTACCTCCAATTCTTTCCACATGACATGCAAAAAAAAAGGTGGTAAACTTAATGAAAAATAAATAAATTATAATTTAATTCAAAAGTTGTGTGAAAATTTGGATTATGAAAATTTACTTGAAATATACCGATAATGTTTCAATTTAATATAATATTCTCTTGATATTCTATTATTTCATAGCATAAAAAAATTACCCCTTTGTTTCACATGCTTCACAAGTATACTAAGAGTAACCTCCCTGATGTATGAAAACAATCATTTCAAACCTACAAACATATGTAATGAAACTACAAATGTTTGAGACACTTATAATTACAATATGCACAATTAAAGACTTGAAAGTTTTTAGATGAATTATATATATAGATATATATGATGAAGAAAAAATAACTTGTGTCAAATGAAATATATTTACTTGGAATTTTGAATTAGATAATTCATTATCAAAAGTACTAAAAAGACATCTTGAATGGATACCACAATATATTACATTGGTATTGTTCACCAATATTTGCATTTAGGTTTATATTGAACACACATAAAACAAAATCTTAAACTTCTCATAAATTTAAGAATTATAAAAAATGAAATAATTGTTGATAACATAAGTGAAAACTCTTTGAGCAATATTTTAAAAACATATGAAACAAAAACCAAGATAATCTTGATGAAATTAGTTTTGTAAATATTGTATTACAAAAGATTGTAAATAATAAATGTGTTGATTATGAAATGCAAGAATCTCAATTATATATACCGACAAAAGAAAGTTCAAAATCAATTAACAATGTTCAACATAATCTAATAAAAAAATAATATCATTATATATGTAAAGTTATCAAAAACATTGCCAAACATGTTTGTCATTGTTGCCAATGATTATGTTTTTCACATCAAGTTTGTTATGCATCCAAATCATATATTGCACAATTCTTTGATTCACTTATAAATGTAGAATACAATGATCATGTATTGGTGTTATAAGACTTGTCAAAAAAAAAGATGATCTTAACAAGCTTTGAGATTTAACTTTATGATATCATATTGTTGAAACAAATATGAAATTTGTTTTAATGTTAAACAAAGTAGAGAAACATGGTTAATTGCACGTCATCCCACATTTGTAGAAATCTTTCAATATGGACTAAACCCTAATTTATGTTGTTTTTGGTTTGGAAACTGAGTGTCATTGTAAGGGTTTAGTACTTAGGGTTTTCAAAATTTTAGATAATCATTTGCTAAAATTTCTGACAAACCATTCAAACGTCCATATTTCATTCACACATTTGCTTTCTCTAAAAGTGAAGGACATATCCATATGGCCCAAAGAGAACCAAGCACCCACTAGTGCACCACATACCATGGATGAGGTATGGACATGAAACATTTTTTCATTGCATTCTTGTCCCATAGCTAATTGGGGGTGGGGGGGTTACTAATGAACTATGCAACATGCATCTACCTACCTACCTACCTACCTAGTAGCCACCAAGTGCCTTACCTACTAACCTACTAACCTACCTACATAATAACAACTACTTAAAATTACGTACCTACTTACCTATACTACTTTTACCCATTTATTTAGGTAGTTTACTTAGGTAGGGAAGGGGGGAAGTAGGAAGTTTAAAGGGGATAAATTACCAAGTTGCAAACTTAGTAACTTGAAACAACAAAACTAAGCCATAATGGGTGTTCAATGGATGGTGCACATATGGGTCATGGGTCACTCCATCCATCCATCCATCCTTGTGCATGGTGTATGATGGTGTTGGGTGTGTGATGAGGTCAACCTAAGCTTCAGTCTGAGAGAAAAGAAAGTTGGATTTTGAGAGAGCCTTTACTTTGATGCTATCTTTCACTGAGTGCTGTGAGCTTTGAAAGTAGCACTGGTGCAAAATAGTTGGAAAATTCATTTCACTGCTGCACTCATTGGGATTCCACCAAGTTCCTGTCAATTGCAAGAAGTTGTTGTATAGGTACACAGCCTAGTAGTACATTGATTTCTTGAGAAGCTTAAGACCCCA
>Ga0116228_10002484_pt1 | contig 15972 bp, 7 predicted proteins | sample S1TSphfallax_2_FD_89694 | JGI IMG/M metagenome (GOLD analysis project Ga0116228, IMG submission 89694) | Host-associated microbial communities from peat moss isolated from Minnesota, USA - S1T2_Fc - Sphagnum fallax MG | ecosystem: Host-associated > Plants > Peat moss > Unclassified | place: USA...
AAGGAGAATGAATCTATCTGCACAGCGGCAAGTGAAGAACAGGAAGGCAGGAGCTTTGCCGTCGAGTGTATTGCGTTGCATGACAAGAAGCTCAATCTGGTAACCAAAACAACATTCTGCAGTAGCACTTGTTTTCTTGCAGAATAGGTATGTGTCTGTGTGCTCATCTTTACAGATCCCTATGTCGTTGCATCAAGGATCTTTGAGGAAGGAGAAGAAGAAGAACTGGGCGTGTTGTGAACAATTCGGTAGAGATTTCTCTGTTTTTCTTTGGCCTCACTCATCATCATCAATCGTTGTCTTCTTGATTCAATCTCCGTCTGCATCCAATTCGGCTTCCCGCTCCTGTATTGAATCTCTGCTTGGAAAGTATTTGCTATCATAAAACGTTTCTCATAAGCTTGCTGGCGAGGTTTCTTCTGTGCGATCCCTAAAGGTTTGTTTGTTGCGGCAAACTTTTGTTTAAGATCGTCTGTTAGCCATCTGTTGTGTCTAGGTCTTTGTAGCTTTACAGGGTTTGCATCTGTCCGATCACCGGACTTCAAAGAAGAGTATCGTCGGGGCCAGCAGCACACAGAAGAAAGATTGTGTGTAGATTGTGGGTTTCTAGTCTTGCGGTTTGAGGGAAACCCTCGGAGCATCGCGCAAATCCTTGCGTCGTGAAATTGACTGTCTATTTGTTTTCAGCGGTGATGTAGATTGGAAATCCGCTTCTGAGGTTTCTCTTCTTTACAGAGAGTCGTTGAAGGTTTGCCCGCACCAAACAAGGTTCCAACTCGGGAGTTGCAGAGCATGCGGGTGAGTCCTGCACAATGCGGTGTCACTCTCTGCAAGCACTGTGGGGACCGTCACCGCCGCAGCACCATGTCCGCGCGGTGCTTCTGGTCGACGATCCTGCCTCACTCTGGACAGGAGCTACAGACGGTGTCATCGTGCTCTGGCGTCTCATGGTGCAGCAGCAGCGTTCTTCCAATCTGACCCGGTTTGATCAGGTATGTTTCGCGACCTTCTAACTCCTCGATACCTCTTGTGCTTTGTGCTTTAGTTCGAGAAAAAATCCAAAATAAAAACCAAGAAATGCCTCAGCATTTCGCTCAAACGATAACGCATCTTCTTCTTCCTGCATTTGCTTCTGTAGATGGAATGTCATTGCTGTGCGTTTTTTCTCTTCCTTCTGAAAAGAAGACTGTCATGTACCTACTCTTTTGCACTGCTGCCCTAGGGTTCAGGTCTTAGGGCACAGCTTTGTGAGGGCTTACAAGTAGGGTTTGGACATGTGCACTCTTTGTAGGTGCCTGCTGATGATTTTCTCACTATACAAGCTGAAGTTCATGTGCCTCTCTCCATTTCCCCCTTCACCTCACACCTCTCTTACAAGCCCTGTTTACAAGGAGTGACAATAATAACGAGGATGCAGGAAACTCACTTGTAAATTGCAGGTGCTATTAGGCCCCATAAGCTGATGATCTTCAACTCAATTTTGATCAATATTGAGAGAAAATTGCAATGTGGAAGCAGTCTCTCAATTGATCATCGCACATGCGATCTCACTGTAGAAATGAAGCAAAAAAACTCATGCAATATGTAGATTGTAACATGGTATTCTGTCTATGTTGCAATTTGCTCAAACAACTTGTCATATCCAAGGGACACATGTCAGATCTGCAGCTTTGGGTTGATGTGTGCAGTTGGACACGTGGCAAATTGATGAGGGTTCATGGCTTGTCAGAATCCAAACTTGTGTTGTGACAAAGTTCTAACAGTTCTCTGGATCTGCAGTCTGAGATCTGGCCGGTGTCACTGCTATGTGGACACACAGCAGAAATTGCAGCTCTTGAAGCATGCAACCCAGATGATGCCTGTGAGCCCACCGAGCACATTTCCAGCAGCAGCTATGCAAGTACGATCAGGACAAAATTTGACACTGATTATTATAACAAAAGCGGCAGAGCAGTCATAAGTGCCTGCATAGATGGGGGTGTGTGCACATGGGATGCCCTTACTGGACGATGTAGGCGGCGGCGACATCTTCCTCCTTGGGTGGGACAACCATGTGCAGTTTCTGCCCTTCCAAAATCACCACGCTATGTTATTATTGCTTGTAATGGAACTCATGTGAGTCTGAGGCATGCAGATGCTGCAACTAAGACTACAGAATCTGGGCCAGAATCCACTCCAGCAGGCTCTGGGGAAAAAGCTGGAAGGGGTAGTGGAATTAAGAATTCTCTGGTGATTGTGGATACTGCCACTCTTAGTGTTTTGCATGTTTTGAACAATTGCGCTTTGAGTGTGGGATCAATAGCAGCTATGGTGGTTGTACCTGAGCATGCATCCAAGGATCACCCAACTTACTCTGTGACAGTGTGTGATTTGTTGGGAAGACTGAAGGTGTGCTCAGGTGTTTCTGTAGATCAGGGGAAACCTGGCTTAGGAGGCCCTAAGGGGGACATGCTTGAAGAAGCAAATAGTGAACAAAATGACTGTGTTGGTGGGATGAGTTCTCTTTCTGAGGTTGCAGAAGCATTATCATTTTCACCAGATGGGTTGTTGCTTCTGCTGGTGTTGCAATCAAAGTGGGTAATCAGATCTGTATCTGATGGTGGTGTAGTAGCTGAAAGTGCTGGGATAGGTGCAATGCAACATGGACTGAAAGAGCTTGCAGTCTTGTCCGAATGCGCAGGAGGCTGCTTTCTTCATGGAAGTGGAAGCAAGTTTCTAGTTTGGAACACACAAGGTGCAGCTGTCCTGCACTCACTGTCTGACATTCACGAGAAAACTCTTGGTGTTGAGGTGTTGGCCTATATACCTCCAACTTCTCATAGCCATACCACAACAGTGAACTACCATTTTGTCCAGCTAGGCAATCTGCTGCTTCGCTCTGAGTCTGAAAAGTCTGATGGTGTGGAAGATGTTCTGATGTTGGAGCCACAAGTTACTTTGTGGCTTACTCAGAGGGCACCCTTGTGGAGTGCAAAGCTGTCAGTTGGAATGCCATTGCTTGATGAGGAAGACAAGAATCATAGCACAGGTCAGGAGGAATGGGGCAACAACTTAGAGGAGGCTCTCCTCTTAGGACAGGCAGGATTGTGGGCCGACTGGTTTGAAGTTTCTGGGTCTAAGGTGGATGTAAGTTTCTCAGAGGCATCACCACAAGATAATGCCAGGACTAAGCCAAGGGCTAGTCATCCAAGAGTAATGGAATCAGAAACATTTGTCACTGCATCCATGCTGCTTTCTGGGAGCTTCTCTGTCCAGTCTACCCTTGTGTATGGATTTGCCAGTGGAGTAATCCAGCTTCTAGAGCTGCAAGTTGTCAACACCATGAATTCAACAGGTGACAAAGTGAATGGAGGTGATGAGGTGCAAGCAGTTCAAAACTTATTTGGGCATACTGGGGCCATTTTGTGCCTAGCAGAACATAGCTTGCCTCCATTATCTGAAGCAGCACAAGGAGATCGTGTTCTGATCTCAGGGAGTATGGACTGCACTGTCTGCATTTGGAACCTGAGAAAGGGGGGTGAACTACTTGCAGTACTTCACCACCATGTTGCACCCGTGCGTCAGCTTATTTTACCACCTCATGGCACTCAAGCTCCCTGGTCACACTGCTTCATTTCAGTGAGTGATGACCATTGTGTTGCTGTTTCATCTCTGGAAACTTTAAGTGTAGAGCGATTGTTCCCTGGACATGCAGGTACTGTGAAGACAGTGATATGGGATTATGTCCGGGGATTCCTTGCATGCCTGTGCACTAGCTCAGGTGACCAACCTGTGGTCACAGATCAGGTTTACATCTGGGATCTACATTCAGGTGCCCGTGAACGTATACTGCGGGGAACTCCTGCACACTCCATGATTGCAACCTTTTCTAGTCGTTTCCGGAAAAGTGCTGATGCTAACAGTATATTTTCTGGAAGTTCAACATCTGCTTCAACTTTGTTGGCTCCCACTGAAGAGCTGCCCAACCGCCCAAGGCCATCTCGTAGTATTGCAGCCCTTGCAGCACCAACTCTGGCTGAGTGCAGTTCCCTTCCTAATCCTGTAGCTGGTTCCAGCTCCTTGTTAGCTGGGGGAAATCCAATCTCTACACATGATGAGACTGAAAATATGTCATTGGGTTTGATTGGAAGCTTGGAAAAGTTCTCAACAAAAGTTGCACAAGCACTGAACCAGAGTGCAAAGCCAGGACCTCTGAAACCATCTGAGTCAATATCCAGCATCACTACAGTAAAATCTAGTCCTGTTAGTAATCCCACCATTGTGTCTTCCCGCCCTCTGGTTCACAAGCAGCCCATTCGTGGAGCATCTCCATTGCCAGGTGTTGCAACCCTGCAGTTTGATCTTTTTGCACTTATGGCTCCGGATTTGGGTAGCACATCAAATAGTGGTGAAAAAGAGTCTCGGGCATTGGTGGCTGGATCGGAAGAATCTCAAATTGCAGCTGTTCTTGAGAGGGTTCCTGGAGTGGAGCACAGTGAAGACAAAGTCACAAGCAGCAGCAAGGAAGGTGGGTGCACAAGTCCCTTCTTCTCCTTTTATAGACACATAGTTCACTAGTGCAGGTCCCAGTCTAGAAGATTAGTCTGTACATGGAAAGGAATTACTAAGCTTTCTTTGTTCTTGAGGCAATCTATATGTTTTGATAATGAAGGTAGTTTCTCAATTGTGACAGGACAACACTTCTGTAGGTAGGACCTCTCTTGCATGATATTATAAGCTGTCTCCAATGTGACTCACAGGGGATGAAGCAAATAGAAGGAAAGAGCAGAAGCAAATAGACAGCTGGCTGGGGACAGTACAAGGGCGTCTTCTACGAACAAGTCTGGCATTTCTACACTTGTGGGGGGTTGACCAAGAGCTTGATAGTTCATTACTGGAAGAGCTCCTGGTGTCAAAGCCACAACACATCAAAGTCGGGTCAGGCCTTGCAGGAGACAGGGGTGCAATGACACTGAGTCTACCAAATCAGCGTGCAACATTGGAGGTGGGTTTCTTTTTGCTGCATTTTCAGGTAATCCATTTGGTTATAGTTATATGTCAAGCTTATGCTTATGGTAGGCATATATGCATTGCACTTCAACTAATGTGATATCATTTCATGTGGCAGCTTTGGAAGAAATCCCCAGAGTTTTGTGCATTGAGGTCACTCACCAATGTTGCTCTGGCACAGCACCTCTTACACTTGTCCAAACCTGCCAATCTTGCTTGCAGGTTTGTTGCTATATTTTCATGGGATTGTGAGACATGTACTTGCCTTACTGTCCTTTCATGCTGCTGGTGTTTAGCTGGAAGTTTATCTGGAGCAACCATGCACTTAGTGAGCAGTTGTGAGTTATTACAAGGCCAATGTGGAGTAGATTTTATGATTGCAGTGAATCTTTCTGTTGTGTTTAATGTTTGTTGTGGCTTTACAACAGTGCTTTGGCAGGTTTCTATTCAAGGAGTCTTGCTGAGAAGCTTCCAGGCAGTGTCAACCCATGCCTTGAGGTGAGCAGCATTGCTGCTTTTATAAGTTCACAATACAAACCCAGTGCTATGATTATTACCATGGATTGTAAGTTGAGAATCCTGCCCTTTTATTGAAAATTTTGCAGGTATATGCATGCTTTTGGCAAGACCCAAGCGAGCATGTGCGTATGGCAGCACGTTCTCTCTTCCATTGTGCAGCATCTCGGGCTATACCTTCATTCCTGCAACTTGACATGTCAACAAACAGACCATCACCACATTTTGAGAACCCTCCAAAATCTGAGTCTGAAAGCTCTAGCACCTATCTGAGGCACTCAAACTCAAATGGCCTATCTGACACAGGTGCAATAGCTCACATTACTGATTGGATTCAGTCTTATGATGGCGAGAACTGGACAGCAACAATTGGGGGAACTAATCAAGATGCAAGAGCAGCACGCATAATTGTGAGTGCAGCATTGGCTCTCTGGTATCCAAGTTTAGTTCAACCAGAGGTAGCCCCAACTGTTGCTCCCATGCTTTTGAACCTGGTGCGAGCCACCCATGACAGGCACAGTGCAACTGCAGCAGATGTTCTGGCAGAAGGGATGGAGTCTACATGGCAGATGTGGATTGGAGCAGAGATTCCTCAGCTTATTGCTGATGTGTTTTTCCTGATTGAATGTCTAAGTGGAGTGGGTGCCCCAAGGCCCACCTCTGGGCAACCTTTGAGAGCTGTGCCTAGTGCAACCATGGCTCCAGCAGTAGCCATGGCCATTCGGGAAAGTCTTACAGGCAATTTGCTGACAAGCTTGGCTCTTGCAGACGTGCCAGCATTCCTGGACGTGGTAAAAAATCAACTTGCCACTTTTGCACCCAATTCACCTGTCCATTTGGTAGGCCTCATGGCCCTTATTAGGCTTGTGCGCAGCCACCCAAAGGCATTGATCTTCTATTTGGACCAGGTAAATCACCTGTCAGTATTGTTTAAGTACTGTGTGCACTAGCCTTAAACAAACCTGCCACAATGTTTCAATCTTTGTGTTCTTGTTATACTCCTCTTTTTTATGTGTTGTAAGTTGAGTAATGCCATGGAGACAATGTGTTGAAACAGTTAACTGCACTAGTGATGCAAACCATGGACACTGGAAACTTGGTGCTACGGAAACAGTGTATCCAGACTGCAATGGGAGTATTGCAGGAGATGGTGCGCATGTTCCCTATGGTGGCACTTCACCGTGGATCCACTCCCTCCAATGCAAAGCTTGCGGTGGGAGATGGTGTTGGTGACATCCGCTCACTAACAATTCATGTATATGATTTGAACAGGTAAAGTGTGTCTCCTTGCAACTATGCAGGTGATGTCCTAATTGTGTGCTTTTTGGGAATGAAGCCTCTTTTCTTATCTTGGTGGACCTTGGTATGGTGCTTCGAATTATGTGTGTTGTAGGAGATTTGACATTTTTGTCTTGGGCGACTTTTGTGTTGCAGTGCGACAAAGCTCAAGGTACTGGATGCTAGTGGACCCCCAGGTCACCCTGCCTTACTGGCATCAAACAAGACATCTGCAACAGCAGGTGGCATTTCAGCATTAAGTTTTTCTCCTGATGGAGAGGTAGACCAATCTGCATCCTGTTTTCTCTTTGTGTAGCTGATTTGCTTAGAAGGTGCAGAAGCTGTTGTTATGTTTCAAGGAGGTGAGTGGCCCTGCATCCAAAGTGTAACTTTTTCCAATGGATGTTGATAATACTGAAGCATTTTGAAAGTGGGAGAAACTACTCTAATACTCACATGGTTTGCAGGGGCTTGTTGCATTCTCGCAACAGGGCCTCACCATTCGGTGGTGGTCACTGGGGGCAGCCTGGTGGGACCGACTAAGCAGGACCCTTGTGCCAATCCAGTGCACAAAGCTGGTGTTGGTACCTCCTTGGGCAGGTTTCTCTCCAAGATCTTCAAGCTCAAGCATGATGGCCTTTGTGTACAGATCTTCAGAACAGCTGGAGGTAACATTCTTGCTGTTTGATCCATGAATCCCCAATCTTCTCTGGCATCTTAATTCATTTTTCCAATACACTTTCCCCTAAGTCCTCTAACCTTATTTTCAGGTCTACTCCATTCTTTTCAGGTTGACTCAAATCATAAGTAGGAGAAGTTTTCATTACTTAGAGAGACATCCCCTCTAATACCTCTAGTCTGCACAAATGATGAAGAATTTGCAATCGGACCCTGTACATGGGGCAGTGATGTGAGCTTCTTGGTGGCAGCAGGATGAGGTGAGCAGGAGATTGAGTGAAGATATGTCACCGAGGCTTGCATTCCATAATGTCGACCTTGCATTCCGATTGGAATGGAAACCTAACAAGAAAGTGTCTCTCCTTCACCATGGCCAAGAACTGGGCATCTTCCAACTTTGATGTTCCCCAGCCCATGGCCATTCAAAGCTCAACAACAGCAGAGAGTGATACCTTCAGGCTTTTGCAAATTCAGCGGGCCTTGTATATGAATAATTACTTAAGATTTCTGAGACTGTTATCTCAGTGGGCACCATGGATATGGTAACACAACTGCAATGTGGAATTCACTGCAGATCCTGGGTCCAATCAAATACGGTGTGTTAGAAGAAGAGAGGTCCTGAAGAGATGGACAATCCTGTGATCAGTCCTGCAATGCAAGTGTCAAACTGCAAGCAGGACAAGGGTTGAGGTCACTGCATCAGGCCAGGAGGCATTTAATGCCAGTTACATGTGCTTTCAAGCGTTAAATTATTGTCTTAGCTCAGACTGGTATCAATAATCATCTTTCTTTAAACTGACAAATTAGCTTGTCTCTAAAAGGAAAAGCTCTGTAGAAGAACTTGACAACATCTTTAGTGTCAGGTGGAAATTAGGTTTGAGGCTTCTATGAAGATGGTTAGACCTAGTGGCTTTTGTCTAGTAGCAAAGACAATGCATTTTTCTATGTGGAACAGGTTTAACAAGGTAATACAGGCCATAAACACCATAGAGGAGAACGTGGGGATTCACATGTCACCTCAGGGAGAGTTGTGCATTGGTCAAGAGAATGCACTAATCTTGTAGATGTGAATGTTTTTTCTCTCCTGTGTTTATGGAGCCTGCAGCTTGCAGCATGGAGGTATAGAGGCTGAAAGACAACACAGATTTGCAAAGATGATCACGATGCAAGTGCATTTTGTGTTTCTTCATAGTCCCCAGTTACAAAGTCCAAAGTGTACTGAGAAGTTCAAAGGTGAGAGACCTACCACAAGTTTGCCAATCATTATTTCTAAATACAATGATTTTGAAACAAAAACGTGTATGTGGGTAATGGGTTGTTGTCTTGAATAAAAGGTGGTCATGAATTCTCACATAAGGTTGTCATGAAACAGAATTGTGGAGTGTCATGAAATCTTACCAGATCACCTCGTGGTGCAATGTTTTTGAAACAATAATGATTCTAGTAACGAGGATTCATTGGAGCTGGTTTAGGGAGGACAACTTTAGGTTTCTTAAGTAGTGGTCATCACTTGACCAGTTCCAAATTGAAATCTGTTTTGTCCATTCCAAAGGAAAGAGGCATGGAAGCATGTCGTTTCAAATCTCTGTGTTTTTAAAGGTTTTTTTCTTAACATCATATTCATAATAGATTTTCGATATCTTTTCCATCAATTTGTGCTTTATTCAATTGAATCTTAATCCAATTGTTGAGTTGGAATTCAATTCAATTGAATCTGAATCTAATTCAATTTGATTTGATTTGATTTGATTGAATTCGATTCAAGTTGTACGTAATGTCATTCAATATTTCCATTCAAATGGAACTGAATTTTCATTTCTTCATCAATTGTCATTGATAGTGCATTGCAATGTAGAGCCCACGTAATTATTACCAAGTTTACAATTTAATCCTTTCATGAACCTTTGGAAGATCATTTTGTTAAAATGTTGTGGTTAAAAGAATAGTGACATCATATTATATAATCACATAAAAATTATTTGCATGTACCATTGTGATAGTACATGTGGGGTTTAGGATTTGTTATTCCTTTGCTTCTATAGTTTAAAAAGGTTCAAAACATCTTGATGTTGAACATATTTGATGAGGGTATGAACCACCTCCAACATAGGCATGAAACATGGAAAAACCAAAATTAATTTAGGTCACATAATAGCTCGAAGTTTGTAGAGGCAAACTTGGTCTTGTCACGATTAAAATGCATCCTCACAATCAAAGCCTTGTAGTCAACCATGACACATTTCAACTTGCTCAACATGGAGATCCACTGGGTCTTGACATTCTTCAACAATTTAACACCTTTGATTTCCAAAGTTTTAACAAAGTTTATAAACCTAGGAAATTCTTTAAGGCTATGAATAAAGAAAGAATGAAGGGATTGCAACATTGCTTCAATGTAAGATACCAAGGGCAATGTGGACAACACAATAACCATCAAATTGAGTTAGTGTCGCAACCCTAGCCTTGGGCTCGCGACCAAAACAAGGGTTTGCGAAGTTGCAAGCCAAATGTGAAGCCAAGAATCACATTTCATGTTCCCGAGAGTGTGGGAGAATGTGAGGGAATGAACCTACACACTCCCAAATGAGCTCACTTTGGGAGTTGGAATCCTAATGGATTCCCAAATTTCATAGAGCGATTGTAGAGTTCAAAACCAATTGGATTGAGAAGTTCCTTATATCATGGGAAAACTCTTGCAATGTAGATGTTTAAAATGGGCTTGCATGACCCATTCGAGTACTTAAAACACAAGAAGGGTTGGAAATCAAATTGCTAATTTGATTCTCGACCACTAAAAGTCGCAAATCGTTCCGATTTCCTTGCGTGTAAGTGGCATGTCACATATTGTTGGAAAGCTCTCAACGAAGCTACAACTTTGCTTCAGACCTCACCTCAATCAGAGGTATGCACACAATCAATCAAAAAATGAACAACTTTAAATAAATGAATTGCAAAATTAGCCCAATGCAATGTTCTTAGAACATGAAATCTCTATCATAATCAAAGCACACCCACCACCTTGATCCAAGCTTTTCATCCAAAACTCCTCCATACTTAGTGATGCACTTTAGGATTACAACAATATTATATGTAATAACACCCATTTTGATAATTTCCAAGGTTAGTATGATTGGATTTTAACACCAATCTTTCATGACATAAACATGGACACTAATTCATTGTTTATTGTTCATTGTAGTGACCTTGTTTGCATTCATTAAGAAAAAATTAACCCCTTGCAAAAAAACTTTAATGGAACTAAAAATAATATCATGCATTGCTTAACCACTACCATTTGTCCAATATTTTTTGGGCTGTTTTTTACTTTCAAAATGTAAAAAAACTCCGTAATTGTTTCAAAATCACACACTAGGTAACCATGGCTTAAAAGGTGGAAAATGGTGATGAATTGAACCAATTTATTTAGATTCAAAATTGAACATTGCACTACATCAGATTCAATGCATTTGCTAGCATAAATCCTCTTGTTTTCAGCATGTGTAGAATCTTTGTTAATATACTAGTCCCTGACAACAACATTAGTAAAACAACAATTGTTTTCTCCCACCTTACAAACATTTGCAAAATATCTAGCTTCAATGAGGTATCCCACTTCCTTTAATAGTTGTATTAACCATGCATCTTATTTTGAAAGACCAAGCAATCACCCCCTACGACAAATTTGGCCCAAGGCAACTTTGTTGCCCAAGAATATTGATAGACCCAAGCCTTGTCATAAGACCTTTTAGATTTCTTAAACAAAAAGTTTTGTGCACTAGAGTTGTAAGGCTCATAAACAACTAATAGTTCAAAAGAGGAGATCCAAATGAACTTATGCCTTGACAAAAAAGAAGAACTTGAAGCAAAGCTAATTCTAAAGGACTTTCGATGGCATTATTACAAATAGCTTCATAAGCTTCAAAAATCAAATACAATTAGACACAATTGAATTGAGCATGGGTAAATCAAACACAATTAACTCCTACAAACCTCAACACTACAAAACTCAATATGCACCCCAAAAAAAAGGGGGGGGGTGGGGGAGAAAATCACACATTTGATTATGGGGTCGATTTTACAAGAATCCTCTTATGCACATCAATTTTGAAACTCACTTCTATTTAGTGTTATCGATAATTACATTAAACTCCCAACACTTCCCCCATAATTGATCTATGTGAATGTTATAGCAACAAAGTTTCACCACTAAACTTACAATGATATGAAAATCCACCATCGCAAAACCACAAATGCTCAAGGCTCAAGCTTCTTGAAATATTCAAGGTGCAACAACCATTAGTTGCCACCATCTTTAAGCTTTCAAAACACAAGGCATACGGGTTTTCAAAGCAAAACCACTTGCAGCTACTAGTTTTGGGGAAGGGAAGTTCATTAGGCAACCTAACTTGTTTGATGGTCACAAATTTGCAATGCCCTTAAGCGTTAAAGTGTTGCAAAGGGGGATCTTTAAAGGCCTAAAAACATTATTGACAATGGAGCTTGTAAACAATTGGATTAGACTTGCAATGCAAGGACATAGGCAATTTGCCTTTTGGCCCACAAGGTGGGTGTGTTGGGGTGTTTGGGGCAATCATTAATTTTTTTTCCTTCATGCCATTTTGCATGTTACCTTTTTACATCACCTTTTGGTTATAAATTGCTTGGAAAAAAAAACTTAGAATGGACCCAATTGTAATAAATGTTTTTGATAAATGATGGATATTAACAAATGGAAAAGGATCTAGAATATTTGTGAATATTAGGTGATGGATTCTTGAAATGATATTCATTATTTTTTCTCTAAGTCACTAAAACATGATCCATTAAATCTAAGATTTAATATGATAAAACCCTGCAAAACTTGATTTATGAAGACACAATAGATTTGGAAAATGTACAAAAGAATAAGAAAAGGGAAAAGGGAGAATTCAAAGGATGTCAAATTAGCCCAAACTAGTTGTCAAAATTTCTCCATGTCAAACTACGATTGCATGTAATAGGTTGGTTGTATTTCTCTATGTTAAAAACCAACCACCTACAATAGGTTGGCTGTGGTGATGGGAGGTGTGTCTTGAAGGGGTGGAAGTTGGGAAGTATTTAGGCCTATGGTTACCACCTAACTTAAGATGGAAGATGTTTGCATCCTTTGCAATGTGATTGAGATTTTTTGACAAATAAAAGTAACAAAGATAGAAAGATGAAGGCCCTTTGGCCCTTTCAAGCTCCAAATAGCATTGGCACAATCATGTAAAAACACATTGGCTTGTTTGTGTAGACATCTAAATACGTCAATTGCTAATGGGAGGATTTGATTAGTGGGGTGTCAGTCACAATAACTTTTTTTTTTTGGCTTAAGTCGCATTGAAGACATCTAATTCTTGAGTTACGCAAGATCAAGGAAGTAAATATGTTCACATTGGGTCAACAATGACAATGTCAGTTAAGGTGTGAATGTCATCTTTGGCGAGCACAATGTTAACTCGTCAACAAGTGAAGTTGAATGTGGTTGAAGGAAGTGTATGTAGTTGTTCTTGCCCCATGTGGAAACCAATGTCTCACATAATGGTAATGAAGGTGTCATGAACTGCATCATGAGTTCATGTGTGTTCGTTGCCATGAGCGCAATGTAAGAAGTGAATACCCACAAGGTTGATGGGATGTGTGCACATGCATTGAAGAATATTTACAATTGAAGGATAGGGTAATCCCAAGTCACGTTTGATGTGTTGTGAAAAAAACTAAGAAAAATAATCAAAAGGTTAGGAAGACCAATTTGAACTATAAGCATGGTGCTCGCCCCTAGGCTATAACATGATAAAATTCAAGCACAATGGGCCTTGGATATCCTATCAAAGAGCATGTTGAAAAGGGTATGATGGTGTAGACATTTTGAGATGGAATCTTGAAGCCAAACCATTTTTTGCATGATGAGTTTTTCAAATGGAAGAAGACACATGTGAACTAGGGGTGGTAGAAGATCACATGCTACTTTGAAGTGTTGATAGAAAGGGAAGGTGTTGTTGTAAACTCTAGCCAAGGCCATAAGAAGGAAGGGACATTAATCGACAATGAACATGATAGCTATGATTGATGCTATAGGGCCTAATCCCCTAAATAGGTTGTTGGAATGATGGTGGTTGTCAGTATGAGCCCGATGCCACCAAATGTGATTGGGAGAGAAGTTTTTTTAATGGGCTAGAGGTCCTTTTGGGCTATCAAAAAATCTTGGACCCAAAAGGCGCCCAAACAATTAAAAGTTGAGTCAAAAGAAGTAAAAAATTCCATGAAGGTGGAGGAGGGGGTGTGCATCGTAATAAATAAAATGGCTATTGCATGAAACAATGAATTAGAATTCCAAAACTACCTAAACATCACCCATTCGAAGGAAAAGGTTCAGTGTCAAACATCTTCTAGAAAGGCATTTTTAATGAAAGGTGATGTGAATGATGAGGTGCCCAATGGACCCCCAAGTCTAGGATTCCTTCTGATGGGGTAGTAAACTAGGATAGGGTGTTGAAGTCAAGTGATATGTCAGAAGGTGACCATGCTACACATTTATGAGATTGGAAAGAAAGACCTATCACATAAAGTTTGATTTGAAAATGTTCATATGCAGATGATACAATTGAAAGGGGACCTATGATGTGAGTGTCATATGCATTTAATAGGTAAGTTTCAAAGATGATAAGACATATGTTTAGAAATAAGTGTGATTCTCATGGTGGAGGTTACATGTGAACTCCTTATGTAAAAGCAACTACACATGTACTTAACATTTGGTTGTGTAATAATATTTTTCACATCCAAGATTACATATTTTTTAAATTTCCAAGCCTCACCCATAAACATGAAATTGGGACTATAAAAGGTTAGAACCTACTAAAAGCAAGCTATTTGGACCAATCAATACATTTAACCAATCAAAAATAGGTGTTAAACTACATTATGACATTTGTTGTGAGCAAAAATGCTAAGTCACAACCATTTTACCATGTTCACAAGGTTTTATCAAATGTGAGTTTAAGTTTTGGAAATTTCATGGAACAATTTCATATTTCAATTTTTGCTAGTTTGAATTTGCCATGAGGAGGGGCAAATTGAAATAGAAGGAAAGTTTGGTGAACCATTAGGTAATGCCTCATCAATTGATTGAAAAACTTGAGATGAGTTTGTCATTAATCTCACAACAAATGCCTATAAAAATGTTGACCTAGAAAAATTGCTATATTTGTGTCACATCAATATCATATGGGGTGGTCATTTGTGGTGGGCAAATGTCAAAATTAATTAATTTTAGGTTACAAGGTCATTTTGGGTACTTGAATTTAAAGTTTTAATTAAAAGTTTGACACAAGGTGTTTTCAAATATTTTTACTTCATATATATATATATATATATCTTGTTCATTACTTTTTCATCATTATAGTTCTTTCCATAAGATATTTTGGGACCATTTATGAATGAATTTATAATATTAAATTTGGATTATATTATGTCTCCATTTTTTTTAGTTACAAAGATTCTTTTCTCCCCCGCCTAAAAATATGAGCCATAGTTCATAGTAAACAACATGGGGGTGAATGCATAGTATAGTGGTTCAATAGCGCCAAAAGATACACTCCCTATAAGTCCATATAAGATTCTTTAAAATGATTCAAATGGACATTATTGTTACTTTTTAAAAATTTATTATTTTAATATTTGAATAATACATGTTCAATCACCTATAAACCTTCCCAAATCTATGTGAAAACTTGTATTTAATGTACCTGATATCATTTTAAAATTTGAAAATCCTAAAAGGAAAACTCACAAAGTCCAAAAGAATAATGCCTCATCTAAAACTTTTTAAAAAATGCTTTTGGGACAAAAAAATTGAAAAACAAACAAAAATTGCAACTCATATGAACTTATGAAAATATGATCAATTTTTTACCATTCAAAAGACCCTAACTATCAAATAGTTAATTTTTTTTAAAAAAAGATTCCTTATATGAAAGTATCATCTTCTATTACATTATATATGGAATCTCAATAACAAATTTGGAATGCGAATCAATATGAAAATTTTCATTTTGTGATGTTCTAATCAAATGACCAATCCATATTTTTCAACTTCAAAACTCCATTACTAGTAACAAATGAAATTTTCATTAATAAATAATCACATAGTTCTTTTCATAATGAAATTATTAGTCTAAAGCCGAATCCCAATTAGTAAATCTAAAGATATATTAATCACCATATGCATTTGAATAAAGGGTACCCATGAAAAAAATATCATTTCGTCACAAAAATGAGCCATCATAACTTGCATCTACCCATGGATAAATTTTCACATTTTCATTATTCCAATTTGAAGCATTTAAATGTTCATCTATATGGATATCAAATTCTTTGAGAATTCATCAAAATTCCCATGAAAGTTTTGAGAATTTTCTTCATTTGATTTTAAAAATTAATTTCCACCAAGTCTGACAAGAAGGTAGGGCAATATTCAAATTTGAATAA
>Ga0116228_10002489_pt1 | contig 15960 bp, 21 predicted proteins | sample S1TSphfallax_2_FD_89694 | JGI IMG/M metagenome (GOLD analysis project Ga0116228, IMG submission 89694) | Host-associated microbial communities from peat moss isolated from Minnesota, USA - S1T2_Fc - Sphagnum fallax MG | ecosystem: Host-associated > Plants > Peat moss > Unclassified | place...
TTCTTTCCGCTTCCCTGTATAGATAAAGTCAAAAACTGATAAAACGTGAAAAACGATGCAAAATATGCAAAAGATAGGTTACTGAGTTTGAAAACTGTGCATTACGAGTTTCCGCCCAACATTCGTCTCTGACGAGACTGGCAGAAGAACTGAGTTTATAAAAGCGCTCTGGCACTCCTTCAGTTCGCACTTGTTTTGTTGTTGACCGGGCTGCTGCCTCTACCGTGTACGCTTCTCCATTGCATCGTAGTATTTCCTAATCGACATTATGCAGGTGTTTGTGCACTCGGAGGTTTCTGTGCTTGGAGCGAGTGTGCAGCTGCAGCTTCCTCATCTCCCTTCCAAGCTTTCTCAGAGGTCTGTACATTATTCTCGCGTCTTGGCTTTTGGAGAGCCGGTTCTGAACAGAGTGAATTCCGTTAGTCAGGACGCCTTCTTCAAGGGAGAGAAGAATCTTCGGCCCCTGTGTAATCGGGCCGAGTCGATCATGTTGGAAGATGACTCATGCGCTTCGGGCTCGGTGAGAATGTCTATCGTTGGTGCGAATTACGACTCCTCACCGAAACTGGCGCGTATAGATGATTGCGTTGATCATTCTGACGGCGTGACTTCTTCTTCCTTCTTCGCTGATCATTTGACTATCAGTCCTTTTGCACCGCTAGTGCAGCCACCAGGTATTCCCTTTCACATCCATCTTTTGCCGTGATAAAGCATCGGGAATGCCATAGTTATGCTTGTTCGATTCCTGATCTTTGGGTTCACTGGAGTATACATTCTTGAGTACAGTTCAGTAGTCGAATTCTTTTCCTAGATGCAATTGTATCTGCCGACCTAAATTCGTCTTGTTTATCGTGAATTGATCATGTCCTACATGCACTTCTTGTAGATCGTGGGATAGGCAATGGATATGGACAAACGAAACTTGGAAGACCAAAAACAGGGGCATTGGAGGTTGGTGGATTCTCCTTAGAGGGTGTTTCTGTTGGAGGGCAAGAAACTTGTGTGATGGTGCCAGCCTATAAAGTTGCATTTGACTCTGGAAGGTGTCCAGAACGTATCATCCATCAAGACTTTCTCTTCATTACCCATCCCCATATGGACCACATTGTGAGTTGTGTGTGAGCAGTTCTCCTCTTCAGTGTAGTATAATTGTAGTCATGCGTTTTTTGTGTTTATTGTATCACATGGTCAATTACTACAGAACTTTCTTTTGATGCAAGGAAGAAAGACGATGCCTAAATTTTCACTTCAGGTAAAGGAGTTTTGACATGAAGCCATATGCATGTTGTGCGCCCAGAGGGTGCAGGGGACAATTGAATGGTCACAGATTTCTCCAGCCACAGAAAAACTCAAGATACTACTGGCTTTGGATGGATAATTGGGTTAGGTTGAAGGCATCTTAGGCATTTATCTAGTAGTGCCTAGCTAATCATGAAGGTAGATTTTACAGTCCTCATAGTGATATGGCATTCTGTTGCAGGGAGGAATTTGCATGTATGTGGCTTCACGGGATCTACTGAAAATGAAGAAGCCAACAGTAATTGTACCCCGCTGTGTGAAGGAAACAGTGGAGAAACTCTTCCTTATTCAGAGAGAGCTTGATGGATCAGATTTACCTGTGAATCTGATAGGCTTGGATGTAAGTTATTCATTTCCAGCCCCATTACACGTTGCTCACCCCACATGAGGCTATCAACCTCACAATCTGAGGATTTTTCGTTGACAGAATATTACCAATTTCCCTGCCTGGAATGGGTCTGGTGACCATCACAATATAGAATTTGCGGGTTCTTATAATGTGAAATTACCAGATGGCTAGAGAGCAGGCCCCCTGTGCTTTGCCAAACTTCTGGAACACTGTTTTGATATTCCTATTCCATCTTGGTTTGGTCTCAGATTGGCGAGGAGTTCAACATGGGCAAAAATGTTGTTGTAAAAGCATTTAAGACTTACCATGTTGTCCCAAGCCAGGTAATCCTTTACTGTTCCTTGCCCTTGTATTTGGGTATGGCCATAGTGTGTCCCTGCTCTGGGACTACCCATCATAAGATAGGTACCTCTCTAGAACATACTGGATTTGATCGAAATTGGTTTCTTTGCACTTGGTCCTACTTACAACCTCATGGCCTGATTAGCTTCCTGCATTTGAGAAAAGTCTCAGATCTGTTCACTTGTTTGTATTTTGTTAATATTTGTAAGTATTGGCAAATACTTACTGGGTTCAAATGGTCTGATTGTGTGCTGCCTGGGTATATTTTTGCAGGGTTACATATTGTACTCAGTGAAAGAAAAACTGAAACCAGAGTACATGGGGCTGCCAGGGGACAAGATCAAATCACTAAAAGCGTCTGGTGTCATGGTAACAATGCCTGAAACCTCATTACAACTCTCTGAAGCCAATCTGAACTCCCTGTATTCATGGTGGCTTTGAAATTCAACAGATCTTCTTTTCCAGTCTTTGTCAATGGAGCTGTATCGCTCCATCTTCTTGGAATAGTAGGCATAGTTGTCCTTTTTGCATTCCCAATTCTAGACCCATGTTTTTCATCTGCCTCTTGCTCTGGAAGACAGAATTTGCACCAAAATCAACTCTTGGGATGGTATGTAGATTACAGAAACTATCAAGTTGCCAGAAGTTGCTTTTACAGGTGATACAACATCAGAGTTTATAACAGACAAGGCAAATCAAGATGTTCTAAATGCAAAGCTTCTCATTATGGAGGTAAACTGTTTTTTATCATACTTTGTTTTCAATCAATAGCTGGTATGTGAGGTGTTTCCAGAGTTCAAATTGACATATTGGGACATTCTGAATGTCCTCCACAGAATGGTCCCAAGAGTTCCAATGTGAGATGTAGACGGAGGGGACCAAAACCATGTCTTCGTAAATAAAAGAATTCTTGTTTCTGCTTCCATCCCTCTCAACCCATTTTCAGTTGTCTAAGTATTGAGTGGGTATGTGCTTCTGCAGTCAACATTCTTGGACAATTATATGTCTGTTGAAAAGGCCCATGAGTATGGCCATACACATTTCTCTGAGGTACCATCACCCATTCCTTGGTCTCTAGGACTGATCCCTAAAATGTTTTCAAATGACTTACTAGTTATTCATCAAAGAATGGCAGTAGCCCTGCTGCAAAACAAGAACACAAAATTTCACTGATCACTTGTTTGAGAACTTTCGAGAACTTTTTTGGACAGCTTCATGAGCAACCCTTGCCTATGAAGTGTTGCCAGCAGTGGAACAAATGTGCACTTACCAATACTTTTGCATTGTGGAGTAGATTGTCGCATTGGGTGATCATTTCAAGAACAAGAACATTGTTCTTATCCATTTCTCTGCTCGCTACAGACAAGAGGTACACTCTTCTCGCTTCAGATTCCAAGTTCCTTTGTTGTGCTTTTTCTCACACTGCAATAGTTTTCATGGTGAACTGCAGAAATGTTTGTCAATTACAATGCTTGAATCAATCTTGGTGATTGTGTCTCTACAAACAAAAGTGTTCCAATTATCATATATTTTGTACTTGTGCACATTGCAATTACCTGTGGCAAATTAGGTCTTTTTTTTTTTTGTGTGATAAGAGAAGCACAACGACCTTGCAAAAAACTAAAATATCTCACCCTATGATATTTTCTGTAGAGCTCAACTTAGTAAGATTTACCTTGGCAGGACATTTTCAAAGCACTGAAGGAGCTTCCTCCAATCCTGCAAGGCCAAGTGGTAGCATTAACAGAGGGGTTTTGAAGCAAACAGGCCATGCTATACTCAAATAAGGTTCTCTTCGTCCCAAATCCATTGTGATCTTATAGCAAAGGATGTTGTGCACCCCTTGAAAGGGAGATCTGATAGCCTGCTTGGAATAAAAAAATTGGTGGTAAAAATACATTGTGTAGACCAACATTCACAGGATACAGAAAAAGTTACTTCAATAATTTATCATAAAATGAGAAGCTTGTCAGAGTTGAAAGTTGAAATCTTGGCAAAAGCCACATAATGATTCTCTTGGCACTTGATCAAACATTCTAATGCATCCTCCAAGTGGTCAAACAGAAAATAGCACACAAACATAGTAAATACATTTGTGCAAAATCACTTGTGCAAACACTTTGCACATTCTAGGCCTTAACTGGGTATTTTCTGGATGTTTTCCACATTGTATAGTTGGCTTTTGTAGACTTACTTATCATGAAAAACCACTCCAATCAGGTTGAATGCTCAAATGCTCCAGTTCAGTATTGCACTTCGCACAACAAACCCCTCGAAAATTGGAAAATTCACATTCAACATTATGCATTGCACAATTAAAGCTTTCACCTGCAATGCTCAAATGCAAGCATGCAAATCCTTCGTAATGATCAGTAGAACAATGCAAATTAATAGACACTGCATTGCTTGCATTCCTAGAACTCACTGTATGCACACATTAATCCATCCTATGCATTTTCACCCATTCTCCAAAAATCACAAGTTCCTAATTCCTAACCTTGTCTTGTTCACTGATTTCCAACACTGATCAATCTCAACATTTTTCATCATTCCTCTCCAAATTAGAAGAGTGAATGGAAAAAAAAAACAATGAAGGAATTCACAAATGGAACTTACGTCTGAACAACAAGAATCTCTCTAGAGATGATGTAGTCCAGCCATGCCCTTGCCTGGCTACCTGTCATATAGCCCAAAAAGTTTCCCATAGTGAAGCCCCACATGATTAGTCACCAGTGACAGATTATGTCACTAAGTTGTCAAATTGACTAGCCTTCATCTTCGGATGCTGCTCCTGCTCATAATTTGGCAAACTTACAACAATTCCCTTAAATGTATTTCCATCTTCCCAGCCAATTCAGTAGCTGCAGTTAACTTTCTTCAGGAAAAGAGAAGCCAATCATAAACTCTCCTGCTTGTGCTTTTAAGGTGCCAAACCCATGCTACTCTTCCTCATTAAAGAAGCCACAACAGAAGAGGAGTAACTCATTCAACAGAAACAATTGTGCATGTCCTCTAGACAGAACCCCCAACAGAAGAGGAGTAACTCATTCTACAGAAAAATTTGGGCATGTCCTCAAGCTGAAAACTCCAATGGAGACAACCTTCTCTCTGTTTCATGAATATCAGAAACACAAAAGGTGTCAACATTGATAATCCATATAGGAACAGCAGTCGGCTGACTTCTTCTCAAAAAGAAAAAACTACTATGATAACAAAAAGGAGCAAGATACAAGCCAACAATGCCCATGAGAACCTTCACACTTGGCACCAAGCTCCTAAGTTAGCCAGCATTCATTATTTGGAGTATAGAATAGACAGTCCTATGTCTCTTCACAACTTAGAATTGAGCAATAACCTCCGGAGGAGAAATAATTAATGCTCAGACTCTGCAGCTACAAAATGAAAACATGGCAGTGACAATAATGACTACTATGCTGACAAGTTGACTGTTATTGACACATATGGATGCACATCTGCATCACCTCCAGCAAGGCCCATCATGCCTGAATCTTCATCAGACTTCCAAAATCCACTGCAATCACCACGTTTGCCCTTTCAGTATTCCAACCAAACTTTCCCTCCATGCCTTCAATGTCTCAAACCATTAATTCTTGATCCCATGGATGTGAAAAGCATATTTTGGTTTATCATGCATACAAACATTACCAACATGCAGACAAAGTGCACATGAGCTGTGCATACCTATTCCTCCCATCACAGAGATTCTCAAGTGTCGTGCGCACTTTTTTTTCGTTTTTTGCACTTGGTGCCAAAACAGCTGCCTAAAACTCAACACAATGTTGGCAACAGCAACAAGTTAGATTAAGCAAGTGGCATTGGTAACTGTGCAATTAAGAGAATCTGCTGCTGGTAAACACTTGATACTGACCAGAAACTGCGGGGGAAGACCGTATCTCAAAATGCTCTCTGTGAAGATACGTATTGCACATATGTGCATCCATGAGCTGAAAACCTGCACAAGGAAGAGATGTTCACAATGCCTTGGAGTTAAGTAAAAATCCATGGCAAGTTTCCCCTGCTTCAATTCCTTTGCACCTGTCACTTCTTGGAACGTGCCAACATTGTTTGAGCAACATGATATCCTAGAATGTACTTCTTCTGAATACATGGAGAATTGAAGTTGATTTCAGATTCCACTTGTAACCTTAACAAGAGCCTCTTCACTGACAATTGCTGGACACAGTTCATTCAATGCAACCTCCCAAACTAATATATATTTCTCTTTCCACCTTGGATTTGCATGGAAACATGAATACTCAAGCAAGGAAGGACTTCCAGCTAGGTGGCTGATGCCCTATATTGATATGGGTACCTCTCCATAACTTGCATAACACCACTGCAGCAAAGTACTCTGTAAGATTTCTTGGTCATGCTGCAGACGGTCTAGTTCTTCACTTCGTTGCATCTGGCCTTCTGGATCAAACTCAAAATCTCGAACCTGATTCACAAGTCTCCACAAGAGTCAGAGAATATGAGTTGTCAAATTTGTGTCATGAACCCTAAATAATAAAAAAAACAAATATGTTTTACCCTGCAGCATAGGCTTGGAGCCCACCTGAAAACCCTTCTCACGAGCAGATGTTTTGAATGTGTCTGCCACCTTACGAAACAGAGTCACTGTGTATAGTGCATACTCATTGTCCTCTGACAGTTTCTTTGAGGACCGTGGGACCTGCATCAGCAGACCATAGTGTCATAACAGCCACACAAAGCAACAAAACTCACAGATGTGATAACACAAAACCTGGCGTACCACTTCATGCACCTTGCTTGATGTTCATAACAGAACAATTTGTCACTGATCACACAAGTCGACAATGCATAAGACATATGACCTGGAATTGTTGACACTGTCTTAGCTCACCACATACCACAAAAGAAGAGAGTGTCTCATAGTGAGAAAGCCAATCCTTCTGTGAATACTTGGAAACCACCACCAACAAAGTGACCAAATGCTCAGTGCTGATAACGTCATCAGCTTTTACCAGGTTTGACAGATCCCGTACTGCCATGCTGTCCACATTACCTCCACTTGGTCAGCAACCTTCTTACTCACAGCAGTACATGTGGAGTCCCATTTCCAGTGCAGAAACAGAAAACGATTACATCACCAGTAGGGAAAATATAATGTGATCACAGTTACAACCCATTTCAAGCATATTTGGGTGAAGCATAAAATACCTCCCACTCTGTTTTCGAAGATTAGTACTCAGTTGGGTTTTCACATTACTGTACTCTGCTACTCTGACCTGCCAATACACAAAACCCCTCTCTATCATGATGTGGCAACACAGGGATTGAAAAGCTAAAAGCTGAATTCTTGCACCAACCAAAAATCTGACAGAAAGGTGACTGGTGTCGCAATTTTACTGGTAGTACTTTGTTATAGCAGCTCCGCTTACAGTGAGAACCACAATGGTATCTGGAGTGTCACCCTGAATGAAGTTCAACAAAATGACCTTTTTTCCCCACAAATAAACAGAATGCTTGCAGATTCTCACCCTCACATTATCATGTTCTGCCTTTTTTAGCACAGTAAAATGCAATGGAGATGGGTTGTAGTCTTCTCACACCTTCAGATCATCTTCAAGCTTAGCCACACTATCTTGAATAGAATCCACAACCTCCCTCAGAGGTGTCATGGTAGGATACTTTGCTTCATCCCAACTGAACCTGCAGGCAACTGGACCTTCAGTTCCACTTCAAGCACTGCTGGTGCAGATGCAAGCCAATAAGACCACTTCAAAGAGATGTTTCTGTTCTCCTCCCATGTAACAGTTTTCGAGTGGTGAGATATTTGGTACATGTGCTGGAGTAGCAGCTAAATTATTCAAGCAGAGACTTTCTTCCACGTTAGAACCAGAACTTCATGTGGCACAACAAGCTGGCTGACACAATCAAATGTCTCTCAGATCCATGCCAAGGACAATCCAAATGATTTCAGGTTTGTGAAGCCTTCTGCCTTATCCAGGTTCTTCCATGCCCATATACAGTTCAAGACAAAATCAGACCTAATTTCTCGAGCATCCAGCTGCTCCCCTCTTGGAGGAGGATGAAGCTCAAATGGAAAAGAATGTTTGTGGTATGTCCAACTCCACTGCTGATACTGTCCCCTTCCAACTCTGACTGCTATTGTCTCACATGTGCCCAGAGATGCAACTAAGTAAGATGGTATACTTGAGTGTCGTCCTTCCTTCTGAGTTCTCAAGGCAATGCAAAAGACAAGAAGGAAACTACTTGGAATTCCATACTCAAAGTTGTGAGGAGTTTTTCAGGTCAGAAGAAATGAGAAGAAGGAACTGGTTTGGTTTCCCAGATTCACCTGGTGACATAAGAATCGATAGGAACACCATCCACAGCAAGAGCGCTTGAATCTGAAATGGCCACTCGCTCCAGCTCGTCAATCTGCCTCTTCACCTTGTGTGTCACTCCCTCCACGACCGAATTCGCCTACAGAGCAACCATCTTCATAAGCCTAAAATTCCCGAAGACGCCACAAAGAAGCGAAATGGCGGAGTAGTACAGAAACCAAAATTATGTCAGCAGACCGGTTTCAGAACGCAACCGAGCGTAAGGAAGCGTGATGACCGAGCAGACTGTCTCTCACCTTTGTCAAGTCATCGCTGAGGGCCAGTAAAGAGTCCAGTGTGCCAACACGCAAATCTGGAATATGAAACTGCAAAATACAAAAGACTTCAGCATTCCTTCTTCAACCGTTACAGCATGTGACCACAATCGGCAGTTCTAAGCGTATCAGAGCATGCGGACACCTCGTATGCCCCGCCAACGCCATGACAAACCTCGTTCACTGATCGAAATACGAATTACAATCTCCACACTTTCCGGCACACTGGATACGTTCCGGCAACAAAACTTTCAGATCCGCCATGAAGAGAAACAGCACATGAATCCCGACACGAAAAAAGAGCTCCTCAAAAAGGCCGTCCTGTGCATAAGCTACCCTGATAGGTCATACGAGAAGCAAACAGCTGATACGATCCCGAGCGGAAGCCAAAGAAGCTCCGAGATCTACAAACTCCGGTGTTCTTTCATATCACGTACCTTGTAAGTAGGAATATCAAACGCAATTTTGGAGATGCCGCGCTGCAAATTCTCCCATGCGGAAAAAGCCGATCCCTGCAATGGCAATGAAACTAAAATGTACTTGGAAACTGCCATCGCCGAGCACCACCTTCTTTCCCCTCGATCTTCTGTCTCCGGAGACTTCGTCGTGTCTATCCGTCTCCTCGCTGCAAGAATCTGGGATGCATTATTCGTAAGCGACGAGGAGGAGGAGGAGGAAGAAGAGGAGGAGCGGGGAAACCAAATTCTCGAGTCTTTCTGGCGACCAGACGAGTGTTTCTTTGGCGCGCGCGAAGCGCCAAAGATCCCGTGTACAGCAAAGCAGCTCTTGGGCACCGCTTCCCAAGTTCGAACGCGCGACCTCCTCAGCAAGAGAATCAATCACAAAAGGCACTTGCCACCAAGTTATGGCAAAAAATAAAAATACAAACTCTTTTTTTTTTTTAATATCAAGATTTTTTGAAAGATGATACATTTGGCTTCTGTTGAAACTTGAGATTATAGATTAGAGTTCTAATAATATCTTGAAGGATTTTTGGTTTCTTTCAAAGGATTTTTTGAACATTATATTTTTGCATGGTGAAAGTATTTGAGTTTCCATAATTCTTCTTCTTTTTGCCTTAAGATATACGGTTTTTAATGTAAATGGCAAGGCCATAATAGTGTGAGTGAGCCGCCCTTGCACTGGCTCAGGTGCTTGAAGAAGACCCAAATGTGTTGGCTCTCGTAGGTGTGCTCATCTGCTCTCACCTTCAAAAGGGCAACAATACTTTCTTTGTTGAATGGCATGCGAGAAAGAGAGTGTGTTTGTAAAGACTTAACTTGGTTGCTTCACAATTCGTATCACATTTTTTTGTTTCCTCATATCTTTGATGGGTTCTTCTCAATGGTTCTGTCAGGTTCTGATTTGGAGTGATGAAGGTCATCATGAGCTGTGGTGAGCTAGTTGGAGGAGAAGCAGGGATGATTCAAAGAGTACTGGAAGATGTTGTAGCTGAGGCTGTCAACCATGCACCCTCTTTGATTATACTGGATGATCTGGATGGCCTTATCCCTTGTGGATTAGGTGCCCCAAGCAAGCAACAACAGTTGTGGCACTAGCCAAGTTTCTTGGTGATGTTTTGGCTAAGGTGTTGCCTATAACATTTGCCTTACCGCCAAAATCTTGCATTGGACATTGGAGAAATCCTTCATTACTTTCAAGGATTAGACACAATTATATCAATTTGCAGACAAACTCATGGTTGTTTGCATGAAGGAGTATGTAGCAGTAGTCAATTCTGAGGTTTTAGAGGACATGTGAAGAAAGATGGCATTGGTCAAATAACCTGGACTGAGATCTGCTTGCAAATATTGGTGGAGTGAAGCATATTGTGTATGAAGCATATGGATAAATAAACATGTCTGGATGATTTGAAGATCGTGTTGTCTGCAGGTCGGTTTGACTTCCATATTGGGTTGCCAATGCCCACAGCTTCAGAAAGGGCAGCAATTCTAGCTCAAGTTGTAGCTGCAAGGGGACTAGTCTGTGCTGAACCAACTCCAACTGAAGTGGCAGCAAATTGTGATGGAGCTGATGCTTCTGATTTGGTGATAATTCTAGATACATGTCCTCTATACCTAGCAAAATTGTTCAATGACCCATCTCTAAGATACTCAGTCCTTCTAACTATTGTCTCATTGTGGCCTGAAAAATTAGGCAAATGTAGGAGGTCTTAGTGTACAGGGCAGTGCATGTTGCAGCTACTGGATTTCTTTCCTTTTCTTTGGCTGCAAATATTCTGAGTTTTGCTGCCACCTCCAGCTTGGCTGCAGAGGTGGATCGTACAAAGAACATGCAAATGATGCAACAAATTAGAGTTGAGCAAGCAGTGCCTCTTATGAGAAAGAGTAGATTTGAACTAGGGGCATCAGACTTTAGTGTGGCTCTTCAAGATTTTGTGCCTGTGGCTATGCAAGGCATTGCCAAGGGAGGAACTCAAGTGAGTAGATCTGGATGGGAGGATGTGGGAGGTCTTACTGAGACACGCCGTGCATTGCAAGAGGTTGTTATTTCACACCCTTATTGGTCATCATTTATCTCAAGTATGAACATTGGGTTTTGCATTTTTCCTTCAGTTAGTTTTGACTATTGCCCCATGTGTTTGCTGTTGTATTCTATTATGGTGCATGTTTGATATGCTAATTCCATCAACATTTTTCAGAGAAAATCCGAGTTTGTCTCTGTGTGTGTGCTACAAATCAGATTGACTCATGCTGGTGCCTTAATACCTGGCTATTGGTGTAACAGGTGTTAGAGACACCAATCAAGCATGGAGAACTCTTTGCAAGAGCACCTTTAAGGCTACACTCTAGTGTTCTTTTATACGGTCCACCAGGATGTGGCAAAACCCATATAGAGGTTGTGACTACTGTGGCATGCTCTCTCTGTTTTGCTTCTGTGAAGGGTCCAGAACTGCTAAACAAGTACATTGGCATTTTTGAGCAAGGGGTGGGATCTCTTGTCCCCTTCTCTCTGTTGTTACATGGAGCTTGGAGATATTTATATAAGGATGTGCATTGATGCAGGGATTGCATGAGAGAGTAAATGGCAATTCCATGGGAAACACTAAAATGCAACCAAAAGGAAAAGTAGATGCTTTGCTGCATCAGACAAAAGTGACAATTTGTATTGGGTTTGTTGGCTTAGACAACAGGTATGTGGCATCTTTGCAAGAGCAGCAACAGCCCCAGCACTGTTGTTCTTTGATGAGTTTGATGCAATTGCTCCACAGCGAGGGCATGATAACACAGGTGTAATTGACTGAGTTGTTAATCAAATATGTTATCCCAGGGCCATTAACAAAGTTAGCAGATCTCAGAAACAAAAAACCTTCATTTCTTCTTCTAAAGTATGTTTCTTCCATAGACTGGATGTACCCTTTAGACCCACCCAATTCAATGTTACTCTCCTGCCATGAACCCACAATGGTGTGGATGCTTGGAAGCTTCTGATTCTGGCAGGTTTACTGTCATGCTCTTGTCATAGATGTGATCCAATTTTTACCCGGGAAATAAACAGAAGACCTCGGAAAGGCTTTGCTGTGAGAGCATTTGCTTGAATAAAACTGATGTGACATGTTTGCAGCTGCTGACCGAACTTGATGGAATGGAAGGCCTTACTGGTGTGTTAGTGTTTGCTGCTACCAGGTACAGTCCTCTTTGAGGTGCATGTTGTCGTTCATGATACATATTCTTTCTTCCTATGCCTACCCCATTTTTCAAAGTGTTCACTTGGTCAATCAATGGGTTGCAATGTTTTCTTGCAGTCAGCCTGATTTGTTGGATGTGGCACTCCTACAACCAGGGCGGCTAGACAGGATACTTTTGTGTGATTTTCCCTCTATGTCTGAACCGTGTGAGATTCTCCAAGTGCTCTCACAGACGGTAGAATTTTCCACAGTCTACAGTTGTTGCTTGACTTAATGAGAACATGTCGATGCATCAGTACTAGTTGCTTAGTCTGAAGACAAAGCAGAGATGGTTTCACAGGCTTGTGAGAGATTGCTTCCAAGTCCCAGGGCCCAGTCTCTTAAAAGAACACACAATCTCTGTTTCTGTGCCCACTCTGATCATTCAAATGCTGTAATTTACCAGGTGTGCAATTGATTAAAGAGCTTCAGTGGTGCAAATATCAGCTTTAACTAGACAAATTTTGGTTCTGCATGGAGGAATGAAATCCTTGGTGGTAGTCATTGCTGTTTAGATTGGTAGATTGGCAATGTTTGCAGGTAATGCTCACACCCACCTGGCTGACCTATTCCACTTGGTAATGGAAACCTTGTATAGCTTGACAGCATGCAGCATTCATGGGGTGAGGGGTACCAATCTAGTCACTGGATATCTTCCTCTGGGATCTCTCACTTTACCAAACTCTGCCTCACGCAGTTTACCTAAATGCTGCTTGCAACTTCAGGTAATCATTGCTGCTTCAGTGAAAACAATGATATATGATAGTGGGCAGGAATCCTTATGAGAATTTCCCGAACAATTTTCAACTTTTGGGCTTACAAATCTGTTCTGGATCATTGTGGCGCCATATCACATACTCAACCTTCAAGACTTAATTCACAAAGGAAGTGTTCGATCAAGTCATGCAATCGTATCAAGCACACAATTGTAAACCTCGGTGTGTCAGTTCAATGTTTTGATCTTTGTGGATTTGTATCAGTTTCAATGGGTTTGAACTCTGTTCAGTCTTTTGAATATATTGACATCAATATGCTTCTGTAGATCAGCTCTCAGATTACACAAAAAGTATGTATGATTTACAGGAGAACAATCACTAGAGACCCTCTTATAAGTAAGGGGAGGTACTTGTACTCCCAAGATGTTGAATTTCTGATGCTATTCATCACCCCTTATTGCAGTTGCCAAAAAGACATCAACAATCACTGCAACATTCACTTTCAGAATTGCTCCATCACATGTCCTAATCCAACTATTTTAAAACCCTAAACCCAATGTCTTAGGCTCTAAGCCACAAATGGCCTTCCATATAGAGGTTGTGACCCATGGCCTTTGGTTTAGAAAAAAATTTGACATCTTGGCCTTGGGTATGGCCATGTCCCATATGGGTGTTTTTATATTCCATTATGTATGGGCTCAGATGACAAAATAAAATGGACCTTAGGTTACCTAAGTGTCAAAACAAGATGACCCAAGGTTTAGAAAATGGTGGCACTCATTAGTTATTACTCAGTTTGTGGAGGATGAACCTCAACTAAGTTAATATTTGGTTTCACCTTGGTAACCAAATTTTGTAGGAAAATAGGGTCTCATCATATATAGGTTAGATATATGTAAGGAAAATAGGTAAAGCACTAGATTTGGGTGACTTTGGGTCCACCCACCATGGGTTTTGGAGAAACTCCTTGGCTACTAGTAGTGGAGGGGAAGATGCCACTTCAGTATGGATGGAAACTCAATTATGGAAGGTATACAAAAGTGGCCCATGCTGAACTTCAGCAAAAAAACAAAAAAGGTACTAATGCTATGTACTAGAGACTTTCCCAAACCATTGAAAAGTATCTTTAGGCAAAAGTAAAAGAATTATGGAAACTCAAAATATATTTCACCATGCAAAAATATAATCTTCAAAAAAAATCCTGTAAAAAAAACCAATATCCTTCAAGATATGATTATAACTCTATAATAACTAATCTCAAGTTTCAACACGAGCCAAAATATCAGATTCTTTCAAAAATCCTCATATTCAAAAAAAATAGACCTATTATTATTTTTATTACCTAGGGACCTATTTTTAAAAATCCCATAAGCTACTATACTCTAATAATGAATCTAAACACCACAATATCCTTCCTTGCCTTGGTAGGCTAAGACCAACAAAATTACCCACAATAATAGGCCTAGGCCATGGACTTGGAGGTAGCTTCTGAGACTTCCTAAAATCCAAAAACTTCCTAAACTCCAAAACCTCAAAAGAACAACAACCAAAAAGTATCAACAATGCTTTGTTGTTATTTAGAATTTAGGCGTCATTTTAGACAAAATGGGTTGGTTGTGTGACAAAGCTGCCAAAGCATGTAGCAAGATTCCTAAACTTTTTTCTAGTGTCCTTTAGTGTATTACCAAATCTAGCTAAATCCTCTTGTTGTAGATGATAGAAGAACACCAAATGCCTCTACCTCACTAAATTTGGAAAAGAACACAAACACTTTTCATAACATGTCAGGTGGTTGAGGTCGATTGAAGCCCAAAAAAGATAACCCAGAAAGATATTTGGTTGTGGGTGAAGAGTTTTTGTTCATCACTAGGCCTGGAGCTGGTGAATGAAGAGAAGAGAAGAGAAGAAAGGTCCATAACAAGAGAAGAGAAGAGAAGAGAAGTCCATAACAAGAGAAGAGAAGAGAAGAGAAGAGAGGTCCATAACATTGGAAGAAGAGAATCTGGTGCTCAGGCTCTAAGTAGACATGGCTAGCATGGTGTGGAAGAAGAAGCTGCTGCTCTTGTGGGCAATAATGGCGCTACTTATACTTAGTATAAGCATGGCTGTAATGGGTAGTAGTAGTAGTAGTAGTAGTAGTAGTAATATAGGGGCGATAAGAACATCGGAGGTCGGCAGGCAGCCAGCAGAGAGTCTTGACGTCGGATCAGAGAAGGAGAATATGGAGCTGATGTATTTGCAGAGGACGTCACCTAGTGCTACTACAACAGCAGAGTCTCTCCACAGAAATGACTTTCCAAATGGTTTTGTGTTTGGCACTTCTTCATCTTCCTACCAGGCAGCAATATATCCTCACTCCTCTCAACATTAATATTTATATATATATATATATAGAGAGAGAGAGAGAGAGAGAGAGAGAGCTTCCTTTGATTCATGATCTACACGTCACTTGATTTAAGATTTGGGTGCTCTGCAAATCACTTGATTTCTTCCTCCTGCCTGCATTTGGACGAATCATTTTCAAAGGGGATAAAGTGGTGGGCCCAAGACACTTTTGTTGATTGGAGTTTTTCCAGTCCAATGTTTGATCATTTGGACTCATATTACAGTTCTTAACTGCCTCCTGCGGATATGGGAGATTTCTTTTGGGATTGGGTTTTTTTTTTTTTTTAAATCATTGAAACAATGGTTTAAAGCAATTTTCCAAATTGGGTTATGTGTTTCTATTTCTGCTAAGCAGTTTGAACTTTGGATGTTGCACTTGTACACGAAGTTTTCAACCAGTCTCACAATCTTTTGTCAACTGTGCAGTTTGAAGGTGCAGTGAAAGAGGGAGGTCGAGGCCCAAGTATATGGGACACTGCTTCTCACATACCAGGTACTTTAGACATCCCATTGAAACCATGTCACAAACTTCAAA
>Ga0116228_10002490_pt1 | contig 15956 bp, 13 predicted proteins | sample S1TSphfallax_2_FD_89694 | JGI IMG/M metagenome (GOLD analysis project Ga0116228, IMG submission 89694) | Host-associated microbial communities from peat moss isolated from Minnesota, USA - S1T2_Fc - Sphagnum fallax MG | ecosystem: Host-associated > Plants > Peat moss > Unclassified | place...
GGCATCTTCGGCATCGCGATCGCGCCGCTCTTCAGCCGGCTCTTGCGCTTCTTCCCGCCGCTCGTCACCGGCACCGTGATCGCGACGATCGGCATCACGCTCTTGCAAGTCGGCATCGACTGGGCGGGCGGCGGCCTCGGATCGCCGCAGTTCGGCGCACCGGTGAATCTGATGCTGGCGGCGATCGTGCTCGCGGCGATCTTGCTGATCGGCCGCTTCGCGCGCGGCTTCCTTGCGAACATCTCGGTCCTCCTCGGCCTCGCGGTCGGGTTCGCGGTCGCCGCGCTGCTCGGCCTCGTCGATTTCTCCGGCGTCGCGAGCGCGCCGGCGTTCGATATCGTGCGACCGTTTCGATTCGGATGGCCGCAGTTCAATCTCGGCGCGATCGTCTCGCTCGGCATCGTGATGATCGTGACGATGGTCGAATCGACCGGCATGTTCTTGGCGCTGGGCGAACTCTGCGAGCGGCCCGTCGGCGAAGCCCTGCTCGTGCGCGGGCTGCGCGCCGACGGCGCCGGCGCGATCATCGGCGGGATCTTCAACCCGTTTTCCTATACGTCGTTCTCGCAGAACGTCGGCCTCGTCGGCATGACGGGCGTGCGCAGCCGGTGGGCGGTTGCGGTCAGCGGCGGTATCCTCATCGCACTCGGCCTCGCGCCGAAACTCGCGACCATCGCCGCCTCGGTGCCGCCGCCGGTGCTCGGCGGGGCCGGGATCGCGATGTTCGGGATGGTCGCGGCGAGCGGGATCCGCATCCTCGCGGACGCGCGGCTCGGCGAGCGGCAGAATCTCTTGATCGTCGCGGTCAGCCTGGGGATCGGGATGGTTCCACTCGCGGCACCGGCGTTGCTCGATCATGTCCCCGGTTGGGCCGCGCCGTTCGCGCGCAGCGGGATCACGCTTGCGGCGGTGGTCGCGGTCGTTCTCAACGTGCTCTTCAACGGGACGGCGGCGCCGAAACCGCAGTCGGTCGCGTGACGGGAGCGGCGACCGAAGCCGGTCCCGGCGTGTATGCCGTGCGCGTGTTCGCGGCCGAGGAAGCCGACGGGCTCGTCGCCCTGCTCGCCCTCGCCGGGCCGTGGCTGCCCGCGCCGATCAACGCGGATCACGCGATCGATCGCGACGTCCGCGCCGCCGAGATTCTGGCGCCCGATGCGCAGCCCGCGCTCGTGCACGGCCTGCTCGCGACGCTCGCTGCGGCCGTAAGCGGCATCGCCGCAACGCTGGCGCCGCAAGCGAACCTCACCGAGCTCCAGATCGTGCGTTACGATCCCGGCGGGCACTACGCCGATCACCGCGATTCGCCCGCGCCGGGCGCGACGTCGCGCGCGCTCTCGGTCGTGTGGTATCTCAATGATGATTTCGACGGCGGCGCGACGATCTTCCCCGATTGCGGCCTGCGCGTGCAGCCCGAACGCGGGACCGCGATCGTCTTTGCACCCGAGTTGTTGCACCGCGCCGAGCCGGTCACGCGCGGGCGCAAGTACGCGATCACCGCCTGGTATCACGGGTCGCCGCGCTAACCGATTGTCCAACGCGGAACGCGCCCGAGCTGCGAAGCCAGTCGCATGACGACCGCCTTCACGACCCGGTTTCGCTTTTCGTTGCGCGCCGTAATCTGCGCCGCGATCATCGTCGCTTCCGTCACGGGAACGATGCAGCGCGCGGCGGCGGCTGGGGCACCGATCCCGATCCGCGTCGTCGTCGTGACGACATTCGAGGTCGGTGCCGATACGGGCAGCGCGCCGGGCGAATTCCACGCTTGGGTGAAGCGGTTGCCGCTGCCGCAAACGCTACCGTTTCCGCAAGGCTATCGCACGCTGCGCTACGATCCGGCGCGCGGCATCCTCGGCATCGTGACGGGCGAAGGCGCGGAGCGTGGCGCGGCCTCGATCATGGCGCTCGGTTCGGATCCGCGCTTCGATCTCTCGCATGCGTATTGGATCGTGGCCGGCATCGCGGGCGTCGATCCGCTGGCGGCGTCGGTCGGCTCGGCGGCGTGGGCGACGTGGGTCGTCAACGGCGATCTTGCCTTCGAGCTCGATGCGCGCGATATGCCCGCCGGTTTTTCGACCGGCATCATTCCGTTCCAGCGGACCGCCCCGTACGCGTTGCCGGTTCCCGCGGCGGAGTCGATTCGCGGTCAGGAGGCCTATCGCCTCAACGGCGGTCTCGCGCGCTGGGCCTACCAACTGACGCAGCACATCCCGCTGCCCGACGACGCGCGCATGCGCGCGCTGCGCGCGCCCTACGTCACGTACCCGAACGCGCGGCGCCCACCGTTCGTGTTGCTCGGCGACAGTTTGTGCGGCGACCGCTTCTTCATCGGCACCCACATGAATGCGTGGGCGCGGCGCTGGGTCGCGTATTGGACGCAGGGTCGCGGACGCTACGTGATGACGGCCGAGGAAGATGCCGGGATCATGCAATCGCTGACGTTCCTCGCACGGGCCAAACGCGTCGACACCGCGCGCGTGCTCGTGCTGCGCACGGGCAGCAACTTCACCGCACCGGGGTCCGACAAGACGACCGCTTACACGCTCCTGGTTCACGATGCGGATCCGGCGGGCGAATCCGCCTCACGTGAAGCCTTCGAGGCGGCGTACCGGGTCGGCAGCCGCGTCGTGACCGAACTGAGCGCGCATTGGTCGCGCTATCGTACGAACGTCCCGAACGAACCTTAGCAGGCCACCACTAGCAGGCCACCACTTTTGCTTGATTGGCCGGGATGACCGGCCCGCGCTCATAATCTTCGCTAGCGTGAAGCGATTCGCACGCGACGGTCTGGCCGCGGTCATCTCCGCGATCGTCGCGATCACCTATAGCCTCTCGTACGGCGCGCTCATCTTCTCCGGGCCGCTGCGTGCGGAACTTTCCCAAGGCATTACGCTGATGCTCGTCACGGCGGCGGTCGCCGGGATCGCCGTTGCGCTGATGAGCTCGTTCCGGTTTGCGATCGGCGGACCCGACTCGAATGTGACGGCCGTCTTTGCCGCGATCGCCCCGATGATCGGGGCGTCGATTCCCGATCCGGCGCTCGCCGCGCATCAAATCGTGCTGATCCTCATGTTCAGCGGTCTGGCCGGCGGCGCGGTGCTCGTCGCGCTCGGACAATTCCGACTCGGGCGCTGGGTGCGCTTCATTCCCTATCCGGTCGTGGCCGGGTTTCTCGCCGCGACCGGCTGGCTACTCTTGAACGGATCGCTGCGTGTGATCGCGGACGTCTCGTTGCCGATCCATCTCGAACCCGCCTTGACGGCCGGCGGCGCGGTACGGCTCGCCGTCGGCCTGATCCTCGCGGCGCTGCTCTTCGCAACGCGCCGCGCAAAGAGTCCGCTCGTGCTTCCCGCGACGCTGATCGGCGGCTGCGCGCTGATCGATGCCGTCTTCACCGTCAGCGGATCGTTCGCGCAGGCGCACGCGAGCGGCTGGTTTGTCCCGGCGTTCGGGGCGCCCCACCTCACGAGCATTGCCGCGCCGCCTTCGTATGCGGGGATTTCGTGGAACGTGATCCGCGAGAGCCTCCCGGCGATCGCGACGGCGGTGACGGTCGCCGTGATCGCGCTGCTCTTCAGCGCTGCGGGGGTCGAAGCGCAAACCGGCATCGATGCGAATTTCGATCGCGAATTGCGCGCGAGCGGCGTGGCGTCGATCGCCTGCGCGTTCTGCGGCGGCTTCATCGGCCTGCTCTCGTCGAATCGAACCCTCCTCAACGAGCGGGCGGGCGCGCAGACACGGATGGCGGGGGTCCTCGTCGGCGTGCTGAGCGCGGCGGCGCTTGCGGGCGGCTCGCCGATCATCTCGCTCGTGCCGCGTCCCGTGCTCGGCGGATTGCTGTTCGCGATCGGCTACGGGCTCTTGCAGGATTGGCTCATCATCGCTTGGCGGCGGCTGCCACGGATCGAGTTCGCGCTCGTGATCGCGATCGTGGTGGTGACGGGTCTGTCGAGTTTCATCAACGCGCTCATTCTGAGCTTGCTCTTCTCCTGCGTGAGCTTTGCGATTCGCTACGGACGTTTCCGGGCGATCCGTCACGCGCTGAGCGCCAAGCACAAACGGAGTCGCGTCGAGCGCGGCAGCGCGGAATACGATGCGCTCGAAGCGCATGGCGGGCAGATCAAGATGCTGCTGCTCCAGGGCTACATCTTTTTCGGCACGGCAACCTCGGTGCTCGACCAAGCACGGGCCTTTCTCGATCCGTTGAGCCCCGAGTATGCGCGCTCGCTGATCTTGGATTTTTCCGCCGTCTCCGGGATCGATAGCTCGGCCAGCAACTCGTTCGCGAAGTTGGTCGCGCTCGGCAAGCAGACCCGTACCCAGGTCGTGTTCTGCTCGCTCGGCGACGCGGTTTCGGACGTGTTGGTCCGTGGCGGGGTCGCGGATCCCGCCAACCGCCAGCGTGTCTTCCCCGATCTCGACCACGCGCTCGAGTGGTGCGAAGAAGATCTACTCGCGAGCATCGCCGGAATCGAACGCGAGTCGGTGCCGGCGTGGCTCGCGCGCGAGCTCGACGGCAGCGACCACTCGCGCGCGCTCCTGGCGTATTTCGAGACCGTTCACGTGGCCGCAGAAACCGTGCTGTTTCGCCGTGGCGATCCGTCGGATTTCCTCTACATCGTCGAGGACGGACGACTGCGCGTGAGCATCGCCGACGGCCGCCGCGTGCATCGCCTGCGTGAGATGATCGCCGGCAGTTTCGTCGGCGAGATGGGCCTCTTCACGAACGAGCCGCGCTCGGCCGACGTTATCGCGGAAACCGACGCCGTGCTCTATCGTCTCGCGCGCGCTGCGCTCGAGCGTATGTACGAGGACGATCCGGCACTCGCGAAGGCATTCGGTTCGCTGCTCTTCCGGCTGCAAGCGCAGCGTTTGCGTTTCGCAAGCGCGGAGATCGCGGCACTCGAAGCGTAGTTACTGCGAGATTTTCGCAAAGAACAGCGCGCGCGCCGCGCGATAGTGGTTTATCGTGCGAAACACCACCGGTAAGAGACGCAGGGCGGCCGCCGTGTCGCTGATCTTGATCCGGCCTTGCGCCGCGGCGACCATGACGTTGAGGTCGCCGGTGTACATCCGGTCGAGGGTCGTCGCCGAGAGATGGACCTCGAGCGTCGTCGCGGGGGCGTCCGGATCGTCGACGTAGTAGGCGAAGCCCTTGCCGGGCCGCGACGGCTCGCGCGCGTCGAGGACGAATCGGGCGGGGGGATCGCTCACGTTATACGCGACCACGGCGCCGCTCCCGCTGAAACCGCGAAGTTCCATCTTCGCGGCGCTCTCCAAGAACGCGGTGAAGAGTTCGCGCAGTTGTTCCGAGCTGCTAAAGGTGGCCATGCCGCCCCCCTCTTTGGACGCATCCCGCACACCCGCGCGATGCGAAGCGACATTTCTCGCTCCGGGCATACGGATACCTGGACGAGGCGAGCGCTGCTCGCTTGCGGAAACGCCGCATCGTGAACGGGTCGGCACGCGTAGCGCTCATCGGGTGTCTTGCTCTGCTTACGGCGCTCGGTATCTGCGTCGGCGCGCGAGCGAATGCCGACGAGTCGGATGCCCTACGCTTACCGTCCGGCTGGACACTCCAAGCGAATGGCCCGCAAACGTTCGCGCGCTGGGTGGCCCGGAACGCATCCTACGACGGGATGATCCTGGGCGGCTATGCCGGGTCGACCGATGCCTTGATGCACACCCTCGATGCACCGCATCCGATCCCGCTCACGCCGGGCGTGGAGGAACGCCGCGTGCGCATCGAGCGATGCGGAATCGTGGCCGCGCTCACGACGTTGACCGTGCGGTACCGCTCCCCGCGTTACCGATCGTTGCCACCCAACGTCAGCGAAACGCTCGACTTCGTCGCGGACGGCGCATGGTATTCGATCGTCTACCACAACGGCACGGCTCCCGCAAACGATCCCATCGATCGGCTGCTGCGCACGACCTGCCCGGCGGATTTGGCTTTCGCGTCGCCGCCTCCCGGCTGGCGTACGTTGCCCGCGAGCCGCACCGTTCGCTGGATGTCGCCGGACGGCGTGAACGGGCCGACGGTGATGCTGGCGGCGCAACACGCGAGCGGCGGCGAATTGAGTACCCGCGATCTCCCGCCGGGATTCACGCCGGCGTTTTCGGGGCTCGTCACCTCGTGCGGGTTGCCGCTCCTCATCGCGCAAGGAACGATCGACCTCGACGGGTCGCCGGCCGCCGCCGACCTCGCCATTTCACGATCGGGCACGCGCGACTATCTCGCCGCCTACGTTCACGGCTCGGACGAAAGCGATGCCGCCGTCCGCGCCGCGCTGCTCTCGCTCTGCGCGAAGGCGGCCCTCCCGGCTGCACCCTTCGCGGCCATCGCCCACCTCGGGCCGCGAACGATTGCCGTCGTTCGCGCGCCGGCTGCATTTCGCGCGCGCCAGACGATCACGTATTCCGCCACCGGAGCGGCACTGCCCGAAACGACCGAGACGGAACAGTTCGCCGCCGGCGACCGGATCGAATCGACGACGAAGATCGCCTACGGCGGCAACGTCGAAACGCGCAGCGATGCGCTCGAGGGTCGCTGGTATTACGAGCGAGTCAACGGCGTTTGGTACAAACACGACGCGTATCGCGCGCGCATCCCGTATCTGTATCCCAACTACCAGATCTTTCACGGAGCGACGATCCGAGGAACGGATACAGCGATCGACGGCGCGCCGAGCGAGGTGTACTACCTGCTCGACGGGACCTCCGATACGACGCTCTGGGTCGACAAGCGAACGCGCTATCTGCGCCGCGTCGACGCGCACGCAATCGCACCGCCGCCGTTTTCCGGCTGGTCGGATTCGAGTACCCGGTTCGACCGTTTCGATCGGCCCGTACCGATGAACGTCCCCGACCATGCGCGTGACGTCACGAGCTGCGCGACCGGGATCGTGCCGCCCGCGCCGCTCACCGCCGTCCAACCGGATACGCCGCCCGACGCGCCGCCGCTCACCGCGAGCGTGATGGTCGAGTTGCTGGTCTCCGTGAACGGCGAGGGCCGGTTGATCGACGCGGTCGTCACCAAATCGTCCGGCTCGTCCAGCCTCGATCGCGCGGCGCTCGAGGCGACCCGAAAGACGACGTTTTCAGCCGGATCGATCTACTGCGCGCCGGGCACGACGCAAGGCTTGTACGACGTGGAATTCGACGCGCAGTAGCGCTCGCGCTCAGCGCCCCGCCGGTACGACGCGGACCGCCGTGCCGTCGGCGGTCAGAATATCGATGATGCCGGGATCGGCATCGGCGCCGGGCCCGACAAGCTCGAATTCATAGGCCTTCACACCGCTCGGCGGAATCTGAATCGAAACGCTTTGCGGCGAACAGCGGCCGTCGCCGCAGAACGCGGCGATCCAGTGCGGACGCGCTCCGCGCGCCCGGAGCACGAGTTGCGATCCGGGCGCGGCGGCGATCAACAGCCGGTAGGCATGCTGCGCGCCGCTGAGCCCCGGGAGATCGGGACCCGACCAAGGCCCGACGGTGACCAGCGGCTGCGGACGGTCGCTACCGGATGCGGCGGCGATGATCCCCTCTTGCGCGCGCTGCGCGAACTCCGTCTTCGCTTCCGCGTACGCGCTCCCAGGCGACAGCGCGGCGCAGAGCGCCTTCGCCCGCTCGAACAGCTGCGTCGCACGCGCGGCGTTGCCCGCCCGCAGAGTGGCCGTTGCGTCGTCGAGCGCGGCATCGGCGGCCGCGAAGACGGCATCCGGCCCGCCGGAAGTCACGTTTTTCTCGAGCAGCGTCAGCGCGTGGTCGTAGGAGGCCGACGCATCCGTGTAGCGCCGCGCCCGCGTCTGATATTTCCCGAGCGCGTTCCAGCCGGCGCCGTCATCCGGTGCGAGCGCCGTGTAGTGCATCATCGTCTGAACCGCGCCGTCATCGTCGCCTTCGTGTGAGAGCGCGTCGCTCAGCGCCATCAGCGCATGCGGTTCATCCGGCACGATGAAGAGCGCCTGGCGGTACGCCTGCACGGCATCACTCCAGCGGTTTTCCTGCCCGTACCCGCTTCCGAGCATCGCCGCAAGGCCGAACCGCATTTCGTTCGTCACGGCTTGATCTTGCATCGACCTCGCGACCGCGACCATCAAGGCACCTTCCGCCGCCTGCGCGCGCTCGGAATCGATATCGTACGGGTGCTTTTGTTCGAGCCCGTTCGCCCGCGCGGCGGCATCGGCTACGGCCAACATCGTCGACTGCCGTTCCGCGAGGGTGCCGTCGAGTTTGTACCGGCTCGGCGCGAGCAGCGACTCGATCTGCGCCTCGGCCGGCGATCGATATGCCGACGAACGGCCCGCACGCGCATCGGTGATGTAGTGAATCAACTGTGCGGGACCGATGGGGCCCGTCCACCGCGCGCGAACGATTCCGGTTCGATCGATGACGATCGCCGACGGGAAGCCGGTCGCTCCGAAGGCATCGAAGAGTTCTTTGCCGGCGGTGGCATTCGGATACGGGATGTCGTGTGCGGCGACGTAGGTGCGGACGACCGCGGGGGGTTCGGTCGTGTCGATTCCGATGAACGCAACGTCGGGCGCCCTCAACGCACGATACGCCGCCACGAGGTCGTCGGTCTCTGTGCGGCACGGTCCGCACCACGACGCCCAGAACAGCACGACGACGACTTTGCCCGCGGTGCTTTTCGCATCGAGCACCGAGCCGTCGAGTGCGGTCGCCGTAAGCGGCGGCGCCGGTGAGCCGATCGCTCCCGGCGCACCCGGCGACGACAAGGCGAGCAGAGCGAAACCGAACGAACACAAGATCACGCGCATCAGCACCTCGTTCCGGACGACATGGGAGAGGGTTCAGCCCTTGATGCACACGACCTGTTCGTCGTGACCCGTCAGAATGAGAGACTGAAGCTTGAAAGAAAGCGTGCGCGTTCAAGTCGCGCCGGCCGCACCAATTTCTTGTCGTTCACGTAGGATCGTCGCATGCAACCGTGTCACGCACGACCTAGCGCGCGGACGCATCCAGTTGGGCGAGGGCGCGATCGATGACGTCGCTGAGATTTTCTATTGAGATCTTGTCTTCGTAGGCGAAGCCGTTGATGAAGAGGGCGGGTGTGCCGGGGATGCCGCTATCTTGCGCGGATTGCATGTCGCGCTCGATCCGCCGCGAGTACGTTTTTTTGTCGATCGCGTGCTCGACCGTCGCGGGATCGACGCCGGCGGCACGCGCGTACGCCAAGAGGTCGCCCTCGGTCAGCGCTTCCTGGTGGCGGTAGAGCTGATCGAACATCTCCCAGAACTTGCCGGCTTCACCGGCGGCCTCGACGGCTTCGGCCGCGGCCGGCGCGTGTGAGTGCATCGGCAGCGGGCAGTGCCGGAAAACGAGCGCGACGCGCGAGCCGTATTTTTCACGAATCTCTTCGAGTACATCGTATGCGTCGCCGCAATAGGGACACTCGAAGTCGCCGAACTCGGTGATGACGACGGGGGCGTCGAGCGAACCCCGGACGTGGTCGGATGCGCTCGGCGGCGGGGTGAGATCGGAACCTTCTTGTGACATGATGGATCGACTGTTCCCCGTCCGCGCACGAGCCTACCGGATCAGCGTGCGGGCGGAGTCGCGCCGCTCGTCGGCTCCGGCATCGAGGGCACGGAGTCGCCGTCCGGCCCGTCGCTTGCCATCTTCCCGTGGCCGGTTTCTGCGGTCGCACCGAGATCGGCGTCGTGTCGCTCGACCTTGAGCTTCTCCGGATCGAGCCGCGGGATCGGTTGCTGTTCCATCGTGACCTCCGAGGCGCAGCGTACCCGTGTCCGGCCACACGTAACCGGCGAGGGCTTCGTCCGAGGCGGAGCGCACAAGAAGCGCATGCGTCTCCGCACGGTTCTCGCTCCCGCGCTGCTTGCAATCGCCCTCGCTGCCGCGGCGTTCTCCGCGAGCGCGCACGAGCACCCGCATACGGAGGGGCGGCCGGCCACGCATCGCGCGTCCGCGCATCGGGCCGCCGCGCCGCATCCATCGCCCGAGCCGACGGAAAATCCGGGACTGCAGTACCGGTCGATCGGCCCGTCGATCTCCGGCGGCCGCGTCGCGGCGGTCACCGGGAGCGATCGCGACGCGCAGCTGTACTATATCGGTGCGGCCGGCGGCGGTGTGTGGAAATCGACCAACGGCGGCGTGTCGTGGACGAGCGTGTGGAAGGGCCCGTCGCTCGGCGCGATCGGCGCGCTCGCGCTCGACCCGCGCGACGATGGCAGCGTGTGGGCGGGAACCGGTGAAGCGAACCCGCGCAACGACGTTTCGTGGGGCGACGGACTGTGGCATTCGCGCGACGCCGGGAAAACGTGGGCGCGCGCCGGGCTACGCGACACCTCGCAGATCGCGCGTATCAGCGTCGATCCGGTCGAGGGCAACGATATCGTCGTCGCCGCGCTCGGCGATCCGTGGAAAGACTCGAGGGAGCGCGGCATCTTCCGCACGACCGACGGCGGAAAGACCTGGCGCAAAACGCTGTACGTCGACGCGACGACGGGCGCAGCCGATCTCGTGCGCGATCCGCGCGACACGCGCGTGCTCTACGCCTCGATGTGGCGCTACCGCCGCGAACCGTGGTACTTCACGAGCGGCGGCGGGCGGGGCGACGGCCTCTACAAATCAACCGACGACGGTGCGACCTGGCACCAGATCGTCGGGCACGGCTTCCCCGCCGCACCGCTGGGCCGCATCGGGATCGCGATCGCTCCCAGCCGGCCGTCGCGCGTATACGCCGTCGTGCAAAGCCGCGCCGGGACGATCTGGCGTTCGGACGATTCCGGCGCGACCTGGACGCGCGTCTCCTCCGACACGCTCCCCGAGCAGCGGCCGTTCTACTTCTCGCATCTCGCGGTCGACCCGCACAAACCCGACCACCTGATCTCCGTCTCGATGTATCTCACCGAATCGAAAGACGGCGGCAAGACCTGGAAGCATCTGACCGGGAACATCCACGTCGACACCCACGCGCTGTGGTGGTCCCAAGACGGCAAGCGGCTCATCAACGGGAACGACGGCGGTGTCGCGCTCTCGAACGACGGCGGCGAAAGTTGGTCGATGCCGCTCGATCTCGCGATCGGTCAGGTCTATCACGTCGGTTTCAATGCCGCCGATCCGTATCTGGTCTGCGGCGGTCTGCAAGACAATAGCTCGTGGTGCGGCCCCGCGAACAGCCGCAACGGCATCGGCATCTTGAATCGCGATTGGTTCTCGGTCGCGGGCGGTGACGGACAATACGCCATCCCCGATCCGGCCGACCCGGCGAAGATTTGGACCAACACGCAGGACGGTGCGCTCTCGGTCTTCGATCGCAACACGCAGCAAAGCATCGATGTCAGCCCGTGGCCGAACGATGCATTCACGTCGCTCGCCGGGATCGCGAACAACCGCTACCGTTTCAATTGGAACTCTCCGCTCGCGTTCTCGCCGCAGGATCCGCACACCGTGTATTTCGGCGGCGACGTCGTCTTCGCAACGCACGACGGCGGCATGACCTGGACGCCGATAAGCGGCGACCTCACGCGCAACGACAAAGCGCATCAGCGGGCCTCCGGCGGCCCGATCTCGCTCGACGTCTCGGGCGCGGAATACTACGATACGCTGCTGACGATCGCGCCCGCCACGGCCGACGCGCAGACGATCTGGACCGGGAGCGACGACGGTCTCGTGCACGTCACCCACGACGGCGGGAAAACCTGGGCCGACGTTACGCCGCGCGGGTTGCCGCAGCCGGCCCGCATCGAAGCGATCGACGCATCGAGCAGCGACGTGCGAACGGTGTATCTCGCCGCTGACCGGCACGATAGCGGCGACCGCGCGCCGTATCTCTTCGCGAGCGCCGACGGCGGCGCGAGCTGGACGCGGATCGACGCGCGCTTACCGCGCGACGCCTCGACGCATGTCGTGCGTCTCGATCCGGTCGATCCGAATCTGCTCTACGCCGGCACCGAAGCGGGCGTGTATTCGTCGCGGGATCGCGGGCGCGATTGGCAGTCGCTCGAGTTCAATCTCCCGGCGGCGCCCGTCTACGACCTGCAGGTGCAGCCGCATGCAAACGACCTGATCGTGGCGACGCACGGCCGCTCGATTTGGATCCTCGACGATCTCACGCCGATCCAGCAAAGCGCGCACGTCGGCACGGGGACCTATCTCTTCCCGCTGCGCCCGGGAACGCTGTGGGCGCAGTGGCCGCCGATCGAAGGCGGCGACGGCGGCAGCCTGCCCGCGAACTTCGCGGTCGGCGCGAATCCCAAAGGCCCCGCGCTCATCACGTTCTGGCAAAACCACCCCGCAAAGACGCGGCCGGCGATCGACATCGTCGATGCAGCGGGGACGGTCGTCCGTCACCTCAGCGGCAGCTACACAACCGATGACGGCCCCAAATACTGGGTTCCGAACGCCGCCGGTTACAACCGTCTCGCGTGGGATGGGATGGAAGACGGCCCGGAACGTTGGAACGGCACGAGCCTCGGTAATGCGGGGCCGCTCACCGGCGCGGAAGCGTTGCCCGGAACGTATACGATCCGGCTGACGATCGACGGCCACGTGCAGCAGCAGCCGTTCGTCTTCAAAGCCGATCCGCGCAGCCCGTGGACCGCCGAGCAGCTCGCGGCGCGACATGCCTACCTCGCGACGCTCTTCGCCGACGTGTCGGCGGTCGATCATCTGCTCAACGCCATCGACGCGAAGCGCCATGCGCTGCAGCACGCGCATCCCGCCGGATTCCGTGCGTCGATCGCCCGGCTCGATGCGATCGTTGCGACGCTGACCGCGAACGACGAGCACGACGAGGACGGCATCGGACGACCCGACCGGATCCGCGAACAGCTCTTCGGTGCGGCCGGCACGATTGGTGGCTCGTTCCAGCCGCCGACGGCGGCGCATCGCGCGTTCGCCGACGGCGTCGAGCAGACGTACGAACGAACCCTCGCGGCAGCGAAGCGCGCGTTCGCGGCGATCGTGCCTTAGCGCGGGTTGGAACGGCGGGCGAGGGCGCGCAAGACCACCGGGAGCGCCGCGGAAGCGATCGTCTCGTGTCCGCTATCCGAGGGATGAAAGCGGTCGGCTGAGAGAAAGACCGCCGGGTCGTGCAGGCGGTTCGTCACGGCAAACAGATCGACATAGGCGGCGCCGTGTTTCGCGGCCGCCGCGCGAGCGCCGCGATCGTCCTCGCTCGCGAGTCGCCGAATCAGGTCGGCGTGGTCGGCGAAGAGCGGGCTCACCGAGACGTCCGGCACGCCGACGGCGATCACACGTGCCTGCGGGACCGTGCGCCGAACGGCCGCAAGCAGCGCGTCGTACGATCGTGCGAACGACTCCGGATCGACGCCGCGCGCGACGTCGTTTCCGCCGACGCAAACGATCACGACGTCGGCGTGGCGCTCGTGCAAGCGCGCGACTTGCAGCCGCAGCACGTCGGCAGCCGTACTCCCGCCGATCGCATAATTCGTGATCTCGCTGCCCGGGCGGGTGATCGCGAGACGGCGGTAGAGGTCGAACGCAAAGCCGCGCGAGCTGTCGCTCGCGCCCGTGCCCAGCGCAAGACTGTCGCCGAGCACGGCAATTTCGATCGGCGGACCATCGCTGACCGCAACCGGTCGCCCGCGCGAGCGCCGCGGGGCGCACCCCGCGACGGCCAGCAGGCCGAGGAACGCGCGCCTACGCAACGATGCGACCGTCCGCGAGCCGGATGACGCGCTGCGCGCGCGACCAGACGGCTTCGCTGTGCGTCACTACGACCAGCGTTTGTCCGCGTTCGCGATGGACGCGGTCGAAGAGATCGAGGATCGTCGCGCCGGTGCGCGCATCGAGTTCGCCGGTCGGCTCGTCCGCGAGCACCAGCGCCGGCGCGTTGACCAACGCGCGGGCGATCGCGACGCGCTGTTGCTGACCGCCGGAAAGTTGCTGCGGCCGGTGATGCAGCCGTTCGCCGAGGCCGAGCTCGTCGAGCAGCGTTCGCGCGCGCTCGCGTGCCGCCGCAAGCGGAGCCCCGGCGTAGTGCGCCGGGAGCATCACGTTCTCGAGCGCGTCGAGCGACGGAATCAAGTTGAAGCCTTGAAAGACAAAACCGATCCGCTCCGCGCGCAACTGCTTGAGCGCGCGGCGCGAAGCGCGCGCGACGTCGATGCCGTCGACGAGCGCAACGCCCGAACTCGGCCGGTCGAGCCCCCCGAGCACGTGCATGAGCGAGGTCTTCCCGCTCCCGCTCTCGCCGACGATCGCGACGTAGTCGCCGCGCTCGATCGCGAAGCTGATGCCGTCGAGCGCGCGCACCTCGGTCGGCGCGCCGGGCGCATGCACTTTCACGAGCTCGCGAACGTCGACGACCGCGCTCACGCGAGCCGCCGCAAGGCTTCGGTCGGATCGAGCCGGGCCGCGGCGAAGGCGGGCAGCAAGCCCGCGACGGCGCTCAGGCCGAGCGCGAAGGCAAACGCGCCGGCGACCAGCCGCGGCGTGAGCGCGAAGAGCTCGAGGTTCCCGCTCGCCGCGTTGTGCGCGTTCACGAACGCGATCACGATGGCGCCGGCCGCGATCCCGGCGATACCGCCGATCCCGCCGATCGCCGCCGCTTCGATCAAGAACTCGCGCAAGATGTCGCCGTCACCCGCGCCGATCGCTTTGCGGATTCCGATCTCGCGCGTGCGCTCGGTGACCGCGATCGTCATCGTGTTGACGATCGAAAACGCGCCGACGACGAGTGCCACGAGCGCCGCGCCGAAGATGATGCCGTCGAAGACGGTCGTCGCCGCGTTGAGATTTGCCGTGCTCGTCTTGGGGTCGCTCGCGTTCAAGCCCGTCTCGAGCGAGATCTTGCGCGCGAGCAAGCCCGTATCGGCGCCCGGCTTGACCACGACCATGAGCGCCGTTCCATCGACCTGCGGTAGCGCGCGCACGAAGGACGGAACGTCTTGATCGAGCAGCGCGCGCGCGGCCGGATACGGCACGACGATCGCGGCATCGAAGATCGTGAACGAGCGTTCGATCACGCCGACGACCGTAAACGAATTTCCCGCAAGCGCGATGGTACTGCCGACGCCGGCCCCGCGCATCGTCGCGAAATCGGGGCCGATCACCGCCGCGCGATCGTCGTCCGGTCGTAAATCGCGACCGCGCACGATCGGCGGCGTATGCGAGGCATACGTGCGCGCGGCCGGCGGAAACCCGAAGATGAGCGCCGGTGGTCCGAAGCGCCCGTCGTTCCCGGTGGAATACGGCAAGATCACTTCCGGAACGACGCCGCGCACGCCCGCGAAGCGCCGGATCAGCGCCGCCGAGCGCTCGAGCGATCCGCGCTCGGGGCCGTTGTCCGCAACCGGCGCGAAGGCAAAGATCGCCCCGGTATTGAGCGCGCTCGACCCCGCCACGATCGTATGCAGCCGTTCGGCGAGTCCGCCGACGACGACGAGCGCGAGGATGCCGATCGCGATCCCGGCCGCCGTCAGCGTCGTCCGCAACGCGCGGCTGCGGAGATTCCGGAGCACGGGTCCGATCGTCGTGACCGCGCTCATTGACCCGTCGTGGACTTAGGCCTTCGCCGTGTCCTTCGAGCGGAAGAATTCGCCGCGCGTCGAGGGGTTGGGGCCGGTTCCCGCGGCATAGGCGGCGAGCGCTTTGACGTAGAGGGCGTTTTGCTGCGCCGGCGTCAGTTCCGACCAGGGGCGATCGAAGCTGGGCTTCGGGGGATGAATCGTGCGTTTGGCGGCCATACGTTGTAGCTGCGCTACCCGGGCGGCGATTCCCCCCGCTAGACGCCCGCGAGTCGCGGTGCGCGACGGAAGGGACGCTGGTAAAGCGAGAGGGTGGCTCGCGCATGGCTGCCGCCCGCCGGACGCTTCGCGACGCTGAAATCGTCGCTCAGCTGCGAAATCATATAGAGCCCACGACCCGATTCGCTATAGACATCGCGCGGCAACGCCGGCACGTGATGAAATCCCGGGCCATCGTCGAGAACGTGCAGCACCGGCGTCGCA